>R21__coassemble_514_pt1 | contig 31425 bp, 24 predicted proteins | sample R21__metabat2_low_PE_059 | metagenome-assembled genome bin R21
CGTGCCTGAATGGGGTTCAGGAGGCCGGAAGTTCAAGTCTTCTCACCCAGACTTATCGGAAATCTTCGAGCGATCGAGGGTTTCCGATTTTTTGTAGGAAAATCAGGAGGTTGCGGCGATTCACAGCATTAAGTCTGCGCATGCGCGACAGGGACGACAGACGTGATGGCCACTTTGACGCACAATGGCACGACGATCATGCTGAACTGCGAATTGGCCGCACTCTTGCCGACGGATGAAGTCAGCCTGGATTTCGGCTTTGGTTGTTCAGCGGCATGCAGATTGAGATTAACAGGAGGTAAGCCATGACTGAGCATGAATTGATCGGCAAAGCTTTTGCGCAGAGAGCACAGGAGGAGAAGGCCGACAAGGTGGAGCGCTTTCGCCATCTAAACCGCTTTGTAAAACCTGGGCAAATCGTCTTTGCGGGCTCCAGCCTGATGGAGCAGTTCCCGATTTATGAGTTTATGCAGGATTTCGATCTGCCCTATACCATTTACAATCGCGGCGTGGGCGGCTTCACCACCACCGAGATGATGGCCGTGCTGGATGAATGCGTTTGTGACTTGCAGCCGAAATATCTGTTCCTGAACATCGGCACAAACGACTTGAACGGCCCCGATTACGACCAGACGGCGTTGATGACGCGATATGACGCAATTCTGAATACGATCGAGACGAAGGTGCCCGGCGTGCAGATCTTCCTGCTGGCCTATTATCCGGTGAATCCTGAGATGGCAGGGGAAACGTGGGCGCGTGAGGTGTTCCGCCACCGCACAAACGACCGTATTCGCGCCGCCAGCGAAGGCGTGAAGCAGCTGGCCGAAAAGCATGGCGTGCGTTTCCTGGATCTGAACGCGGGGATCACTGACGAGAATGGCAATCTAAAAGCTGAATACACGATAGAGGGCATGCACATGTACGCCGATGGCTACAAGCCCGTGCTGGATGCGCTGCTGCCTGTATTGAATACGTTGTAAAGCAGCGTGCTGACTTGGTCATCGCGTGGGCTTCAAGGTTGCAGGCGTGGACGATTACAAGATAAAGTCTGTCACTGAGTTGGTGGAGATTGCAAAGTTATGAACAATAAACCAAGTTTGCAGAAGTTGCTGCAGCTGTTTTTCTCGACGCTGTACATTAGTGCTTTCACCTTTGGCGGCGGGTTTGTGATTGTCACGTTCATGAAGAACAAGTTCGTGGACAAGCTGCATTGGATCGACGAGAACGAAATGTTGGATCTGACCGCTTTGGCCCAGTCATCACCAGGCGCCATCGCTGTGAATGCTGCGATCCTGGTTGGATGGCGCGTCGGCGGCGCTTTGGGCATGGTGACCGCAGTCATTGGTACCATCATTCCGCCGATGCTGATCCTCACCATCATCTCCATGTTCTACGCAGCATTTGCGGCCAACGTGTATGTAGCGGCCATGCTTAAGGGCATGCAGGCAGGCGTGGCAGCGGTGATTTTTGACGTCGTGTGGGACCTGGGCACCAAGGTTTTCAAGCTGAAAAAGCCCGCATTCATTGTGGTGATGGCGGCAGCCTTTGTCGCGACTTGGTTCTTTAAGGTCAATGTGATCTATATCATTCTGGGCGCAGCTGTGTTTGGCGTCGTGATGGAACTGGCGCACCGCAGGAAAGAAGGTGGCAAGTAATGCTGCTTCAGCTGTTCTGGGCTTTCTTTCAGGTTGGCTGCTTTAGTATCGGCGGAGGCTACGCTGCCATGCCGCTGATCCAGAGTCAGGTGGTCACGACCTTTGTCTGGCTGTACCTGAACGAATTGGTTGATCTGTTGTCGATCGCCGAGAGCACTCCAGGCCCCATCGCAGTGAACGCGGCAACCTTTGTCGGCAACCGGATTGCTGGTATTCCGGGTGCGATTGCGGCGACCTTTGGATGTATCACGCCGTCGCTCATCATTGTGTCGCTGCTGGCCTACGTGTATTACCGGTTCAAGACCGTATCGACCCTGCAAAGCATTCTGGCCAGCCTGCGTCCGGCCGTCGTGGCGTTGATTGCGGCGGCAGGCCTTTCCATTTTCAGCACGGCTGTGTTTGCGGAAGCAGTCATCAACTGGCTGGCATTGGTGAGCTTTGCCGTGGCGTTATTCTTGCTGCGCAAATGCAAATGGAACCCGATTCTTGTGATGGTGCTATGTGGCGTCGCGGCGCTGATCGTCCAGGTGTTGTCATATTGAAATAGAAGATACGGTTACTGTCGTGTGGGATATCCAGTGACAGCAGTATGATGCCCAAACGAGCTGCTGTTACATCGTACTCTCCGCCAGCAACCGGAGAATCTGGTATAACTGAAAAGCATAGAAAATGCGCCTTGCACCGGCTCACACGAGCAGGGCAAGGCGTGTTTTAGTTCAACGAACACAAAACGTGATGCCCTTACGGGAGAAGGGGATTATATGGCCTTGAATTAACAATAGAAGTGCAACAGTCCCTGAATGGAAAAAGAAAGTGACACACAAGGGAGAACCCTCTACAATCGTGCTTGTGGAAAACAGAGGAAAGCAGTAAAAACAAGGTGTGCCACGTTGGCTCATGCACTGACCATATGCACCAGGTTTTGTGAAACGTCAAGGCTGCCGTGAAGTGGGGAAGCACCTGAGTTGAAGAAAAATGGAAAGTATGGTATAATCTAATTTACGCTTTGGAAACAAAGCGTACAAACGGATATGACATGGATTTGATCCTGTGAACATCGACCTTTATTGATTGATGCAATCAACCGGAAAACGGTGAGGAGGCATAAATGAGGAGAAAAATTGGTGTGCTTGGCGCTGGCACATGGGGCATTGCGCTGGCCAGAATGCTCTCAAAAAACGGTCATGACGTGATCGTATGGTCAAAGTTTGCAAAGGAAGCAGAGAGCTTGGCGAGCATTCGGAGGCATCCGAATCTGCCTGGCATGGAGATCCCGCAAGAAGTGCGCTTCACCACAGACATAGCGGAAGCGTGTCGGGCGCAGGATGTGCTGCTCTTTGCGGTGCCCTCCGTTTTTGTGCGGGAGACGGCGATGGCTGCCGCGCCCTATACGCCGGACGGTCAAGTGATCGTTGATGTGGCGAAGGGCATTGAACCGGATACGCTGTTGACCATGACGGAGGTTATTCGGGAGGCCATGACGGCGGACGGGAAGCATGATCGGATTCGACTGGTGGCGCTGTCTGGCCCCACGCACGCGGAGGAAGTGGCGCTGGATATGCCGACCTCCATCGTGTCTGCCAGCAATGACGCGGAAGCAGCCATGCTGGTGCAGGATGTATTCATGAACACCTGCCTTCGGACCTATACGAACACGGATGTACTGGGCGTGGAGCTCTGCGGCGCACTGAAAAATATCGTGGCGCTGGGTTCTGGTATCTCGGAGGGACTTGGGTTTGGCGATAACTCCCGTGCGGCGCTGATCACGCGCGGCATGGTTGAGATCACCCGGCTTGGTGTGGCAATGGGCTGCAATGAACAGACCTTCAGCGGTCTGGCTGGCGTCGGTGACCTGATCGTGACGGCGACCAGCCGGCACAGCCGCAACAATCGCGCGGGTCAGCTGATTGGCAAGGGCATGTCTCCTGAGGATGCGATTCGCGAGGTGGGCATGGTTGTCGAGGGCGTGAACGCGCTTCCTGCGGCATGCCAGCTGGCGAAGCGATATGGCGTGGAGATGCCGATTGTCGAAGGCATTGAGGCAATCATTCACCGCGGGTATTCGCCCAAGGAGATGGCGCGGCTGCTTATGACCCGTGAGCGCAAGGCGGAATACGTCCGTCCTGCGGATCAGCCTGCGCAGCCTGAACAGCAGCGCGTGATGATCTACGGTGCCTTTGATCGCATAGACTGGCGTCAGATCGACGTCCTCCGCCGGGCCCGGACCCTGGGCGACCATCTGAGCGTCGGACTGATGACGGATGAGTATGCCGCAAAGGCGAAGGGCTGTCCGTGCGTGCAGAGCTATGAGGAACGCTGTGCCGTGCTGAAATCGCTGCGGAGCGTGGATTTGATTGTGCCCTGCCATGCCGCGGAGCAGATTCTCCAGGACGTGGTCGAGTACGAGATCCATACGATTGCGGCGACAGCGGAGACAAGCGAACTGGTCGCCCTGCTTGCAGGGACGAAGGCAGAAATCGTGTATCTGAATACGGACGGCAAGGGGAATTGTCGATGAAAAATCGCTGGATACAGGGACTCTTGTGGGGACTTGTGCTGCTGATGATGAGCCTGATCTTTCTGTTTTCCTGCCAGGGTGGACAGGATAGCATGGCAACGAGCGGTCGATTCGCGATTCCGATCACGAATTTCATCGCTGGATTTATGCCCGACCTGACGAGCAGTGAATATGATGTGCTGCTGACCAAGGTGCAAATGGTCGTTCGCAAGACCGCACATTTCACTGAATATGCTTTGCTGGGCTGCCTGATCTGCCTTTTGATGAAAAGCTATGCGATGCGTCATCCGCTTGCATGGGCTTGGCTTGCTGCGACGCTGTACGCGGGAACAGACGAGATCCACCAATGGCTGGGCGGCGAGCGCACGGGCATGTGGCAGGACGTACTGCTGGACAGTATGGGAGCGCTGACAGGCTGCGTGATCGTTTGCTGGATCGTTCGGTGCTGGCGAAAGCGGCATCCGGATGGTTCAAACATTTTTTGAGAAAAAAGTTGTATTCTATTGTATTTTTTCTGAAAATATGTCATAATGATTAAGGATTACCAGACATAACCTATTTTGCAAATAATGGGTATCAGTGAAAGCAAAGGAGCTGCATTTATGGGCAGATATTTTGGTACGGACGGCTTCCGCGGGGAAGCAAATAAGAATCTGACGGCGGACCATGCTTATCAGGTGGGCCGTTTCCTGGGTTGGTATTATGGCGAACTGAAGCGCCGCAAGGGCGATCCGACGCCTGCCAAGGCGGTCATCGGCAAGGACACCCGTCGCTCCAGCTATATGTTCGAGTACGCGCTGGTGGCCGGTCTGACTGCCTCGGGTGCGGATGCCTACATGCTGCATGTGACGACCACGCCCTCGGTGGCCTGGGTGGTGCATGTGGATGATTTCGACTGCGGCATCATGATCTCTGCCAGCCACAATCCCTATTATGATAATGGCATCAAGCTCATCAACAGCAATGGCGAGAAGATGGATGAGGAAACCATTACCCTGGTCGAAGATTATATCGACGGCAAGCTGAATGTCTTTGGTCAGGAGATCAAGGAATTGCCCTTCGCCAACCGCGAGAAGATCGGCTGCACGGTGGACTATGTGTCCGGCCGCAACCGCTACATCGGTTATCTGATCTCTCTGGGCATGTATTCCTTCAAGGGCGTGAAGGTCGGTCTTGACTGCGCTAACGGCAGTGCCTGGAACATTGCCAAGTCGGTCTTTGACGCGCTGGGCGCCAAGACCTATGTGATGAACGCCGACCCCAATGGCCTGAACATCAACGAAAACGCCGGTTCTCTGCACATTGAGGGCCTGCAGAAGTTCGTGGTGGACAACGGTCTGGACGTGGGCTTTGCCTATGATGGCGACGCCGACCGCTGCCTGTGCGTGGACGAGAACGGCAATCTGCTGACCGGCGACCATGTGCTGTATGTCTGCGGCCGCTACATGAAGGAGCGCGGCACGCTGATCAACAACACCGTTGTCACCACGGTCATGTCCAACTTTGGTCTGTACAAGGCCTTTGACGAGCTGGATATCGACTATGCCAAGACGAAGGTTGGCGACAAGTACGTTTATGAGTATATGACCCGCAATAACTGCCGAATCGGCGGCGAGCAGTCCGGCCATATCATTTTCTCCAAGTATGCGACCACCGGCGACGGCATCCTGACCAGCCTCAAAATGATGGAGGTCATGCTGGCCCGCAAGAAGAAGATGAGTCAGCTGTGCGAGGGCTTCACCATGTATCCGCAGGTCCTGCAAAACGTCCGCGTCCAGGACAAGGTGGCGGCGCAGGCCGATCCTGACGTGCAGGCGGCGGTGGAAGCCGTGGCCGATCAGTTGGGTTCCTCCGGCCGCATCCTGGTGCGTGAATCCGGCACCGAACCGTTGATCCGTGTGATGGTTGAAGCAGAGACAGAGGACGAATGCCGCACGTATGTAAACCAGGTGGTGGAGGTTATCCGCGCCAAGGGACACGAGATCGCGTAAGCACCAAACCAAACGGGTCGGACAGCATGGATGACGGCACTGGCCCGTTTTTCTGAAAGCAATAATGATAAATCGGAGGTAAACGATTATGTGTGGTATTGTCGGTTATGTGGGCCAGCAGCAGGCGGCCCCGATCCTGCTGGATGGTCTGTCCCGCTTGGAATATCGCGGTTATGACTCTGCCGGTATGGCGGTGCGCGATGGCGATAAGCCGGTCGAGGTGGTCAAGACCAAGGGCCGCCTGAAGGTCCTGGCGGAAATGACCAACGACGGCGACGCCATGAAGGGTACCTGCGGTATCGGCCATACCCGCTGGGCGACCCATGGCGAGCCCTCCAGCGAGAATGCGCATCCGCATTGCAGCGATGACCGCGCGGTGGTTGCGGTCCACAACGGTATTATTGAAAATTATCAGGAGCTGAAGGAAAAGCTGGGCCGTATGGGCTACACTTTCCATTCGCAGACGGATACCGAGGTGGCTGTCAAGCTGATCGACTACTACTACAAGAAATACGGCGAGGGCCCCATGGGCGCCATTTCCCGCGCCATGCTGCGCATCCGCGGCTCCTACGCGCTGGCGGTGCTGTTTGCCGATTATCCGAATGAGATTTTCGCTGCCCGCAAGGACAGTCCGATGATCCTTGGCGTGGCAGACGGCGGCTGCTATCTGGGAAGCGATGTGCCTGCCATTCTGCGTCACACCCGCAATGTATATTATATCGGCAATATGGAGATTGCCCATCTGACCGAAGGCGCGGTGAAGTTCTACAACCTGGATCTGCAGGAGCTGGAGAAGGAGTGCGTTGAGATCAAGTGGGACGCCGAGGCTGCCGAAAAGGCTGGCTATGAGCACTTCATGATCAAGGAGATTCATGAGCAGCCCCGTGCGGTGCATGACACCCTGACCTCTGTGATCAAGGACGGCCAGATCGACCTGACGGAGATCGGCCTGACCGATGAGAAGCTGCGCGGCGTGCATCAGGTGCACCTGATCGGCTGCGGCTCTGCATATCATGTGGGTGTCGCTGCCCAGTATGTCATTGAGGATCTGGCCCGCGTGCCTGTGCGTGTGGAGCTGGCCTCCGAGTTCCGCTATCGTCGTCCGATCCTGAACAAGGATGATCTGGTGGTCATCATCAGCCAGTCCGGCGAGACCGCAGACAGCCTGGCTGCTCTACGCGAGGCCAAGAATCAGGGCGTGCTGACGCTGGGGATTGTGAACGTGATCGGCTCCTCCATTGCCCGCGAGGCTGACGGCGTATTGTATACGAAGGCAGGCCCCGAGATCTCTGTGGCGACCACCAAGGCTTACAGCACGCAGCTGATTGCCTGCGATGCGCTGGCCATTCATCTGGCCCAGGTTCGCGGCCAGATCGACGAGGCCCGTGCGGCGGAGCTGGTGCGCGAGCTGGAGACGCTGCCTGAGAAGATCACCCGTATTCTGGACGACAAGGAGCGCTTGCAGTGGTTTGCGTCCAAGTACGCCAACGAGAAGGACATCTTCTTCATTGGCCGCGGCATTGACTATGCCATCAGCCTGGAAGGCAGCCTTAAAATGAAGGAGATCAGCTACATTCACTCAGAGGCCTATGCCGCCGGCGAACTGAAGCATGGCACCATCAGTCTGATCGAGCCGGGAACCCTGGTCATCGGTGTGCTGACGCAGCCTGACCTGTACGAAAAGACGCTGAGCAACATGGTGGAGACGCGCAGCCGCGGCGCATACCTGATGGCGCTGACCACCTATGGCAATTACGGCATTGAGGACACCGCCAACTTCACGGTGTATATCCCCAAGACAGATCCACACTTCACGATCAGTCTGGCGGTCGTACCGCTGCAGCTCCTGGGTTACTATGTGAGCGTTGCCAAGGGCCTGGACGTCGATAAGCCCCGCAACCTGGCCAAGAGCGTGACCGTTGAATAACCTTTTAGTCCCGGCAGTTGTCCGGGACTTTTTTTGAAGGAATGATCGGCATCATGGAGGATAAAGCCGAAATTATACCGGAGCGAACATGTCGAAAAAATGAATTGAAAAAATGGCCGCAAATGACAAGATTATGGGCTAAAATAGCGCTTGACAAGCACAAAATAACCTGTATGATGTATATTGTGTAAATTTGCAAGTGTGGATTTCGGCCGGGCGGGTGCCCGGAAGTATGCAAGGAGGACAAGACACATATGGGTCTGATCCTGGTTGAGCTGATTGGCGGTCTGGGTCTGTTCATCTCCGGTATGAACATGATGAGCCGCGGTATCGAGAAGGTTGCCGGTAATCGTCTGCGCTGCATTCTGGCTGCGTTCACCAAAACTCGTTTCCTGGGCCTTGTCGTTGGCGTGTTCTTCACCGCTGTGATCCAGTCGTCGAGCGCGGCAACGGTCATGGTTGTGACGTTTGTCAATTCCGGTCTGATGAAGTTAGCGGAGGCCAGCGGCATCATCCTCGGCGCCAATATCGGTACGACGGTTACCGCCATGCGGGTCGCATTCAAGCTGAGCGCGGTGGCGCCGGTCTTTGTGTTCGCAGGCGCTATCATGTCGCACTACATCAAGGTACCCTTCGTCCGTAAATTGGGCGAGGTCGTGCTGGGCTTCGGTGTATTGTTCGTGGGCATCAGTACCATGAGCGGCGCTATGACCGAGCTGCGCGGCATTCCCGAAGTCATCAATTTGCTGGCCAGCTTCACCAATCCCTTCCTGGGCGTGCTGCTGGGTCTGGTGATCACATCGGTCGTACAGTCGTCGTCCGTCACCGTTTCGATCCTGGTCGTGATGGGCGCACAGGGGCTGGTGGGCCTTGATATCTGCATGTATGTCATCCTGGGCTGCAATATCGGCGCCTGCACGTCGGCGATCCTGTCTGCCATGGGCGGCACCAAGGACGCTAAGCGCGCGGCCTTGATCCATCTGCTGTTCAACGTGTTCGGCACGGTGCTGATGTTCGTGCTGCTTCAATTCTTTGCGACGCCCATCGGCAATATCGTGCGCTTCTTCTCCGGTACCGACGAGGGCTCGCTGGGCGCGAATATCGCTGCGGCACACTTCATTTTCAAAGTGTTTCAGGTGGCGGTGTTCTATCCCTTCATGAATCTGATCGTCAAGCTGACGTATGTGATCGTGCCCGGCACCGACAAGGAGGCTGAGAGCACGGAGTACATGCTCAAGTACATCCCGCAGGCCATGCCGAATCCCTCCGTCGCCGTTTATCTGGCAGTTCAGGAAATGGAACGCATGGCGCATATGGCTTTTGAAAATCTGAATCTGGCCATTGAGGCTTTTATGGAGCAGAGCCAGGAGAAGGCACAGCAGGTGCAGGATACCGAGCTGTACATTGACTATCTGGATGAGCAGATCAGCAACTACCTGGTCAAGATCAACCAGAACAACCTGCCCTTGGCTGACGCGGCCATGATTTCGGCCTATTTCCATGTGGTGAGCGACATTGAGCGCATCGGCGACCATGCGGAGAGCATTGTCGAGATTATCCCGCAGATGGATCGCAGCGGCGTGAAGTTTTCAAAGAAGAGTCATGCTGAGCTGACCGAGATGATGGAGCAGGTCAATCTCATTCTGAGCGAATCCCTTGATATGTTCCTGACCGGCAATACGACCAAGATGAACGAGATCAGCGAGCTGGAGGACAGCATCGACAAGATGGAGCGCGAGCTGACCAACAAGCATATCCGCCGTTTGCAGGAAGGCAAGTGTACGCCTCAGGCCGGTATCTATTATTCGGATATCCTGTCTGGTTTGGAGCGCGTTGGCGACCATGCCATCAACATTGCCTTCTCCCTTGTAGAGGCAAAGAGTGGCCGCCATTTGCAGTCCAACAACCCGAGCCTGTTTGAAAAGGAGACAAAGTAAATGTTGACGATCAAGGAAATGTATGATCTGGAGCATAGCCTGGCGGGCGCGTACCTGGCGCAGTTCACCTATCCCTGGGAGGCGCTGGCTGGCATCAAGACGATGATTGTCGAACTGGGCGAGAAGCTGGACCGGGCGGAGTATGATGAGGTTGCTCCGCAGGTTTGGGTTCACAAGACTGCGACGGTTGCGCCGACTGCGTTCCTGGGTGCTCCCTGCATCATCGGTGCAGGCACGGAGGTACGTCATTGTGCGTTTGTGCGCGGGGCTGCACTTGTGGGCGCCAATTGCGTGGTGGGCAATTCGGTGGAGTTGAAGAATGTGATCCTGTTCGACAATGTGCAGACGCCTCATTATAACTACGTGGGCGACAGCATTCTTGGCTACAAGAGCCACATGGGCGCCGGTTCCATCACCTCCAACGTCAAGAGCGACAAGAGCCTGGTGGTGGTGCGCAGTGCCGACGAAAAGATCGAGACTGGCCTCAAAAAGATGGGCGCGATGCTGGGGGACTACGTGGAGGTAGGCTGCAACAGCGTGCTGAACCCTGGCACGGTCATCGGTCCGCACAGCAACATTTATCCGCTGTCCTGTGTACGTGGCGTTGTCCCTCCACACCATATCTACAAGCGTGCCGGCGAAGTAATTGAAAAGAAGTAACCCCAAACGCTGCGACAAGCAATATTCGTCGCAGCATTTTCGTAACTGCTCCACCTATTTTAGCGCAGCGGATGCAGTCAACCAACACGTAAAAGGCGTTTGAACAGGGATTGGACCCTGATCAAACGCCTTTTGCGAACCTCTGCGTCAAGGTGCGGCACAGAATGGGTCCAGGGCGGAACTGCCCTGGTGGGGTGCAGGAAATTAGCCTTGGCCAGTGGGTAGTTCCGCGAAGCGGAAAGTATTCCGAAGCATAGCGAAGGAGAAATAAAGTCCCATTTCGCGCACAGCGCGAAACTTCCGTTGCTTTCTTCAAACCAACGCCTTTGTCTGCCACTTGTTTCCACGGAAACGGTGTACAAAACAGGCAATGCGGAAAAGCCAATCGACCTGCATGGCGACCCAAACGCTGACAACGCCCATGTGGAACCAGAGGGCGAAGATGTATCCGTAAACGATGCGGAATGTCGCCATGGAGAAGATCGATACGATCATGGTGAAACGAGCGTCGCCCGACGCGCGAAGGCTGTTGGGAAGCACAAAGGAGAGCGGCCAGATGACGGCTGCACCGGCACCGTGGATGGCAACAACCTGACGGGCAAGGATGTCCGTTTCGGGGGAGAGGCCAAAGGGTTTTGTCACAATGCCGTTGCAGAGCAGCATGATGATGTTCAGCGTGCCCATGCAGACATACGCCAGTTTCATCAGCAGCCACGTATAGCGGCGCGCCTGATCGTATTCCTTTGCGCCGACGCATTGGCCGACCACCGTGATCATTGCAAGGCCGATCGCGTTGCCAAATAGGCACTGGATCGTTCCGAAGGTGTTGCCGATGGCGTTAGCCGTGATGCTGGCCGTACCGAAGGTCGATACCAGACGCAGCAGGACCAGCTTGCCCAGCTGGAACAGTCCCGTTTCAAGACCGTTAGGCACGCCGACGGCCAAGATCTTGCCAATCAGATCGCCGCGCCATTCAAGCACTTGCAGCTGCGGATAAGGGATGTCGCCACCAGGATGCTTGAGGGCGAGTTGGATCACCACAAAGCCCACGATGCGTGAAATCAGCGTAGCAAGACCGGCGCCGGCAGCACCCATGCTGAACGCGAAGATAAACACCGCATTGCCGGTCACGTTGATCAAATTCATAATGATCGACGTGTAAAGCGTTGCCTTGGCATTGCCTTCGGACCGCAAAAGCGCTGCGGACGCATTATAGAGCGCGAGGAAAGGGTAGCTCAACGCCGTCATCAGGAAATAGATCAGCGACGCGTCCATCACGTCTTGCTCGACTGTGCCGAACAGGAGAGACAGGAGCTGGGCACGGAAAATCAGGCAACCTGCCATGATCGTGAGCGAAACAAGGCTTACCACATAAAAGAGCTGCTTGGCCGCCGCTGCCGCCTGGGCCTTGTCACGCTTGCCAAGAAACTGCGAGGTCACGACCGCGCCGCCGGTTGCCATGGCGGCAAACACGTTGATCAGCAGCACGTTGATCGAATCGACCAGGGAAACGCCGCTGACGGAAGCCTCGCCGCAGCTGGAGACCATCACGGTGTCCATCATGCCAATGGTCACGGCAAGGGCTTGCTCCAGCAGGAGAGGAATCAGTAATTTGCGAAGCTGTACTGCGCTGAAAAGCGGCTTCTCCGGCAGGCGGAATTGGTTCCTAATGGCAGTCTGCATTTGGTACACTCCTTGATTGGTACAGCGAAAAACATCGTGTCGCAGATTTAAGCGGCAAGCAGTATAAAGCCGCAAAACCGCACCCGTATTAATTCACCAATTTCCGCAGAGTTCCTGCAAAATTAGTTCTAGATTCCATATAAATAGAGGAGCTGTCGTGTGCCAGCTCCTCTTGGGTATCACCAGGGATTGGATTACTTCAGAGCCATGAAGGCTTCCAGCTGAGCGTTGGCGGCGTCCAGATAGGTCTGCATGCCGGCAGCGTCCAGAGCGGCCAGGAACTCGGGCAGAGCGGTGGCAGGATCAACAGCGCCGGCATCCAGAGCCAGAGCATACTGAGCAGCCACGTTGGACAGCGCAGCCATCTCGTTGGAGACGGAGGAGTTGTCGAAGATGTAGCCCAGGGCGGGGATGCCCTTGGCGGAAGCATAGTAGGCCTTGAAGTCCTCGCGGAAGCCAGCGCCCTCAGCGGCGGTGTCGGGCAGTATGGTCACGTTGCCCATACCGTTGGTCCAGGGGGTGTAGGTGGCGCGGGCGTCGGTGAACTCGACCAGACCGTCTGCGTTCTTGGTGTAGTGGATGCCCTCGACGCCGTAATTCATCAGGGTCATCAGGTAGGGATCGCTGTTCAGCAGAGCCAGGAACTTGAAGGACTCAACAGGATAGTTGGAGGCGGTGCTGATGGCCATCATAGCGCCCTGAGAAGCGGTGGTATCAACATAGGGATCGGTGCAGGGGATCATGGCAACCTCGATGCCGCGCTCGGCAGCAGCGGTGTACTCATAGCCCAGAGCGTAGGACTGGGTGCCGATCAGGTAATCAGCGCTCAGCTGCAGGGCAGTGCGGCGGTCATTGGAGGTCTCAGCCACGGCCAGAGCGGGATCGATGTAGCCCAGCTCATAGTACTCGTGCATCTTCTCGACGAAGGCCTTGTATTCGGGGGTAGCGAACTTGTTGACCAGCTTGTTGCCGTACACGCCCTCGGCGCTCACGTCTTCGGGGTTCATGTACAGGGACAGCAGGTTGACGGAACCGGAGTCGCCGGCCACGATGATGGAGTTGGTCACCATGCGCTCCAGCACCATGGGCTCCACCACGAAGGGATAGAAGGAGTCGCCCTTGACTTCCTTGGCCTTGGCGAACAGCTCGCCGTACTCATCGAAGGTCATGGCCATGAAGTCTTCCAGGTTGTAGCCCAGCTCCTCCAGCAGGGTGACGTTCACGTCCCAGGTGTTCTGGGTGGCGAAGTCCTTGTAGCCGTTCACAGCGTAGACGCCCATGCCTTCGGCGCCCTCGATGGTGGCGGCGTTCATCAGGCTCTCAGGCAGGGTGGCAACCAGATCAGCGCCATACTCGGCGATCAGGTCGTCCAGCTTCACGAAGTAGCCGTTCTTGGCAAAGGTGTTGTACTCGTCAGCGGACCAGGAGCAGGTGAAAACCATGTCCACGTCGCTGTCGGCGGTCATCAGAGCGTTGACGGCCTTGTCGTCAAAGTCGCCCCAGGTGCCCCAGATGACTTCCAGCTTGGCGCCAACCTTGTCAGCGATGTACTCGTTGACAGCAGCCAGCACGGCAGAGTCGTCGGAGACGTTGGAGCCGTGGAACATGATGGTGATGGTGGGCAGCTCGTCAGCGTGGGCGAAGGAGCACACGGAGAGGACCATCATCATGGCCATCAGCAGAGAGAGGAACTTCTTCATAGGAAAACCTCCTTTATTTGGACCGGTCAAGCCGGTTCACAACGAAATCAACCCTTGACGGAACCGACCGTCAGGCCAGCGACGACATAGCGCTGGAAGAAGGGATAGGCGCAGGCAATGGGCACCACAATGAACACGACCAACGCCATTTTCAGCGACTGGGAAGGCAGCTGTGCCGCGGCCTTGGCGGCGTCGGCGCCCATCATGCTTGAGTTTTTCGCCAGGAAGTCGGCGTTGCGCTGCATGCGCATCAGCAGGTATTGAAGCGGCATGATGTCCATGTTCTTGTTCAGATACAGCAGGCTCAGGAACCATTCGTTCCAGAAGCCCAGCGCATTCAGCAGCGCGATGGTGGCGATGCCGGGCTTGACGATGGGGAGCACGATGCGCATCAGCGTGGAATACTCGCCGGAACCGTCAATGGTTGCGGCCTCGATCAGCTCCATGGGCACGGTGGTCTGGAAGAAGGTGCGCATGACGATGACGTTGAACGGGCTGAACAGGATCGGAACGATCAGCGCGGCGTAGTTGTCGCTGAGTCCCAGCACGCTCTTGCACACCACGAACGTCGGCACCAGGCCGCCGCCGAAGATCATCGTGAAGAAGCTGAAAAAATTGAAGAAGCCGCGGAATTTGAAGTCACGGCGGAACAGGGGATAGGCATACAGCACGCAGATGGCCACGGACAAGGCCGTGCCGACGATCGTGATAAAGAACGAATTGAAGTAGCTGCGCCACAGCGCGTCGCCCAACTGCATCACGTACCGATAGGCGTCAAGCGACAAGGTCTGCGGCAGGAAGGAATAGCCGATGGCGCGAATGCTCTCCTCGGAGGAGAACGAAATGATGACGACGAAGATGAACGGAATGATGCACAGCAGCGAGAACAGCAGCAGGAAGCTGTTGAACACAAACTGTGCGCCTGTACCAAAGCGGTTCAGGCCGCTGCCTTTGCTGGGGGCAGTCTCCTTGGCGGCACGAATGACGGACATAAGCAACCTCCTTCCTGCGGATCAGAACAGGGAACTGTCGGGATCGATGCGGCGCACGATGGCATTGGTGGCAACGATGCACACAAAACCGATGGCGCTTTGCAGGAAACCCGCGGCAGAGCTCATGCCCATGTTGTGTGTGTTGGCGTAGGCACGATAGACGTAAGTGTCGATGACCTGCGTGACCGGGTAAAGGGAGCCGGAATTCTGGGGAACATTGTAGAACAGACCGAAGTCGGCATTGAAGATCTTGCCCACATTCAGGATCAGCAGGATGACGATCATGGAGCGGATATTGGGTAGGGTCACGTGCCAGACCTGCTGGAGCTTAGTGGCGCCGTCGACGGCAGCTGCCTCATACTGCGTGGTGTCGATGCCGGTGATGGCAGCCAGGTACAGCACGGTGGAATAACCGACGTTCTTCCAGAGATTGCAGATCGTCAGGATGAATGGCCAGGGCTGTGTGTCGTGATAGAAATTCGTCACAGGAAGCCCCATGCTTTTCTGGATGGCGGGGATCATGCCGCTGGTGGGATCCAGGAAAGCCAGCACGAAGTAGCTTGCTACGACCCAGCTGAGGAAGTAGGGGAAGAACATCAGCGTCTGATAAACCTTCGCAACAAAGCGGTTGGACAGCTCGCTCATCATCACGGCAAAGGTCACGGAGATCACCAGGCCCAGCACGATCCAGAGCAGGTTGTAACCGAGGGTGTTGCGGATCATGAGCAGGGTGTCAGGCGATTTGAGGAACTCAAAGTTTTTGAAGCCCACAAACTCGCTTTGGATGATATTGTTCCAGAAGGTATTGGGCTTGTAGGCGCGATAGTTCTTGAAGGAGATCACAATGCCATACATCGGCAGATAGCGGACCAGCAGCAGCCAGATCGCGCCGGGCAGCACCATGGTCAGCAGCCAAAAGTTCTTGATCAGATTACGTCCTTTGATGGACGAGTTCTTTTTCACGGGAGCACGGTTTATCATGGGCTTTCCTCCATCCCCGATGGCCGTTTTATATGATCGCAGTTTGATACGATATATTCTAACGTACAAATTCAAACTTTTCATGGTATGCGGTTGTGATTTGTTGTATTCTGTTGTGAAATTGCACAGATTTGACAATTCACGTCAATAATCAGATGATCGAAATCATACATGATGCGTCAGAACGCAGGACAGCTCTTTACAGCGGACCGATTGTTCATTATAATCAAAGTGAACGGTGCTATAGAAAACCATTCGATGGAGGATTCTTCATGCGTTTTATCCGGTCGATCAGGGGACAATTGCTGATCATCATCCTGATTTGTTATCTGACGCCCGTAGTGGTGCTGAGCAGCTATATCGGTGCTGTCCTATCGCAGGATATGGTCGAAAAAACAAAGACAGCGCTGACCTCAGGTGTCGAGTATGCCTGGACGCTGGCCAGTCAGCGGCTCCAGCAGGTGGTTACGCTGGCACGCGCCGCCACCTACGACGGCGAGTTGACGGAGGACCACGGCCTTCTGGCGGCAGGAAGCATCAGTGACGCAGAATTTCTGCGGCGCGCGCGCAGCTATATCGAGCGCAAGTACAGTCGGGATGAGTTGTTGTCCTTTGCGGTGTTTTTCACGGACGAAAATCCTGATCTGCTCATCAGCACAAGTTCGGGGCAGAATGCGATTCAGGCATATCAGGAGGGCCTGCATCAGCAAGTGAGGGAGCTGGGAGCGTCGCTGGACACACGGGTGGTATTCCTTGAGGATAGCGGGATCTGCTGCGTGATCCGGAATCTGCTGGACCTGCGCATGGAGCGATACGGCATGCTGGTGCTTGGTCTGAATCCTGAGCGGGTGTTTGCATCGCTGATTGAACTAAGCGGGACGTGGGAAGCGTCGGTGGCGGTGCGTCTGGGCGAACTGACGCTGCGATACCCGGAGACAGGCGCTATGCCGGCGGGGTTTGATTGGCAGATGGAGCCGAGCGGGCTGCATGAGCGGGAAGGGAAAATGATCTATGTGCGCCGGAGTACAGATACGCGCGACATGACCTGCGAATTGGTTGTCACGGTGAATCGGTCGCGTGTGTATGGCGAGGTGGAGGCGCTGCGGATGCTGATGTATCTGCTGCTGCTTTTGCTGGCGCCTGTGCTGGCTGTCATTGCTGCGTATTTGCATAACCGGGTCATCCGACCGATCACGCAGCTGTCGAATGCGGCGCAGCGCATCGAGACGGGGGAGCTGGGTGTCACAGTCCCCGTGCATACCAGGGACGAGCTGGGTCAATTGGGCACCTCTTTTTCCAACATGAGCCTGCGCATTCGAGAATTGATCGACAAGACCTATAAGGAGGAACTGGCGCTGCGCGACGCGCAGCTTCAGGCCATGCAGAGCCGCATCAATCCGCATTTCATCAACAACGCGCTGGAGACGATCAACTGGGAGGCGCGGCTGGAAGGCAGCGAGCGGATTTCGAGCATGGTGGAGGCCATGCGCGTGCTGATGGATGCCAGCATGAGCCGCCAAAACCGGCATATTGTGCCGCTGCGTGAGGAGATCGACGTGGCGAAGGCCTATCTGTATTTCATCAACCTGCGCTATGGGCAGCGCCTGACGGTCCGATGCGAGACAGAGGAAACGGCCATGACGGCTGACGTGCCGCTGCTGACGATCCAGCCGCTGCTGGAAAATGCGGTGGAGCATGGCATTGCACCGGTTGGCGGAGGAGTGATTGAGCTGAACTGTGCAATCGAACAGGACAACCTGTGCATCACGGTGCGTAATAACGGCAAGCCGCTTTCAGAGCAGGATCGTGCCCTGATTGCCAACGCCTTTTCGGAGGCAGGATCGCCCAATGGTCATCTGGGTCTGAACAATATCGCCACAAGACTGCGGCTCCTGTATGACGGACGGGCTTCGATTTCCATTGACAGTGACGACGAACAGTATACCGTCGTTCGGATTGTCATCCCGCAAGGCAAGAATAGATAATAAAGAACAAATAGATGCAACATATAACAAAAACAAACAATGAAAATCAATACGTTTATAGATAAGATGATAGTAGGTCATAGAGTGGAGGCGGTCAGAACGATGCGGATTTTCAGGTGTATGGCGGCGTTGCTGCTGGCATTGTCTGCTCTGACGTCCGCTGAGGCAGAAGGTGTGACGCTATGGACGGTCAGCTCGTTCGCAGGCGCGGATAACGCGGCTGAGGCGTACATGGAGATCCTGCGCGGCTGGGAGGAAGAAACCGGCAACACGATCTATGACGATTCAAAGACCATCGATGAAGCATGGAAAACCGGCGTACTCAGCGATTTTGCGGCGGGCAATGAGCCGGATATCCTGTTCTATTTTGCCACGGGCAGCGATTCTGCACCCATTTTAAGCCGGGTGGTGCCGATCTGTGAGATCAACGCGGCCTATCCGGCACTGTCCATCCTGGAGGATCAGCGGCTGACGGAGGCCGATGGTCAGATCTATGCGGTGCCTGTGCGGCCGTTTTATGAGGGCCTGTTTGTGAATGCCGATCTGTTCGAGGAATATGGCGTCTCGCTGCCACGGACCTGGACACAGCTGGAGGAGGCCATCACGGCCTTCAATGCCCAGGGGATCATTCCAATCTCCATTTCTCTTTCGGATATTCCGCATTACCTGGTGGAGTTTGCGATTCTGGCCTGTGCGGCGCCTGAGGATTTTTCAGCCAGTCCGTCCACCGTTGATCAGGTCCCGGCAAGCTGGGTGGAGGGCATGGCGTTGATCCGGCGTCTGTGGGCGTTGGGAGCTTTTGCGCCGGATGCTGCTTACACGACGGAAAGTGCGGCGTCTGGTCTGTTCCGGGAGAAAAAGGCGGCCATGCAGATCGACGGCAGCTGGTTTGCCAACACACTGAGCGACGAAGCAAAGGAAACGACGCTGATCCTGCCGGTGCCGCGTGTTGACGATGGGGCGCAGACGTCGGTTATCGGCGGCATTTCCATGGGCTTCTACATGACGCGCAGCGCGTGGGAAAGCACGCGACGGGATGCAGCGGTCGATCTCTTTGCACGATTGACCTCGACAGATAGTCGGCGTCTGCTGGGGCTTGGCGAGGCTGGCAGCCGACTGAACACGTCTGCCGCTGAATTGCTGGACGGTGAGCGGCAGCTGCTGGCGCCCATTCAGGATCGCATGAGCCGTGAGGCCCGCGAAAAATGGCTGCTTGACTGCATCATTCCGTTGGCGCAGGGGAGCATGACGCCGGAGGAATGCTGGGCGACCGTGATGGAAATGGCGCCGTTTTGATCAATGAGAAGGAGCGTGAGCCCATGTATCGAGTGGTTCTGGTGGATGATGAGCAGCTGATCCTGGAGGGCCTCAGCCGCGCTTTTCCCTGGGAGCAGCTCAATTGCCGCGTGGTGGGTACGGCCAGCGACGGTCTGACGGGCATGGCGCTGATCAAGCGAGAAAAGCCGGACATTGTATTCACCGATATTCGCATGCCCAATATGGACGGCTTGTCGATGATCGCCGCGCTGATTTCCGAACATCAGGGCATGCAGATCACGGTGCTGACGGCCTATCGCGATTTTGAGTATGCCCAGAAAGCGATCCATCTGGGTGTCTGCCGCTACCTGCTCAAGCCCAGCCGCATGGACGAACTGCACGAAGCTGTGCGGACCATGACGGCACGCCTGGACGCGCTCAATCCGCAGCCGCAGGAGGCGCTTGATGAAGCGGCGAATGACGAGGGGAACGAGGCGTCGAGTTTCATTGTTCGCGAAGCGATGAACTATATGCAGCAGCATTACGCTGAGCATATTGCGCTCAACGATGTGGCCGAGCACGTGTATGTCAGTCAGTGGCACCTGTCCAAGCTCATCAATCGGCACATGGGCCAGAGCTTCCTGGATCTTCTGGGAAGCATGCGCATTGAGGGAGCCAAGCGGCTGATGGCAGATCCATCGCTTCGGATTCACGATATTGCCGAGAAGGTCGGCTACAGCGACGTTGCCCATTTCTCCAAGAGCTTCAAGAAGATCGTCGGCAAGACCCCCGGCGAATACCGCGATGCCATCAAGTAAAGCAAACCATGCCGCATTGGCATGGTTCAGACCATCAACAAAGGTACGATCTCCTGCTGTTTGGAAATCGTGCCTTTGTTGATTGTCTTTACTGTATTCTTCGGAGAACACGATGAATCTTCCGACTGACCGGGATCACTTCGCTTTCAAAGGGATAGTAAGCCGCATATACCAGCGTCAGCGCTTTTGTTCTTTAGTCGTTTTTCGTAAGGAAATACTATCTATATTCTATCGGATATGCTACAATTAATAAACAGCTGTTTATTCGCGAGGCGGAAGGGGAACAGACGCCGTCATTTGCATGCAGCTTATACTTATGAACCCAGGAAGGAAGTTGACTATGCTCGATCAGCGCTTCCGCTTGAATAAACGCATGCGCCATTCGATTGTAACTGTGTCAGTAGTATTCTCGATCATTTTGGTTTTGATCTCGTTTTTTGTTTTTACATCGCTGAATGGGAAGCAGATTATTGCGGTAAATCAGCAATATCTGATTCATGACGCTAAGCGTTCGGCAAAGATTATTGTTAATTCCATCGCTGACGGTCAGCGGAATATTTCTGTTCTCAGCGAGCTGGTTGAAAAGACTTTGCAATCTCCGACGGTGGATATTGAGTCTTTTCAGCATCTGAGCACCGGTTCTATGTTTGATTATGTGGCGTTCGTCGATCCCGATGGGGTGAACCATTCTACTGACGGCAATGTCTTTGATGCCTCTGACAGGCAGTACTATCAGAAAGCCATGCAGGGCAGCAACGGGGTGGAGTTGATCTATGAATCACAGGAAGCGCACGAAAACCTGCTGATGTTCTATTCGCCCGTGCGGTATGAGGGAACGATCATCGGGTCGCTTGTCGGCGTTTACCAGGCCAGCCAGCGACTCAGTGAAATGCTTCTGCTTGACTACTTCGATGAAACCGCCGACGCGTATCTTTGCGATGGAGATGGCTGCGTGATCGCGTGCAGCCATGTGCTGGATGCGCAGCATAAGCAGCAGATCGCAGATGTGCTGGCCCATAATCCCCAGGCATCTGACGCGATGGATAACGCGCGTCAGCATAGAATCAGCAAATCTTTCGTGATGAATGACCATCAGACAGCCGGATTTATTCTGTACATGCCGGAGCTTGACTGGTATCTCGTTCAGATTTTCCCGTCGGCAGCCAACGTGCAGATGATCCGTCAGCAGAATAACATTGGCCTGGCGCTGGCCGTGATGATGTGCGCGATCTTCCTCTTCCTGCTGTTTGTCATTGTCCGCGAGCATACAAAGCAGGAAAAGGCAATCAAGGAGGCGCTGACGGAAGCGAATAATGCCGAAGAAGAAAGAAACCAGCAGCTCCGGGTCCTGAAGTCCATCGCTGATATTTATTACAGCATGCACATCATTGATCTGGACAATTATCACTTCACGGAGTATTCTTCGCGAAATGAGGTGCGGAAGGTCATTAGTGCTGATTATTCCTACGATGCGGCCGTCGTATTGCCCAAGGTCATGCAGGCGACCATGTCTGACGAGGCGCTGGAGGAAGCGCTGGAGTTCTCCAGGATCGACACGCTGGCAGAGCGCATGACGGGCAAAAAGATCATCTTCAAGGATCTGCTTGGCAAGAATGTGGGCTGGATTCGCCTGTCGTTCATTACCATTCAGGCGGACGAGCAGGGCGTGCCAAAAGAAGTCATCGTCACCACGCAGATCGTCGATGCAGAGAAGCGGCGTGAGTCTCAGCTGATCCTTGCTTCCAGCACCGACAAACTCACCGGCTGCCTCAACCGGAAGGCTTATGAGGACGATCTTGCAACCTATCCGCCCATCCCGCCGGAAAAGGACTTTGTGTTCATTGTGCATGATATCAACGGCCTCAAGGAGATCAATGATACGAAGGGGCATGAGGCTGGCGACGAGCTGATTCTGGGGGCGTCCGAGTGCATGAAGCGCTGCATCGGCAATTATGGACGCATCTATCGAACCGGCGGCGACGAGTTTGCTGCAATCATCTTTGCCGATGAGCCGACGCTCAAATCCATCATGTCGGATTTCGAGGAAGCGCAGAGCGAATGGCGAGGCAAGTTCTCCGACGATCTGTCCATATCCACGGGTTTTGCGACCAAGCGGGAATTCCCGACCTGGACCACCCGCGATATAGCCGCTGTGGCTGATCGCCGGATGTATGAGAACAAGGAGCATTACTATCAGGAGCAGGGCCATGAACGACGCATTCGCAAGACAGCGCAGATGTCGCTCATTTCCTTGTACAGCAAAATTCTGAAGGTCAACTTGACCGATGACACCTATCAAATCATCAGCATGGATTCTAACGAGCAAAAGATGAGCATGGGCTTCTCGCCGCGTTTTTCTGAGTGGCTTCATGGGTTTGGACTGTCCGGCCAGGTTCATCCGGAAGATCTCGACGCCTATCTGCGTCAGACTGATCTGAACGACATCCGTGAATACTTCCGCACGGACAAACAGTCGATGGCGCTGGTGTATAGACGGCGGTATGGGGATGTTTTCAAGCAGGTTGCCATGGAAATGATTCCTGCGGACGACTATACGCATGACAAGCAGAGTGTTTTCCTGTTTGTCAAGAAGATCGACAAATAATCATCGCAAAAGTCTCGTCGAACGGCGGGACTTTTGTATTGCGGCGGCGTTAGGAACAGTAGCGCACAGCGAATCTGTACATTGACAGGACAGACCATTCAGTTTATAATGAAACAAACGCGCAGGAGCGCTGATGATGAATTATACCATGATGAGGTGGAAAAATGAGAGAATGGTATCGCGATGGGGCTGAGCTTCTGCGTGAGATCGGTGACGCTTGTGCCGCGCCAAACGAAGTGGCGGCCTGGTATATTGGACAGGTGGGTTACGTGCTGAAGGGGAACTGTGTGCTGTGCATCGATCCATTCCTGAACGATCTGACGGATGATAACGGGAAGAGCCTGCGTCTGTACCAGCCTCCGTTCGCATCGGAGCAGTTCATGCCGGACTTTGTGCTGTGTACCCATGGCCACGCGGATCATATGGCACTTCCGACGCTTTGTGCGATGGCTGCTGGCAATCCTCACACGAAATTCATTGTACCGGACGGGTGTGTGGATGAAATGGTCTGCGCTGGCATCGCTGCGGATCGTGTGATCGGCATGAAGGCGCATCAACCGATAGAACTGCCGGACTTCACTGTCCGACCGGTCCAGGCCGCACATCCGGTGCATGCCCTGGATGCGCAGGGAAGGGATATTGCTCTGTGCCTCAGCATCCGCATCAATGACGTCGAGCTGCTGCACCTCGGCGACACCTATTTGACGCAGCAGTTGTTGGACGACCTGATGCAGCTGCCTCAACCGGATGTGCTGTTCACGCCTATCAATGGCGGCGATTATTTCCGAACGGCCAGTAACTGTATTGGCAATTTGAATGCGCAGGAGTCGGCGCGGCTTGCGGTGCTGCTGCGGGCCAAATTGACGATTCCGACGCATTTCGACTGTATTGCCGGAAACACCTGTGAACCGTGGGAATTTATGCGTCTGCTTTGGCAGGAGAACGCATCGGCCCGGTTCAGGATCCCGGCGCTGGGTGAACAGCTGCGTTTGACCTGTGGCTAACATCCTTCAAGGACCGCGAATAGCGGCCCTTTTTTCGATTGCTCATCTAAAGAAGTGTAAGCAATGCTGCCTCTCTATTGTTTTTGCAGACAAAATTTGCTATAATTCTTCTGGGATTAGATAAACATGATCAGACACATGGGGCGATGAACGCTTTCCTGGACGCAGATAAGATTGATGAGTAGGTGAAGCATGAATATCTTTGATGTAATCACGCTGTTTGGCGGCCTTGCGATGTTCCTGTACGGCATGCGTATGATGGGCGACGCGCTGAAGGAGGGTTCCTCCGGTGCATTGAAGCGCGTCATGGAAAAGTTGACAGGCACACCGGTCAAGGCTTTTTTGTTGGGTCTGGTGATGACCGCGATCATCCAGTCGTCCACGGCGACGATCGTTATTACGGCCGGTCTGGTGGGCGCCGGCATCATTTCGCTGCGGCATTCGCTGGGTATCATTATTGGCGCAAATGTCGGTACGACGGTCACAGGCCAGATCATTCGTTTGCTTGACATCAATGCCTCGGGAACGTCCTTCTTGCAATTATTCAAGCCCTCCACACTGGCTCCGCTGGCGTTGATCATCGGTATCATCGTGATAATGGGCATGAAATTCAAGGGATCCGAGAATGTGGGCCATATCCTGATCGGGTTTGGCATTCTGTTCTCTGGTCTGCTGAACATGACTGACGCCGTCAGTTCGCTGGCGGAGACCGGTATTATCGATTCTTTGTTCTCGCGTCTTGGTGAAAGTCCTTTCCTGGGGTATCTGATCGGCGCCAGTGTTGCTTTTGTGCTGCAAAGCTCATCGGCAAGCATTGGTATTTTGCAAGCCTTCTCTATGTCTGGACAATTGACATTCGGCGCAATTTATGCAGTGCTCGTTGGTATTTATCTTGGTGACTGTGTTACGACTGCTATTGTGTGCAATATTGGCGCAAAACCTGATGCCAAGCGCGTTGGCATCGTCAATATCCTGTTTAATCTCAGCAAAACCGCCGCGATTCTTCTGGTGGTGAACGTCATTCACCAGATGGGACTGCTGGACAACCTGTGGTCCAGTACCATTTATTCGGGCGGTATTGCAAACACGAACACGATATTTAACCTCAGCTGTGCCATTCTCATGTTCCCGATGCTTCCCGTATATGAAAAGCTCAGTCATATCCTGATCAAAGAGAAGAAAGGAATCACCAATTCTCCAGCCCAGTCGGACAACAAGCTGCTGGACGCACTGAATCCTGTGTTTATCAGTACGCCTGCGCTGGCCTTTGCACGCTGCTATGACGTGCTCGTCGAAATGTATCAGCTGGCGAGAGTCAATATCAACCGCGGCTTCGAGGTTGTTACCAAGTATGATGAGAAGCTCATTCATCAGATTCGCGAGGATGAGGAGCGGATCGACGTCATGGCAGATCAGGTCAGCAACTATCTGATACAGATCTCGGCGAAGGTCACCGCGCCGATGCACGTGGAAATCATGAATCACTATTACTCCACCATCTCCGAGTTTGAGCATCTGGGCGATCATGCCATGAGCATCGCCAACATTGCAGAAGCGATGCACGATGGCAACATCAAGTTCTCCAAGCGTGCCATGACTGGCTTGAATGTACTGCGTGAACTGATCGACACGATCATGGATTACACCGGCGAGGCCTTCAAAAGGTGCAATCTGAATGCTGCGCATCACATCGAGCCGCTGGAGGAAGTAGTCGACGATATGGTCAATGCGCTCAAGGCGAAGCATCTGACCCGACTGCGCGAGGGAACTTGTTCCGTGTTTGCCGGTACGCAGTTCCTGAATCTTCTTTCCGAGCTGGAGCGTGTGTCTGACGTCTGCTCCAATGTCGGCGTTTCCACGGTCGTCCGAGCAACGCCCGAACTGAATCATCAGGTGCATGATTACGTGTCCCAGCTGCATTCGGGTTCCGACGCTGATTTTAACCGCGAATACCAGGAGGCCCACGACCGGTATTTCCGTTTGCTGTAAACTGTTTTAGGTTATCAATTGACATCCGTTTCTGTTTTTCGTATAATAGAAGAGGATTGGTTGAACAATCAAGATTCCGTGACGTGCTGCGCCCGGAAACAACGAACAGGGAGCGTATATGGAAAACAAGTATCTGCTTTTTATGGATGTGTCCGGCGACATTGATGTGAAGGTTGCCGAGGCAAACGACGTGCGTTTCATTCCCATGGAGTATTCGATCGGTGACGAGATGCGTCTGTCCACCTCCATGGAGTCCGATGAAATCATCAAGAAGTTCTACAATGGCCAGCGCGGCGGCGATTTGACCCGTACCTCGCAGATTACACCTCAGAAGTATGAGGAATGCGTTGCTTCTGTCATGCAGGAGGGCTATTCTGTGCTGTACCTGTGCTTGTCCAGCGGTCTGTCCTCCACGTTCCAGTCCGCCCGCATGGCACAGCGTAACCTCAAGGAGCGCTTCCCTGAGCAGGACTTCCTGCCCATCGATTCTCTGGCGGCAACCGGCGGCATGGGCGTTTTGATGGAGCGGGCGATCCGCAATCGCGACAAGGGGATGAGCGTGCAAGAGAACTATAATGACCTGGCGAATGCGGCCATCACATTCGTCACTGGTTTATGGTTCAGGACCTTAATTATCTCAAGCGCGGCGGGCGCGTCAGTGCTGCCACTGCCATGGTTGGTACGCTGCTCAATGTCAAGCCCGTCCTGATGATCGACGAGGAAGGCAAGCTGCAAACCATCGCCAAGGAGCGCGGTCACAAGTCTGCTGTTCGCAAGCTGATCCAGAAGTTCAATGAAACAGTCGACGCGCAGAGCGGCGATGTGATCTATGTCATTGATGCGGACAACAGCGAGCTTGGCGACCTGCTGGCCCGCGAGGTGACAAATGTGATGCCCGGCGCAGTCATTCGCCGTGCCCGGCTGAGCCCGATCATTGGTGCGCACACCGGACCGGATATGATCGCTTTGTGTCACATGGGCAAATAAGCGCCTCATCCTCAAATAACTTTCAGGTTAGTCAGCCGCGAAAGCGGCGTTGAAAGGGGAAAACCATATGAAGGATACCAATTGTGCCTACTGCATGCGCGGCGAACTGCTGGATGCTTTCGGCATCTATATCTGCGACCTGAGCGTCAGCACGCTGATCCTCTTTAAGGAGCAGAGCCATCCCGGCCGCTGCATCGTTGCCTACAAGGATCATGTGAGCGAGATCGTGAACATCAGCGATGAGGATCGCAACGCCTTCTTCGCCGATGTGAATCGTGCCGCCAAGGCCATCCATGCTGCCTTCCATCCGGACAAGGTGAACTATGGCGCGTATGGCGACACCGGCTGCCATCTGCACATGCATCTGGTTCCCAAATATAAGGATGAGTATGAGTGGGGCGGTGTATTCGCCATGAATCCCGGCCTGAAAAAGCTGAGCGACGCAGAATACGCCGAGATGATCGAGAAGATCAAGGCTAATCTGTGATGCATGAAGAAGACTGCTGTTTCGGCAGTCTTTTTCTCTGCAATCAAAAACCGACGTCCGTATAGAAACACAGACGTCGGTCGGTTTTTGTATCAGTCGTCCCAGTCGACCAGGCCCTTATGCTCCAGATAAGCCTGCTGGAAGTCCATGTAATCGTCGATGAGTGCCGCTACCTTGACTGCCTGTTCAGGCGTCAGATCGTTCTGCGCGACCAGCGCTTCAACCATGTATTCGAAGGCGTCGTCATCCTCATAATAGTTTTCGCCCGCATAGCCGTCATCGTCGATCACGCCTGCCTCGTGCATGTAGGCCATATCGGCGTCGATCGCCTGGCTGAGCAGCGTTTCAAGCATGTCAGCCAGCTCTGCATGCTCTTTGCGATTGAACATGGGCAGAATAAACGCCATTGCTTCGGCTTTATCATATCCATACATCATCGTCTTGTTCCTCCTGAATTAAAGCACTTCCTTGAAGCGTTCGAGCGTGCTCTTGAAAACCTCCATGGCTTTGCGGATCGGTTCGGGCTTGCTCATGTCGATCCCGGCCAGCTTCAAAGCCTCGATCGGGGGCACAGAGCAACCGGCGGACAGGAACTTGCGATAAGCCTTGACGGCGCTTTCACCTTCGATCAGGATCTTTTCGGACAGCGAAACCGCAGCGCAAAGGCCCGTGGCGTATACATAGACGTAGAAGGCGCGATAGAAGTGGGGGATTCGCATCCATTCATTGGCGATCACGTCGTCAACCTTGCAGGCGCCGCCGTAATACTGCTCGTTCAGCTTGTAGTAGGCCTCGGACAAGGTCTCTTTGGTCATGGGCTGACCTTCCTCGGCCATGCGGTGGGAAATGACCTCAAACTCGGCAAACATTGTCTGACGGAAACAGGTCGTGCGGAACTGCTCAAGGAAATGATTGAGCAGATATGCCTGTGCCTTGCGGTCCGTCAGCTTGTTCAGCAGATAACGCATCATGGTCGCTTCGTTGCAGGTGGAGGCCACCTCGGCCACAAACAGACTGTAGTCTGCTTTTGCGATCGGCTGCGTCATATTGCTGTAGTAGCTGTGCATGCTGTGGCCCAGCTCATGCGCGATGGTGAACGCGCTGTCCAGGTTGTCGTTGTGGTTCAGCAGCACGTAAGGATGCACCTTGGCGAGACTGCCGGAGGAAAACGCGCCGCTGGACTTGTTTTCCGACGGGAACACGTCGATCCAGCCGGAGTCTCGGGCTTCAATCAGCTTTGCCAGATAATCGTCACCCATGGGCTTCAGACCTTCAAGGACCAGATCGAATGCCTTCTCATAGGGCATCTCCATCTTGAAATCGCTGACCATCGGGCAATACAGGTCATACATGTGCAGTTCATCCACATTCAGGACCTTTTTGCGCAGCGCCAGATAGTCGTTCAGCACGGGAAGATACTCGTGAATCACGGAGATCAGATTGTCATAGACTTCTTCCGGAATTTCCAGCGGCTCCATCTTGGCCGCACGGGCAGTGGTGAAGTTGTGGGCGCGGGCCAGCGCAACGTCCTTCTTGACGCTGGCCGAATAGGTACCGGCGATGGTCGTACCGTACTTGCCATAAGTGCCCATCAGGGTCTCAAAGGCCTGTTTGCGCAGGTTGCGGTCATCACTATGGATGAAGGAGGAGTAGTTGCCCTCGGTCAGCGTCTGCTTGGAGCCATCGGGGAGGGTCAGATCTTCAAACTTCATGTCCACGGCGGTCAGGGCGTCAAAGATGCGGCTGGGCGCACCAGTGACTTCGCCCATCATGGCCAGCAAACGCTCCTGCTCCTTGGGCAGCGTGTGGGGCTTCTGGTTGATCAGACCACGGATAAACTCGTCAAAATCAGCCATCTCGGGGTCGATCTGAATCGACTTCAAAACGTCTGCGTCCAGCGAAAGCAGTTCGGGTTCAACAAAGGCCGTCATGGAGCTCAGCATAACGCCCAATGACTCCACACGTTCGCTCTTGGCCTGTGCCTCGGCGTCGCCGTTATCGGCTTCCTTCGCCAGAAACGCATATTCAAACACCGGCAGGACCTTTTCGGACAGCGCAAAATAGGCGCGAATCACCCTGCGCGGGTCATCGGCAACATGTCCATCATAGGCTGCAAAAGCCTTGACATCTTCTGTCACCTCGGTCAGTGCCCGTTCCCAGGCCTCGTCATTGGGGTAAATATCCTCCAATCGCCACTTGTACTTGGCGTCGATTTCACTGCGCTTCGGAAGCTGAGTTGCCATAAGTCATTCCTTTCCCGCGGATGCCCGCGCGTTTCTTCATGTCATTATTGTAATTCATAATGCAGGAAAATTCAAGTCGTGCCGCGACTTTGGCAGATTATTTCTGCGTGGCCGTGTTTTTTTGATACGTCAGTCCGCGTGTGATGGATGGCGCCTGCTGTCCCTTGGGATAGAAAGCAATTGACTGCCCGCTCAGTGCAATGGTTCCGGTAGAGCCGATCAATTGCTTACGCTCCAAAAGCAGCTTCAGCAGCTTCTCGTTTATCTCCGGTCCGCCGCCGCGGGACAAGCAATCCTTCCATAACGTGAAATGGCATCCGTCGCTGCTGCGAGAACAGGAAAACGCCTGCGGAGATTCATGGATCTTTCCCTGGCCGCAGAGCGGACAAGCGCATCCTTCCACCGTCTTTGCCCGCTTGTTCATGGAAGATTGACGCTTTTTTGCTCGCTTTGCATCCTCCGGGAACTGTACCTGCTCGCTGGTCGTGCGGGCATAGTTGACCAGAAAGGTTGAGAACTTGCGAATGCTCTCCATGAACCGATCTGCATCCTGCTTGCCGTCGGTGATCTGGTCCAGCGCGAGTTCCCAGCGGCCTGTTGTCTCCGGCGATGCGATCTCCTGCGGCATGATGGCAATCAGCTTGACGCCTTTATCGGTGGCCACGAGATTCTTTGCTTTTCGCTCGGCGTACCCAACTTGAATCAGGCGCTCAATGATCGATGCGCGGGTAGCAGGCGTGCCGATGCCGCTGCCCTTCATCTGGCGAACGATCTCCTCGTCCTCCGATTCCTTTCCCGCATTCTCCATTGCAGACAGAAGCGACGCGTCGTTGTGCTGCGCCGGTGGTTTTGTGACGTCCTCCTTGACAACTGCGTCCCGGACAGTCCGCGTGTCTCCCGCCTTCAGCGGCGGCAATGCGATTTCTTCCTCGGCGTCGGATTTGCTCTTTTTCCGGCCCTTGGGCGGATTGGCCAGGACAGGAACATCGCGGAAGCCATTATTCAGCACGACCTTGCCGTTTGTGCGGAACAGATGCTCGTTCACCTTGGTGATCACACGCGTGGCGTCGTATTCGCAGGGTGGATAGAACGCTGCGATCATGCGGCGCACTACAAGGTCATACAGCTGGCGTTCATCGTCGGAGAATGATTCCGGATTGACCCGCTTCGCCGTGGGAATCAACGCATGGTGGTCTGTGACCTTGGTTTCATCAATGGTTCGTTTGCTGACAGGCAAGGTCCCGTTCGGCAGGGCGCCTGGAACCAATTGCTGATAGGAGGCGGGAAGCAGACGCAATGTCTCTACCACCTTCGGGATCATGTCCGGCGGGAGATAACGGCTGTCTGTACGCGGATAGGTGAGGGCTTTTCGCGTCTCGTAAAGGCTCTGCGCGAGCTTCAGCGTCTTGTCTGCGGTGAAGCCCAGTAGTCTGTTTGCATCGCGCTGAAGGCTTGTCAGATCATACAGCTGCGGCGGCATGTCGCGCTTTCGGGTTGTTTCGGCGGAAAGGACGGTGCCGGTTTGTCCCTTGATCTGCAAAGCAATCGCTTCTGCTTCCGCTTTGCTTTTGATGTGTGTATCCGGATCCAGATGCTCGTTGAACCATACGCCCTTGTAATCGCCGAAATCTGCCGTCAGAGTCGCATATTCCTCTGGTTGAAAGTGCTCGATTTCCAGACGGCGTTTGACCAAGATGGCCAGCGTCGGGGTTTGCACACGACCGACGGACAGGAGCGTGTCATAGCGCAGGGTAAACGCGCGGCTCGCATTCATACCCACCAGCCAGTCGGCCTCCGAACGGCACCGCGCGCTTCGGAACAAACCGTCATAATCGGCGCCGGTCTTGATGGTGCGGAAACCTTCGGCGATCGCTTCGTCTGTCATTGAATTGATCCACAGGCGCTGAAAGGGCTTTTTGCATCCGCTTTTCAAATAAATGTAGCGGAAAATCAGCTCGCCCTCGCGTCCGGCGTCGGTTGCGCAGATAATGCGGTCGGTGGTGGGC
>R21__coassemble_515_pt1 | contig 31424 bp, 24 predicted proteins | sample R21__metabat2_low_PE_059 | metagenome-assembled genome bin R21
ACTGGGGTTCTGAGGGCCTAAAGCGTTATATTTCGCAGTATTTTCATGTGCGTTTTCTATATTATAGGCAGCAGTCAAACGACAAGGGTTGGCTGCTGCCTGGTTGGCTTTTACGAATAGATCAGCTCATCGAACAGCGTTTCCTCGATCCGATGGTGGATGCTATTCATGCGGCGTACCCATTCCAACTGATCTGTCATCTTCAAGGTCTCGGTCACGCCTTCGGCCTCTTTCATCTGCGGGATCATCAGATCCAGTCGTGCATGACAGGTAGCGTCGATCTCGTGCAGGTGCTCCATGAGTTTGCCGGATAGCAGCAGGCGGTTGAACAGCCCAGGGCGATGATCCTTGAGGTAGTTCATCCTCATCATTCCGTATTTGCCGACGGGCTTCTGTTCTTCCTCGGTCAGACTGAGATCGGGCAACCAGTAGTCTCCACAACGATAGTACTTGAGTTCCATAGGGATAATCCTCCGTTTTCTGCTGCAAAAGAAAAAGCAGCTATGATCTTGAAGGTTTCCCTTCAAGCCATAACTGCTTGAAATTCAACGGTTTGAGCCGTTTCTTGGCGGGAAGGTGAAACCTTCCCTTATATAATAGCTTCTGGACCCCTGAACAATCGCCTTTTTCGATCTTCCATGAAGCAGCGGCCCCAAGCCGCAAGCGCGCGCAAGTCATCGGAGAAAGACAAGCATGGCGCAGAATGGGTCAAGGGCCTGCGGCCCTTGCAGGTCCAGGGCAGCGCCCTGGTCGCGCCACAGCGCGAAATCTCCAGGGTGTCCAGAGGGCCGCCCTGCGGCCCTTTGGCGGGATTGTCAAGGGCAGCGCCCTTGACGCCCCCCGTCACCACTTCTTGAAATTCTTCCACCTGTTCCTGAAATAATGCGCGGCCATCTTGGGCTTGCGGTCGCGGGTAAAGAGGCCTTTGCGGTTGCCGCCGGAACGCATGGGGGAGGGCTGGGTGCCGAAGTCGGCGTAGTTCCAGGGGAGCTCGCCGACGACGTAGGGGCGCTCGTCCAGGCATTCGTTCATGACGGTGTAGTAATCGCACTGGAACTCCTCAGTAAACATCTCGGCCACCACGCCGTGCAGGCCATTGATGGTGTCGGCGCCGTACTCGGAGAGGATCATGGGCTTGTTGATCTTGTCCCACCAGTCCAGCTCCATGCGGAAGGCATAGCGCGCCGTTTCCAGATCACCGGACAGGTTGTACCAACCGTAGTAACGGTTGATGCTCACCACGTCCATGGCACGGGTGATCAGGTCCTTGGTGTAGTTGTTCTGGCAAGCCACCAGCGTTACGGGACGGCTCTGCGGGTCCAATGCGTGGGCCTTGTGGTACAGCGGCATCCAATAGTCGTAGGCGGACTGCGGGAAATGCTCGGTGTCCGGCTCGTTGCCAAGGCTCCACATCACCACGCAGGGATGATTCTTGTCACGCTCGATCATGGCGGCCAGGATTTCTTCGTGATATTGTCCCAGTTCCTCGCCCCATTCCGTGTAGGGATCGTGTGCTGCGCCTGCGCCAATGCCGACAGCTGGCGTCTCGTCAATGATCACAATGCCCTCACGGTCGCACAGGGCATACATTTCCTCGGCATAGGGGTAATGGCTGGTGCGGAAAGCGTTGGCGTTCAGCCAGTGGAACAGGCTCACATCGGCCACGTTCAGCACCTGGTCCAGGCCGCGGCCGTGAATATTCGAGTCCTCATGCTTGCAGGGGCCGTGGAAATGGAAGGGCTTGCCGTTGATCAGGAACTGCGGCCCCTTCACTTCGACAGATCGCACACCAAAGGTCTGGTCGTACTCGTCACCGGCAAAGGTGATGTGCGCGGTGTAGAGGTACGGCAGGCCCGGCCAGGGCTCCCAAAGGGTCGGATTCTCAATGTGCAGCTCGGCGTCTGCACCGTCGCCCTCGGCAACGACCTTGCCCTCGGCGTCCTGAATGGCGATGTGAACAGTGCCTTCACCAACGGTCGCGACGCCGAACTTCACTGTTCCGTCGATGGACGGAACCACCGTCACACTGTCGATGTGATTTTCCGGCACCGTGTACAGACGAACGGGACGGGTGATGCCGGCATAGTTGAAAAAGTCGAAGTTCGGCAGGTTGATACCCTGCTCGGCCTGGCGCAGCTTGCCTGCCTCCACGCTCGGCACACCGGGATTGTCAGAGCCGAAGAAGGCGATGGCGCCCTCGTTGCCGATGGGCAGGGACTTGTGATTGATCACGTTGTCGACCTCAACCAGCAGCTCGGCGGAGGCACCGGGGGCCAGCAGGTCGGTCACGTCAATCTCGAAGGGCAGAAAACCGCCCTTGTGTGCGCCGATCAGCTGACTATCAAGGAAAATACGCGCCTTGTGCGTCACGGCGTCGAAGCGCAGAATGCGGCGCTGACCGGCCAGGAAGGCGGGAATGGTCAGTTTCGTGCGGTACCAGACCGGGCCGACATGCGTGCGGAAGGCGGGATCGGCCTTCTGATCGTTGTAGGAGGCGGGCACAGCGATGGTCTGCCAGGGTTCGCCCTCATGCAGACGGAAATCCCAGATGCCGGACAAATCCATGATGGTACGCGCGGCATTGCTCTGCGGATAAAGCATAATGGTCATTTCCTTTCAATATATACTGTAGAAGGGGCTCAATCGAAATTGCGGCTGCCCAGACTGGCACCGCAGCTCTCCCGGACGATCAGGCTGCACTCGCGGATCTGGCTGAAGGACAGCGATTCACTGCCGCTGCACACTGCTGCCAGCTCGTCCACGGCGCACTGGCCATGATCGTAGGGATGCAGGTCAACAGTGGTCAGCGGGGGATCAAGATAGGGCGTGAAGAACTGGTTGTCGCAGCCGATCAGCGCTACGTCCTCAGGCACGCGATAGCCCAGACGGCGCAGTTGGTGCAGCGCACCGAGGGCGACCAGGTCGTTGATGGCGATCAGCGCGGTGGGATGCTGGCCGGAGGAGAAGCGCGAGAACAGCTTTGTGACGCAAAGCTCGCCTGCCTGCGGGGTGAAGCCGGTCTCGGTGCGCGCATCGTGGAAAACGGGCAGACCGCGGCGCTCCATTTCGTCGCTGAAGGCAGTCTCGCGGATGGTGGCAGAACGCACGGACGGACTGCCGCCGATGAAAGCAATGCGGCGATGCCCCAGTGCGGTCAGATGCGTGATGCTCTTGCGCACGCTCAGGCTCAGGTCCGAGGTGATGTTCACACAGGACAGGCCCTCGATGGGCGGACCGATGGTGACCAGCGGCATGACCTGCTGCAACTTCTGCATGTTGATCAGGTGCTGAACGCGGGCTTCCTCCTGCGCGGCGGCGGGCAGGCTGGCGTCGTTGTCCTCGATGAAACCGCCGACCAGGATCGCGCCGTCCACCTTGCGTTCCAGCAGACGGTTGAGCACTGCCTGACGCCCGCTGGAGGTGCAGTAGACCTGCAAACTGTAGCCCAGACGCTGGGCCTCGGCCTCAGCGCCTGCGCATAATGACGTGTAGTAGGGATTCGCAAGATCGGTGACGACCAGGGCAAAGGTCCGGGTCTCGCTGCGGTCCAGACTGCGGGCTGCCTGGCTGGGGTGGTAGTTCAGCTGAGCGATGGCAGCCTCGACCTTGGCCTTGGCCTTGCCGCTGGCGCTGCCGCCGGACATGACGCGCGAAACAGTTGCGATGGATACGCCGGCCAGATCGGCCACGTCATAAATAGTGGGCTGCTTGTCGGGCATGACTGATCTGCCTCCTCTCATAATCGTTGCTTCTATTATAACAGCTTTGTAAGCAGGTTGCAAGTAAATCGACGATGCTTACAAAAATTTTGTAAGAAAAATGCAGTCCTTACAAAACGGGCAAAGCAGGAAATGGAAAATATGGAAAATATGAAAAAGGTTATTGACATAAACGGGGAGGATGTGTATAATGACACTGTAAATTGGTTTGAAATAAAACTGGAAGCGCTTCCAAAATGGTGGAAGCAAAATGAAACCGGATCAAACGGGCTGAGACGTCCGTTTTGATAAATAACAAGGAGGGAACCCAATATGAAAAAGCTGTTTGCTCTGGCGCTGTCTGTGATCATGGCCCTGTCCATGATGAGCTTCGCCGCCGCCGACGAAGGCACCACCGTCACCATCGTGACCTGGGACGCCAACACCACCGCTTACCTGGCCGCCCAGAAGGAGGCCTATGAGGCTTCTCATCCCGGCGTGACCATCGAGTACATCGACGTGTCCTCACAGGAGTATGACGAGAAGGTTGCCACCATGCTGGCCGCCAACGACACCAGCGACATCTTCATGGTCAAGGACGTTCCTGCCGTGCTGAACTGGTACGACGCCGGCTATGCCCTGCCCCTGAATGACTACATTGCTGCCAGCAACTATGACCTGAGCGGCTATGTCGGCATGGAGTCCGGCTACAACTTCGGCGGCGATCAGGTCGCTCTGCCCTTCCGTTCTGACTTCTGGGTGCTGTTCTACAACAAGACCCTGTTCGACGCCGCTGGCGTGGCTTATCCCACCAACGACATGACCTGGGAAGAGTACAAGGAAAAGGCCATCGCCCTGTCCGGCAACGGCAACTATGGCACTCACTATCACACCTGGCTGTCCGCTGCCATCAACTGGACTGTTGCTGACGGCGAGAACACCCTGATCGACGGCAACTATGACGACCTGGCCTACTTCTATCAGATCATTCAGGATCTGGAAGATGCCGGCGCTGCCATGGCTTTCTCCGAAGTGAAGGCTGCGGGCCTGCACTACAGCGGCGCTTTCGGCAACGGCAATATCGCCATGATGCCCATGGGCTACTGGTATGTCGCTACCCTGATCCAGCACATCGCTGATGGCGATTACAATGTGTCCGACTGGGGCATCACTGCTGTGCCTCACAAGGAAGGCGTCCAGGCTGGTTCCACCTTCGGCAACCTGACCGGCGTCATGATCAACAAGAAGGCTGTCAACCCCGACGCTGCCTGGGACTACATCTCCTGGCTGTGCGGCGAGGAAGGCTCCAAGGTGACCGCTGCCACCGGCAACCGTCCCGCTTGGGTTTCTGAGGGTGTTGCCTCTGTCATGTCCTCTGTGGAAGGCTTCCCCCAGGACGAGAACAGCATCGCTGCTCTGCTGCCCTCCTTCGTGGCTATCGAGATCCCCGCTACTCCCGAGACCGCTGCTCTGAACACCATCCTGAACGAGGAGCACTCCATGATCATGAATCGTGAGATCTCCATCGAGGAAGGCATCGAAGAGATGAACGAGCGCGCCGAGGAAGTTCTGGCCAAGTAAGTTGACCTTTCTCTGCTAAGCAATCCACCGGCGGGAACGGCGATCACCTCGCCGTTCCCGCTTTTTCTATCAATCCGGCGATGTTCCGGTCAGGAGCTATGCACAGGAATCCTGACCAGAGCATCGCACGAAAGAAAGGAGCATCAGCTATGGCTCAAGCAAACGCTATCCAGAAAAAACGGAAGATCGCCATGGGCAAGCTGGAACGCAGGAATACCCTGGTTGCCCTGTCCTTCATTGCCCCCAACTTCATTGGTTTTGCCATCTTTACGTTGATCCCTGTGGTGATGTCTATCTTCATGTCCCTGACCGAATCCAAGACCGGCGCGATTTTCGGCGCCAACTGGGTCGGCCTGGCCAACTATGCTGAAATCTTCAATACCGCCAAGGTCGGCGCCAAGATGGCGGATGGCGGATTCATCGAAGGTTTGAACTACTTCTTCAACCGTGTTGACCTGGGTATTGCCCTCAAAAATACGGTGTTCTACACGGTCGTGACCGTGCCGCTGACGCTGATCTGCTCCATTGCCCTGGCGCTGGTGCTGAATCGTGCCGTCAAGGGTGCCGTGGCCTATCGTGCCATCTTCTTCTTCCCCTATGTTGCCTCCATGGTGGCGATCTGCGTGTGCTGGAACTTCATGCTGATGAAGGACGGCCCCGTCAACCAGATCATCCTGGGCCTGGGCGGCACGTTCAACAAGAGCTGGACAGCTGACTCGACCATGGCTATGTGGGCTATCATCCTGGTCAGCGTCTGGCGCAGCATGGGCTACTACATGGTCATCTACCTGGCCGCCCTGCAGGGTGTGCCGCGCGAGCTGTATGAGGCCGCGACCGTGGACGGCGCCAACAAGTGGCAGCAGTTCTGGAACGTGACCCTGCCGCAGCTGCGCCCGACCACCTTCTTCGCTTCCATCATGATGATCATCGGCTGCTTCAAGATCTATGACACCGTTGCCATCATGACCGAAGGCGGCCCCGGTCGTGCGACCAAGATGCTGGTTACCTACATCTACGACACTGCATTCAAGCAGTTCAAGTACGGCACGGCCAGCGCCATCGCCATGGTGCTGCTGGTGATCGTTCTGCTGGTGACTATCGTACAGTTCAGCATGGAAAAGAAGTTTGCCAACGATTAAGAAAGGAGGCAGAAGATTATGTCCGCTTACACTTTGAAAACCGTCCGCAAGGACAACAAGGCGATGCAGATCGTAGGCAAGGTTGTGCTCTACATTGTTCTGACGGGCCTGGCGCTTTTCACCCTGATTCCCTTTGTGTGGATGCTCTCCGCCTCCCTGAAGCTGGACCGCGAAGTGTTCGCGTTCCCGATGAAGTGGATCCCCGAGACGTTCCACTGGGAGAACTACTCCGTCATCTGGACAAAGGTCCCCATGCTCACGTTCTTCAAAAACACCGCCATCGTGGCCCTGAGCGTGACTTTCATCCAGACCATCACCTCGTCCTTTGCGGCTTATGCCTTTGCCAAGCTGCACTTCCGTGGCCGTGACACCCTGTTCCTGTGCTATATCGCGACCATCGCTGTGCCGTGGCAGACCTACATGATCCCGCAGTTCGTCGAGATGCGTGCCTTCGGTCTTTACGACAATTTGCAGGCCATCATGGTGCTGCAGGCGTTCTCTGCCTTCGGCGTGTTCCTGATGCGCCAGTTCTATCAGGGCATTCCCACCGAGCTGTGCGAGGCGGCCCGTATCGACGGCCTGTCCGAGTACGGCATCTGGGCCCGCATCATGCTGCCCCTGTCCAAGGCCGCCATTGCCACGCTGGTCATCTTCACCTTCGTCGGCACCTGGAATGACTACATGGGCCCCATGATCTACCTGTCCCACGACGCTGTAAAGACCGTGCAGGTCGGTTTGCGCCGCTTCATCCAGGAGAACTCCAGCGACTATCATCTGATCATGGCCGCGTCGGTGGTCTCCCTGATCCCTGTCTCCATCGTGTTCCTGTGCCTGCAGAAGTACTTCATTGAGGGTATTGCCACCTCCGGCCTGAAGGGCTAAGACTGGACAAAACCTGAGAAATCGTTTATAATCTTAGAATCAACAATTGAAAGGGGCAGTCCCTGTGCTTGGAACTTACCTTGATGAGCATCCGCTGATCAATTTAATGAAGGGCACGGTGGGCTGCCCTTTTCCGTCCATGGACGACCGTGCGGCGTGGGAAGCGCTGCCGGAACAGACGCGTCATGATTTGAAGGCGTTGGCAGAGGAATATCGCGCCAAGCCTTATCCCATGCTGCTGGCGACGCAGTTCATGGCCTTTGTACGCGACGGCAGCCGCCGTGCCTATGAGGATCCGTACTTCTTCCGCTGCAAGAAGCTGATCATTGCCTTCCTTGGCTGCTGCGTGACGGGTACGGACGATGACCTGGATGAGGTCATCAACGGCCTGTGGGCCATCTGCGAGGAGACGTCGTGGGTCATCAGTGCGCATAACGGCTCGTCGCATTCGGGCATGCGTCCTGCCAGCGAACGTCCGTTGCCGGACCCGCAGAACCCCTACGTGGATCTGTTTGCAGCGCAGACGGCGATGATCCTTTCCATGATCTGTGAAATGATGGGCGACCACATCGACCGGGTCGCGCCGGTGGTGTGCCGCCGCGTGCGTCGGGAGATCGAGGAGCGCATCCTGATCCCCTTCATGACCCGCGACGATTACTGGTGGATGGGCTTCATCCGCAAGGATCTGTGCAACTGGACGCCGTGGATTGTGTCCAACATTATGCTGACGGCAGCGCTGAACATTGCTGACAAGCGTCGTTTGGCCGAACTGCTGGACCGCGGCTGCCGCATGCTGGACCGCTGGCTGGACGTGCTGCCCCAGGATGGCGGCTGTGACGAGGGCGCCGGTTACTGGAACATGGCGGGCGGTGCGCTGCTGGATTGTCTCGAACTGCTGGCTTATGTGACCGATGGCCGCATGACCTTCTGGGAAAATGAGAAGCTGCGCAATATCGTTTCCTTCCCGGCGAAGGCCCAGCTGGAAAATGGCTGGTTCATCAACTTCGCGGACTGTGACGCGCGGCCTTACATCAGCGGCGAGCGTCTGCAATATGCGGGCGAGCGTTTGGGTGACGCCCGACTTGTGGCCATGGGGACCGAGCTCCGACGCGAGGCGGCTTATCAGCTGAGTGACACGCCGCAGCTGTGGCGGCTGCTCAACGAGCTGTTCCACCCGACAGTGGCGGTCGAGACTGCCGCCCTGCCGCCGCGTGATGTGTGGCTGCCGAACCTCGAAGTCCGCGTGCTGGAAAAGCAGGGGATGATCCTGGTGGGCAAGGGCGGCCACAACGGCGAAAATCACAACCACAACGACGTCGGTGCGTTCATGCTGTATGTGGACGGCGAACCTGCGCTGGTCGATGCGGGCAATATGGTCTACACGGCCAAGACATTCTCGGATCGGCGCTATGAGCTGTGGAACATCCGCAGCCGCAACCACAATGTGCCGCTGATCGGCGGCTGTGAGCAGCTGCCCGGCACGGCATACAAGGCCGAGCGGGTGCAGCGGACGGACGATGGCTTGGAGGTTGCTTTCAGCCAGGCCTACGGCGTGGAAGCAGATGTGCAGACCTGTCGCCGCGAATTGGCGCTGATGGACGGCGCGCTGACGCTGACAGACGAGATCGTTTGCGGACATGCAGTACCGGTGACTTGGGTGTTCATGCTGCGGGAAAAGCCGGAGATTGACGGAACGACCGTCCGAACGGGTCATGTTTGCATGAACGTGCCGCAGGGTATGAGGGTGCAGGCGGAGGAGATCGTGATCGAGGACGTCCGCATGGCCAAGAACTATCCCGGCAGCCTGTGGCGTCTGACCTGTGAGGATGCTGCCGCACAGCGCCATCATGCATCCTTTATCTTCGGGAGGAATAACGAATGATGGATGTCAAGAACAATCCGATGCGCACGCGTCAGGACATGATCGACGCGGCCATCGCCATGATTGCCCCCACGGTCAAGTACCTGACGCCTGGCAAGTCCCGCCTGATGCTGTCCGCGACCACAGCGCATTATGACGAGGCCATCGCGGGCATGGAAGGCTTCTCCCGCGTGCTGTTTGCCATTATCGCCATGCTGGCGGGCAAGGTGGCGGAGGTGGAACCTATCTGGGCGGCCTGGCGCGAGGGCATGATCAACGGCGTTGATCCGGAGAGCGACGAGTATTGGGGCGATATCGGCCCCTATGACCAGCGCATGGTCGAGATGGCCACCTATGGCATGGGCCTGGCGATGGCGCCTGACCGCTTCTATCATGAACTGCCCGAGAAAGCGCAGAAGGACCTGTACAACTGGCTGAACCAGATCAACCGCTACGACATGCCCAAGAACAACTGGAAGTTCTTCCGCGTGATGGTCAATGTGGGCTTCCTGGTGATCGGCCAGCCTGCGGATGAAAAGATGCTGGCCTCCGACCTGGACGAGCTGGAAAGCCACTACACCCAGGACGGCTGGTACTTTGACGCGCCCACCCAGCGCGATTATTACACCATCTGGGCGTTCCATTTCTTCAGCCTGGTGTATATCAAGGCGATGGCGGACCGTGACCCGGTGCGCTGTGCCCGCTTCCGCGAGCGTGCGCAGCTGATGATGCCCCGTTTTGCCTGCTGGTTTGACAAGTCAGGTCGTGCGCTGCCCTATGGCCGCAGCCTGACCTACCGCATTGCCCAGTGCGATTTCTGGGCTGCTGCCGCGCTGGCGGAGACGACTGCCGACGGCATCGGCTATGGTGAAATCAAGGGCTTCCTGCTGCGCAACCTGCGCTTCTGGTTCTCCATGCCGATCTTTGACCGTGAGGGCATCCTGACGGTCGGCTATGGTTATCCGAACCTGGTGGTCTCCGAGGGCTACAATGCGCCCGGCTCCCCCTATTGGGGCATGAAGGCGTTCACAGCGCTGGCGCTGCCTGCCGATCACCCCTTCTGGCAGGCGGAAGAAAAGCCCTATACGCCGCCTCAGCGCTTCTGCGATGAGCAGGTGCGCCTGCTGGTAACGCGCGACGCGGCAAACGAGCAGGTGGTGGCCTTCACGGCTGGCAACCATGCCTGGGAGCATATGCATGAGGACGAGAAGTACGAGAAGTTCGCCTATTCGACCAAGTTTGGCTTCTCCGTCATCAAGGAGGCCAGCACCCTGGGCAAGGGCGCGTTCGACAGTATGCTGGTGGTCAAGCGTGTGGGCAAGGATCTGTGGCATGGCCGCAGCGGCTGCGACCGGTTCAAGGTCGCGGAGGACAAGGTGTCCTTCACCTGGAAGCCCATGGAGGGCGTGACCATCGACACGGAACTGATTCCGGTGACGGGCCTGTGGCATGTCCGCAAGCATGTCATCCACACCGACTGCGCCATTGAGGCGGCAGAAGCGGCCTTCGCCGTGGCCCGTGACAAGGCGGGCAAGCGCCTGTGTGACCGCATCCGCACGGCCTGCGAAGCGGCGGGCACGAGCGCAGTGGCGCACGGTCCCTTCGGCACGTCCTGCATCTATGGACTGACCGGTTATGATGAGGCAGTGTTTGTCCATCCGGAACCCAACACGAACATGATGGAGCCCCGCACGGAGCTCCCCACCCTGAAATGCACCATCCAGCCCGGCGTGACCACGCTGATTTGCGCCGTTTATGCTGCGGTGGGCGACGAGAAGCCTGAGAATATCCCAGAGGAGGTACGGAAGTATGCACAATGATATGAAAGCGATCTCTGAAAAGATCGTTGCCAAGTTTGCCCGCAGCGCCAAAATGGCGTCCGATGCCGGGATCCTGCCCTACAAGAGCGAGAACGGTCAGTGGATCACCTCGCCCTACGACGGCAACAGCTGGTGGACCGGCGGCTTCTGGCCGGCGCTGATGTGGCAGCTGTACACCATGACCAAGGACGAGTCCTTCAAGGCGGAGGCTCGCCGTGCCGAGGCGATGCTGACCGAGGAATTCCGCACCTTCAGCTACCTGAACCATGACGTGGGCTTCATGTACCTGCTGTCCTGCGGCGCGGATTACAAGCTGACCGGCGACGAGCAGGCGAAGATCGACACCCTGCATGCAGCCAGCCTGATGATGGGCCGCTTCAATCCGGCGGGCTTCATCCGCGCGTGGAACCATCCGTCCCAGTGCGGCTATGCCATCATTGACTGCATGATGAACCTGTCGCTGCTGTTCTGGGCGTCCCGTCAAACGGGCGATCCGCGCTTTGCCCACGTGGCGAAGATCCATGCGGAGACCACGATGCGGGAGTTTGTCCGCGAAAACGGCTCCGTGAGTCACATCATTGAGTTTGATCCTGCCACCGGCGCCCGCGTGAAGGAACATCCCGGCCAGGGCTACGCGCTGGGCACCAGCTGGAGCCGCGGTCAGGCCTGGGGTCTGTATGGCTTCACGCTGGCCTATGTGAATACCGGCGATAAGCGCTATCTGGATACGGCCTGCCGCATTGCCGACTATTTTGCGGCCCATATCCGCGAGGATGGCCTGACGGACTGCGATTTCTGCCAGCCCGCGGACGAGGTGCGCATCGACAACATTGCCGGTGCCTGCGCTGCCTGCGGCTTGCAGGAGCTGGCCAAGCAGAGCGGCAATCCGGCCTATCAGGCAGCGGCTGAGCGCCTGGTGGACGGCCTGATCGACCATTGCTGCGACTGGACGGACGGCAGCTGCGGCATCCTGACGCACTGCACCGCCAGCTATCACGACGACGGCGCAGGCCGTCACACCAACATCACCTACGGCGATTACTTCTTTGTGGAAGCGGTGGCGCGTATGCTCGGCACCGACCCCATGCTGTGGACCTGAGGAGGAGCAATATGATCACCATTACCGTCAAGGACGCGACCGGTGCATCGCTGGCGGCAGTCACCCACGATAACGAAGCCCTTTTGCGCATTGACCGCGAATACGAGCCCGGCGATGTGATCGAGATCACAGCCGACGCCAAGCACGTTTGGGTGCAGATGGATACGACGATCCTGCCCGGTGAGGTCTATCTGCCCGATGGCAAGATGACCTGGACGATCCCGGCAGGAGAGCATCGGCTGGCGTACAGTCCGGTGGCCTTCTGCGGCGGCCGTCATCTGGTCACGGCGCGTGTGATGCGTCCGGAGGAGATCGAGGCCCGACGCAATGTGGCCTGCAATCCGTCGGACCTGCGCGGCGATACGAACTTTTTCCCGCACTGCACCGCCAACGTGGAGACCCGCGGCGAGAGCTGCTTTGCGGCCCGCAACGTGATCGACGGCGTGCGCATCAGCTCCTATCACGGCGAATGGCCCTTCCAGAGCTGGGGTATCGGCGCACGCGAGGACGCCTGGTGCCTGCTGGAATTTGGCCGCGAGGTGGATGTGGACGAGATGGCGCTGACGCTGCGTGCGGACTTCCCGCATGACGCCTACTGGGTCAGCGGCCATGTGGTGCTGTCCGACGGCGCGGAGGTTGCCTATGACCTGCAGAAGACCGGCGACCGCCAGCACATCACGCTGGGCAGCCATCGCGTGACCTGGATGCGCCTGGAGCGTATGCAGAAAAGCGACGATCCGTCCGCCTTCCCGGCGCTGATCGAGTGGGAAGTATTCGGCCGGGACGCTGACAACTAAAAATGAGACACGCAAAAAGCGAAGGAACGGCAGTTGCTGATCCTTCGCTTTTGCTTACTTCACAATTGTGACCTTGCTCTTTCGCGGGGTTTCCATGCGGTTGAGCTTCTCCACATAGCCGACGCTCAGCGCACCGCAGACCATCTCGCCCTCCTCCAAACCGAGGGTGTGCAGATAGTCGGCCAGCTCCGGATGCTCGCCGGTCATGCCGGATTCCTTGTCCAGCCAGCGCAGCTGATTGATCCAGCAGCTGCCCAGGTCCAGCGCATTGGCGGCCAGCATCATGTTTTGCAGGGCACAGGCGCTGTCAGCCATGGCGTTGGGGTAGGTGATCTGATTGGCGACGATGATGAAGGCGGGCGGCGCATTGTGGAACACATAATCGCCGCGCTTGGACTGATTGATGGAGTTGATCAGCGAACCGTACATGCCAGGCCGGGCTTCCATGGGCGCGTAGGCGGCCTGCACCATGTCTGCCAGTTTGGCGATGATCTCACGGTTGGTCACAACGATAAAGTGGAAGCTCTGGCTGTTGCCGCCGCTGGGGGCGCACTGGCCGGCTTCGACAATCTGCGTCAGCACATCGTCAGGGATCGGCTGATCCAGAAAACGACGATGACTGCGGCGGGTCTTGATGCACTTGATGGCGTCCATGTTCATCATCCTTTTTTTGTGTGGTTTTGTATTGAACTGTTTCGGCACAGAAGGTGCTGAATCCTGCTTTACAGTGCGGCATTCTGTTCTTTGACGGGCTTGCAGAGGAAGATCATCCCGGCCCAGGCTGCAAAGCAGAATACGGCGCTGGTCAGCAGCATGGCGTTCAGACCTACATGGTCGATCATGGCGCCCGCATACGCGCTGCCGATGATGGAGCCGATGGAGCCGCACAGAATGCACAGCGACTGGCCGCGGACCTTTTCGGTGTCGCGCACGATGCTGTTGACAAAAATCACGCTGCTGAAGGTGCTCAGACCGACGCACAGCATGTTCAGCGCACTGGCCACATACACCCAGCTGATGTCCGGCGCAAAGGCCAGGATCAGCAAACGCAGACCGTAGAAAATGTAGGACGCAGAAAGCATTGACTTGACCTTGAAGCGCCTGAGCAGCAGGCCGGAGGCGAACAGGGCGGGCACCTCGGCGCCTGCGCGGATGAATTCGCTCAGACCGTATTCGACCGTGCTGCCGCCAAGACGCTCCACCACGCGCAGAATGAACGTATAACCGGCCATGTTGCCGATGTTGTTCAGCATCACGCAGGCCAGAAGCACGACCAGCGTCATGTTGCCGGTCATCATCTCACGGTAGGTGGTGTGGTGCTGCTCCTTGTGCAGCTCAGCGGCGGTCTTGCCCGCGTTTGGATTCGGCATGGCCATCACGCAGGCGATGCAAACCACCGTGCCGACCAGATAACAGGGCATCAAAATATCCGGCGAATACGCGTCTATCAGCTTGCCGTACACATACGCGGACACCGCATAGCAGAAGGAGCCTACGCCGCGCGGCCATCCATAGCGCGCAGGAATACCGGCGTTGTTGAACTGCACCAGCTGCGCGTTGAGATAGCCGTTGTTGCTCAAGCCCATCGCATAACAGGTGGAAAATGCCAGAATCATCATGGCTGTCGGCAGCGGCAGGAATTGCAGACAGGCCACCGCGGTCAGGCCGATGATGAACAGCACGGAAATGAGCTTTTTGATGGGCAGCTCCACATGCTTGTCCAGCACATTGGACAGGAGCAGCTGCAAAATGATGGCCATGGTCGAGCCAAAGGCCGTTGTCAGGCCGATCTGTGTGTCAGTCAGTCCGCGATGGCTGAGGTAAACCGCAATAAAGCCCGAAATCGTGCAGAATGAGATCCAATACGTTCCTTCGATCGCTGCGAAATTGATCTCTGCCCGCAGCGCCATTTTCTTTACGTCCATGGTTCCACTCCTAACTGTTTATATCCTCAAAGATAATAGCGCTTTTCCCCTCAAAGTCAATACCCATTTCATAATCAAAATATTGTTTGCTCCCCATCATGATCACACATGGCACGGCAAACTCCAACGCACCGGCTGCAATCAACCCGCAAGCAAAAACGGTTTGTTCAGGGATTGGAAGTGCTTTTGTCAAGGGGTAAATTAGCCGTCGTCGGAGTAATGCCGGATGTTCGTGAAGCCATTTTGTCTTGCATAGTCTTCCAGGTACTTTTTCTGATTGAGAATGGAGTTGCTTTCCCCAGCCGAGTCGTCGTCTCTGGAAAGACGCTCGTACAGGGCTGTTACTCCATTGTCCCGCATTGGTATAGTCACGGGAATCACTTCTTTCCATAAAAATAGCATATCCATGTAGCTCGCTTTATTCAGCGTTGGCTGCAAGGATATGCTAACACATTATAGCCCTTCGGGTTTCAAATCCTCTTTGTCTTGGGGGATCACAACCCGTTATTTGTTCAGGGAATGGCAACCAGGGACATATCGACGGTGATCGGATAATCCTGCTTCCATTGCGCTGCGTACTGGTTGAGCGCTTCGGTCTGATAAGCAGTCAGCACAGTCTGCTGGAGCGTGGCCTGCTCCTCCTCGGTCAGCTGATGCGGGCCGGAAGGGATATCGCTGACATAGTAAAGGAGACCAACGCCTTCAGCAAGTATGACCGGTGTGCTGAGGTCGCCGGGGACGGTAAGCGCCAGGGCTGCGTCACGGACCTCGCCAAACCACATCTCGGACTCAGAATGGAAGAGCAGCGGTGTATCGTCCAGACTGAACTCCGCGATCAGGGCTTCGAGCGATTCACCGGCAGCCAGACGGGCAGCGATCTCGTCGGTGGTAGGCTTCAGCATCGGAAGGGCCTTGCGCATGACCACGGTGTATTCATGCTCAAGGTCAGCGACAATCTTCACTGCATCGTCATAGGCGGCCTTGAAGGGAACAATATCTTCTCCGCTGGCCGCAGCCTGTGCCAAAGCGTCATAGGCAGCATTTTTCGCTGCAAGGGCACTGTCACCGCGCATCTTGACTCCGGCGGCCTCCGCAATCACGGATTCCGGATAGGGAAGAAGCAGCTGGCGAAGCAGACGATAGCCTTCCGGCGTGTAGAAGGCGTCATAGCCATTGGAGAGAATCTCCGTCTCGTAGGTGGGAATGTCATTGGCGTACCGCGCCTTGTCTGCTTCCACGTAGTTCTCGATGTAGTAGGTCAGGATCTCCTGATCCGTGACGGTCACATCCGGGCAATACATCGCGACGATCCGGTTCCAGCGGGCCTGCACCAGAGATTCCTGATAAATATTGGCAATGGTATACCCCTGAGCGTTCAGCCAGGCGGTCAGTTCCTCGTCGGAATAGTCGCTGTACCCCTCTGACCGGAGGTGCTCCCGGAAGCCCTGCCATATCTGCTCATAGGTGTCCTGGGCGTAGGTCATGTAGTTGCTTTTTTCGAATTCAGTGAAATCGTTCTGACCGTTTTCGATCAGCTTGTTCTCGATCAGGCCGATGTTGATGAATTGATCCCGGATGCTGTCAAGGATCTGTGCGCGAAGCTCATCGTTGATCTCGATATTGTCATATTGGTACAGGGTGACCTGACCATTGACGGCGTACTGGACGAGAGACAGAGGATAGGAGACCTGACCGACGGTGACGACGATCGGATCCCCTGACTGCTCTGCTGTCGCAGGACCACAGAGCAGGCAGAGGCTCACCAGCAGAGAGAGAACGGCGCCTAAATACTTGTTTTTCATGATTACACGTTTCCTTTTCTGTGCTTTCGCAGCAAAATGGCAAGCAAACCGAGACTCAGCAGGAGCATGCAGGTCAGCAGCGGTAGATTGAAGTCATCGCCGGTCGGGGGGATCGGCACCGTGACAGTCAGTTTCGCAGCGTCGGTTGTGATGCGGGTCAGATTCAGGTCCGTAATCACGCAGCGGTACAGCTGTTCGCTCATTTCAGCGGTGACAGACTGGAGCAGGATGAAGCTGGAGGTACTGCCGGGCAGTTCAGTCCAGGTCTGACCGTTGTCCGTGGAGCATTCCCATTGATAACTGTAAGGCTCCTCACCGCCGGTGACAGACACCGCGAAGGACGTGTTGGCGCCCTGATCGACAGACATGTCCTGGGGCTGCTGAAGGATCATCAGGTCGTCTGCGGCATTCAGATAGATGCGGACGTGGTTATCAGCGCTGCCATATTCCTCATAATCCGAATCCCAGTCACTGCCGGTGATGGAAATATCCAGGTACCTCGCCTTGGTGACGTCCATCAGCTGGTCAAGCTCGAAATCGAGGTTGTAGGTCTGTGCTGCATGTACCTTATCACCGTTGTAGTCTGGAAGATCGGCGTAGATGATGCTCTTGCCGGTATCCGTCGTTGCGGACAGGTGCAATTTCTGATGATTGCTGTGATCATCAGCGGCAGCATGATTGACGATCGTCAGGGTCAGCATCGACTTGCCATGGACAATCTGATAATGGGCTTTCAGGGTCAGATCGTCCTGAGAAGTGTCGATCAGACTGGTGGCGGTGTAATCAGAACCGTCAATGATGTCGTCCGGTACAGCGCGGGCAGAGCGGGCGACGAAGTCCCCGCCGGAGGCGCTGTTGTCAGAAGTAGTCAGGAACTCCTTCGTCGCCTCAACGGACTCCAGCTTCAGATTGATGGAATACGTGCCGTTCCAGTCGTTGTCCACCAGCACGAAGCTCTCCAGCATGGCAAAATCACCGGGCATCAGCAGATCGGTCTCAACCAGATCAGCAGTCTCCGTGGTGACAGGTTTCTTCCCGCTGCCATCTGTGACGGGCTTCCAGGTCGTGCGTTTACGGACCCACTGGTTTCCATTGGCACTGTCGAGGGAAGCATGGATACGATCCACCGCGGTCTTGCCGGCAGCAAGCTGGCGCATCGTTTGGAGAAGGAAAGTCTTGATGACAGCTTTATTCGTGCTTGCGTCGGGAGAAGCGAAGTCATAGGTGATCTCCTGGACCTTGCGGCCTTCGTCCGGATCTCCGGGGCCACGGCGTACCACGGCAACGGTCGCACTGGTCACAGGCACGTTGCCCGTGTTCTGGATCACATAGCGCATCTTCAGCTGCTGGCCGGGGCTGGCAAGATTATCACTCAGCATCGCGCCGCTGATGGAGATGCTCTTCACCAATTGCAGCTCAAAGCGGCAAATGTCCAGGATGGTGCTGTTGGCCTTGCCGGACTTGCAGGCGGCGTAATAGGCCTGGCCGCTCTCCGTCAGGATCACGCTGGAGGGGGTGACGCCCGTCTCGGCCGGGAACTCGGCCAGCGTGTAGGGCGCGGTGGCGACTCCCTCCTCGGGATTCCAGGTCAGGGCACGCAGACGGTGACCGTTATCCGAGGTCGTCTCCATCCAGTAAAGGTAGCTGATGCCGTTGATGGTCTGGCACTGGAAGTTGGCGGTGGTCAGCTCCACGCCATAGTCGATGCGCTCGATATCCAGCAGCGTCATCCAGCCGCTCTTGGTGGCATCATGGTGCATCTTCGCACCCATCAGCCGCCAGCTCTTGGTTTTACCGTCCTTGCTGTCGCCTTCCTTGGCGTAGGCGATGTAATCATACTGATCGAAGTGCTGATCGTAGGCCGTAGTATTACTGGGCTGCGCCTTGCCGGAAATGAGGCAGAAGGTGCTGATCCGGCCTTCGTCGATCACAGTCGCGATGTCCACGGGTTGAGCATTGTTGTAAGCAACAAGCTGTACCTTATCGGTGGCAGGATCGCTGCCGCCGGGCATTTCCAGGGCATACCAGTTCTTTGCGGTGGCGTTTTCAGCGGTATAGCCCGTCACGACCATGGTGCGGATGTTGCCGGCAGTGGGCGGCGCTTCCGTCAGCTCGAAGGAACCGGAATCTCTGACAAGGATCGGGTTGACCTTGCCGTCCTCGCGCTGAATGGTCATGACAGCGGTCGTGAGGACATCCGTCCTGTCATTGATGGACATGCCGCTGATGTACCAGGGATCGGTGCCGGTCAGTTCCCTGTAGCCGAGCACCCGACCGCCCTTTCCCAGTCCCTCCGTGGGCGATTGCAGATCGATGGTGCCTTCGTAATCCTCCAGCTGGATAAGGCCGGTATACACCTTGCCGTTCGCAGTGTCGGGGACTGTCTTTTGCTGCTGTGTGCCGTCAGTCAGGGTCACAGTGACCGTCTTCATCTTGTCCGCGGCCAGTATGCCGATGAAAGCGCCGTAGCCCACGGACACGACACGGAAATCGTAGACGATCGCGTTGGTGAATTCAGTAATCTTCTCCCAGGACATACCCGATGTGGATTCATGCCCTTCGTAGACAGTAAATGCATGGTTCACGTTGTCGGTCTTGTTGTTGGTCAGGTCAGTAAAGCACAGCTTGCCGTCGCCGGTGAGGTAGAACGCCAGCGTATCCGTCTTGCTCTCGTCACTCTGGTCCGTGACGGTCACGATCTGGATGGCAGAACTGCTCGCCTCCACTGATTGCACCAGTTTGGAGGGCGCAGCCTGCATACTGGCGCTGATATTGGACAGCGGGATATTGCTGTCGACACCCTCCGGCTCTTCAGCCTTTGCCGAAGTAAACAGCAGACTCGGAAGCTTGAATGCGGTCGGCTGCTCCAGCGTGTCCACAAACACCAGAGTCGGGAAGGGGAATACATCGATCTTCCAGGAGAGGAGCAGCAGCTCGATCAGAAGGTAGATGCCGCCGCTGCCGACCACCCTGATGCCGGGTCTGGTAAGATGGATGGTGATATTCACGCAATAACTGCCGGAAATGCTGAAACCGGCTACACCCTTGAAGCCAACGCCTGCGCTGACCGTGATGCTGAGCATGAACATGACGCGGCGATTCATGGACTGGTCCGAGTCGATCCGGAAATTGGTTACACTGTCTATCCCCTTACCGGGCACATAATCCATGACGAAGCCTAAGGACATGCCGACGCCGGCGCCCAGTTCGCCATTCATAGCAAAATAGATCGCGGGGACAGGATACCAGGTCAGGCTGCCCTTCAACAGCGCCATGACCGATCCATCGACGGTGCCTTTGAACTGTTTGTTTGCCTTGTCAAACTTCAAGGTCGCCACGACCGCCGCTGAAAAGGAGAAGGTGCCGAACATGGATGCGCCGTGCTGAGACATGGCTGCTTCCTGCGCATGGAGATCACCTTCTCTGAGAGCCTTATTTCCCTTCTGCTCCCAATCCTTTGTGATAGCGTTAAGCTCTTTCTGGTTGGGGTTTTCCTTATTTACAAGCGGGTCGCCCATATCAAAACCAAACGCGATAATGACGCTGCCGTCGGGATTGACCATGAACTTCGGGCGCCATTTGGCAGCAAACGGAATATTCAGGCTGACGACAGAGCCACCGATCACGGCAAGCTGTTTGGGAACCGTGAAGGAGAAGCCAACGCTCTTTGAGCCGACATACTTGCTCAGGTCAGAAAGCACCGATTCCGTGTTGAACACAGGGGGCAGGATCACCAGGTTGGACTTGGTAGTTTCTTTTCCCTTGGCGGTCGTGATGGTGAAGAAAATGGGTGCATCCGGCTTCAGTATGTCGAGCCAGGTATCCTCAAATGCGGCATGACCGGCGTTGTCGGTCAAGTGAATCTTGGAACTGCGGGTCTGTTTTTTATCCTTATTGTCCGTATATTCGATGCTTACGGTGCAGTCGGTTTCTCCGGGGCAGATAAATTCAACATCGAAGGATTTTGAACTGAGACTTCCGGCGATGGAATAATACTTTTCCTGATTACGAAGTACATCCTGACCGTTAAAGGAAATGGAGGTAAAGTAAGGCGAACCGGTCTCTTTATTCAGATGGATGCCCGTTTTCGAGCCGCGCGAGATGTTGAGACCCTGCAGCTTCTGCGTTTGATGACCGTCCGCAGTGACCGATAGATCAAAATCATAAGTGTTTTCTTTATATCCGTCGTTGATCATGGAGAACTGGAACAGGTCAAAGATCGCGTTGCCGTTCTGGTCTGTGACCAGGGTCTTTTTTGCATCGGAATTGTTCAGATCATCCACGGTAACCGTGGCGCCCTGAAGAGGCAGACCGGCGTCGTCCTTGACGGTGACAAGATACTGATCGGCGTTGACAACGGTAAGGGTACCGCCCGTCTCATCAGCCACCGCAGAACGGATGGGGCTGAGTCGCGCAAGCAGAGAATGCTCATCCTGAGGAGCGCGGAGCATGGAGGCGGTGAGAACAACAGTACCAACGCCGTCATCCAGAGGTCCGTTCAGTGCTTTGGCAGTCGCGGAAACGGGATCAAGAAAATCCGGCAGACCCATGTTGATCCATGCCGTAAGGTAGTTGCAATCTTCTTCCCAGCTTTCCCAGTTGGACAGGACCTCTGCCATGGTTGCGTTCAGCTTTTCACGGTCCTTCAGCATACGCTGAGACCAGATAATCTGCTCGACAGTAGTCATCTCAACCTGTGACAAGGTGGCATACGCAGATGCGATATCCCCACATTCGGACATCAGCGTGGACTCAACGCGCTGGAGCTTAGCCTTCAGAGCCATGCTCAGCTTCAGATGCTTCGACAGAGAATCCAGACCAAGGGCCTCTGTGGACGGGGTATGGTCATGGTCAAGCTCCTGCGTTCCGAAATAATACGGAAGCAGCTGCTCATACATTGCCGGGTCGGAAACGGAAAGCGCCTCCAGCCACTTTTCGGCATGAGCAGTGATCTGACGGTAGTTTTCCTGCATGCTTTGATATTGATTCCCCAGGAACCACTGCACCCAGGACAGGAGCTGTTTGGCGCTCATACCGGCGGCAGGCGACATGCCGGCATGCCATCCGGCGGCGCCCTCCTGCGTGCCAGTCAGGTTCAGGATAGCCCTCTGCTCTGCCGGGGACAGGATCAGCTGCGATTCGGCTTCACAAAGTGCCTCTACCGGCAGACTGGTGACCAGCATAATGACCACCAGGAAAAGACTCAGGAGCCTCTTGTGCATACAAATACCTCCATAACAGTATACAAACTCTTACGCCATGTTTGATTATACCATAATAAGAGAAAACTGTAAACTGCTGATAAGAGGCATTGAATCATTGACGATGGTCCAGCCAAGATCGTCTGCCGCATATTTGCACTGGCTGCCAAAGGTATTGCGTGGCAGAGTATGTCCATTTCTACAATTTTGAGCGAATGTCTCTCAAGAATGGCCTTACTCCTATTGAATTTCGGAGCAAGGCTGGCTAAACTATTTGTATTCTACTCAGGCGCTTTTTTCTGTCTACTACTTGGGGAACAGTCCAGTTTCCTACACGCAGGCAGTCCACTAACTTTCACGCCACCGCAGTGCGCGACCTGCACGCAAAAATGACTTGGTAAGGGGTTGGGCCCCTTACCAAGTCATTTTTGCGAAGCTAAGTCAAGCTGCGGCACAGAATGGGGTCAAGGTCCAGGGCAGCGCCCTGATCGCGCCACAGCGCGAAATCCGTGGGTCCAGGGCCACATTGCGCCCCTGGTTAATTGCCCAGGTAAGCCTTCTTCACGGCGGCGTTGTGCAGAAGGTCGTTGGCGGGGCCTTCCATGGTGATGTTGCCGGTTTCGAGGACATAGGCGCGGTCGGCGACGGAGAGAGCCATCTGGGCGTTCTGCTCGACCAGAAGGACGGTGACGCCGGAACCATGCAGCTCCTTGATGATGTCAAAGATCTGCTCGACCAGGATCGGCGCAAGACCCATGGAGGGCTCATCCAGCATCAGCAGACGCGGACGGCTCATCATGGCGCGGGCCATGGCCAGCATCTGCTGCTCGCCGCCGGACAGGGTGCCGGCGATCTGCTTTTCGCGCTCCTTCAAACGCGGGAAGCGCTGGAACATCTCGTCCATCGAGCCCGGAATCTCGCTGGCGGGACGCGTATAACCGCCCATTTCCAGGTTCTCGCGCACGGTCATCTGCTGGAAGATGCGGCGTCCCTCCGGGCACAGCGACAGGCCCAGCGGCACCACCTTGCTGGCAGGCACGCCGTTCAGCGTCGTGCCGCCGAACTCGATCGTGCCCGTGCGCGGCTTCAGCAGACCTGCGATCGTGTTCAGCGTGGTGGACTTGCCAGCGCCGTTTGCGCCGATCAGCGTGACGATCTCATCCTCATGCACCTCCAGCGAAATGCCCTTGATCGCATGGATGGCGCCGTAATATACATTGATGTCATTGACCTTCAGCAGGGTCTTTTTCTGCTCGCTCATGCTCAGCCCTCCTTCTGCTTGCCCAGGTAGGCCTCGATGACCGCAGGGTTCTGCTGGATCTCCTCGGCGGTGCCCTTGGCGATGATCTTGCCGAAGTTCAGCACACAGATGCCCTCGCAAATGCCCATGACCAGGTTCATGTCATGCTCGATCAGCAGCACGGCGATCTGGAACTGGTCGCGGATCTTGACGATGTTGTCCATCAGCTCCTCGGTCTCGTGGGGGTTCATACCGGCGGCGGGCTCGTCCAGCAGCAGCAGGCTCGGATTCGTGGCCAGCGCGCGAACGATCTCCAGGCGGCGCTGGGCGCCGTAGGGGAGGGAACCGGCCTTGACGTCGGCCATGTCCTGCATGTCGAAGATGGACAGCAGGTCCAGCGCCTGCTCATGCTGCTTCTTTTCCTGCTTCCAGAAGCTCGGCAGACGCAGGATGCCGCTCAGCGTGCTGTACTTGATCTGGTTGTGCAGGCCGATGCGGACGTTCTCCTCCACGGTCATCTGGTTGAACAGACGGATGTTCTGGAATGTGCGGGCAAGGCCCAGCTTATTAGCCTCGACCACAGACATGCCGGCGGTATCGCGGCCGTTCACCAGCACGGTGCCGGTGGTGGGCTGATAAACCTTGGTCAGCAGGTTGAACACCGTGGTCTTGCCTGCGCCGTTGGGGCCGATCAGACCGGCGATCTCCGTGCGGCCAATGGTCAGATTGAAATCATCGACGGCCTTCAGACCGCCGAACTGAATGCCCAGATGGCGGGCTTCCAGGACGGGAGACTTGTCAATATCGCGTTCGGGCACGATGGAGTAGCTGGGCACAGGGACCATCTTCGTGTCTGATCTGCGTTTCGACTGTGTCATGGTCACTCGCCTCCTTTCTTCTTCGTGTCAGCCTTTGGTGCGTCGGCGGCTTCGGGAGCCCGGCGGGCCTTGATGATGTTGATGAAGCTCTTGACGCGGGCGTTGTTGGTGATCAGCATGACGCCAATCAGCAGCACCGCGTATACCAGCATGCGGTAATCGCTCAGGAAGCGGAGCTTCTCAGGCAGCACGGTGAGCAGCGTGGCGGCGATGATGGAGCCGGTCATGTTGCCGATGCCGCCCAGCACAACAAACACCAGCACGGAGATGGACTGGTTGAAGCGGAACTTGTCGGGGGCGATGGTGGTGTTCATGCCGAACAGAGCGCCTGCCACACCGGCGATGGCCGCAGAAATGACGAAAGCCATCAGGCGGTACTTGGTCACGTCGATACCGGTGGCCTCAGCAGCGATGCGGTTGTCGCGCACGGCCATGATCGCGCGGCCGGAGCGGCTGCGGACCAGGTTCAGGATCACGAACAGGGACAGGATCACCAGCACATAGCCGACGACAAAGCCGGTCTCGGTGGACAGCTTGAGCTTGATCGCCTCGCCAGAAGCGGTGGTGAGACCGGTCATCAGCTTGGTGGCGGCAGGACCGTTGACGATGCCGGTGCCGGGCAGATCAGGATTCAGAAAGCCGAAGTACAGCTTCGTGCCGTCAATGTTCACGTACACGCAGTTCAGCACGCCATAGATGATCTCGCTGAAAGCCAGCGTCACGATGGCCAGATAGTCGCCGCTCAAACGCAGGACGGGGATGCCGATGACCACGCCAGCCAAAGCAGCCATGCCTGCGGAGACCACAAATGTCAGCACCAGACGGAACGGGTCGCTCATGCCGAAGCTGGCCAGCCAGGTGGAGACCACCGTGCCGGTGAATACGCCGATGCTCATGAAGCCGGCATGTCCCAGGCTCAGCTCGCCGGAAATGCCGACGACCAGGTTCAGAGAAACGGCCATGATGATCCAGCAGCAGATGTTTACCAGCATGCCTTTGGTAGAACGGCTCATGCTCAGGCCGAGCACGCCGTTGAGCATCATCTCACAGACAATAAATGCGACCGTCACAATGATGAAGGGCAGGTAGGTGCTGAACAGATTCTTTTTCTTCATACGTCCCACCTCACACTTTCTCATGGATCTTCTTGCCCATCAGGCCGGTAGGCTTGACCAGCAGGATGATAATCAGCACGCCGAACACCAGCGCGTCGCCCAGCTCGGGGGAGATGTACGCCTTGCCGAACAGCTCGATCAGGCCCAGCAGGATGCCGCCCAGCATGGCGCCGGGGATGGAGCCGATGCCGCCGAACACGGCTGCGGTGAAGGCCTTGATACCCGGCATGGAGCCGGTGGTGGGCTGCAGGTTGGGATAGGAGGAACACAGCAGCACGCCTGCGATGGCGGCCAGCGCGGAGCCAATAGCGAAGGTCAGGGAGATGGTGAAATTCACATTGATGCCCATCAGCTCAGCCGCGCCCTTGTCCTCGGACACGGCACGCATGGCGCGGCCCATCTTGGTGTTGCCGGTGAACCAGGTCAGGCCCACCATGATCAGCACAGAGACGACGACGGTCAGGATGGTCTCCCACTGGATGATGACCACGCCGATATGGATCGGCTGCATGCCCGCCAGGATCGAGGTGAAGGACTTCGGGTTGGCGCTCCAGATGAGCTGTGCCAGGTTTTGCAGGAGGTAACTCATGCCGATGGCAGTGATCAGTACGGCCAGTGTCGCGGCCTGACGCAAGGGCTTGTAGGCCAGACGCTCAATGAAGATGCCAAGCAGGGTACACACCAGCATCGACAGCACCACGCCCAGGATCGGCGGCATGCCCCAGTACTGGGTCGCGCAGAAGCAGATATAGGCGCCGACCATGATGACGTCGCCGTGAGCGAAGTTCAGCATCTTGGCAATGCCGTAGACCATCGTATAGCCCAGAGCAATGATGGCGTACACACTGCCCAGACGGACACCGTTGATCAGCGTTTCCAGCAGCTTCTGGATGGCTTCCGGTGAAAAGAGCACTTGTAGCACAGGATCTCCTCCATTCTTAGAAACACGTTAAGGTAACCAACAGCAAAGGGCATCCGCGTTGATGCGCTCTGTTGTTGATTACCTCACCGCAGGGAAACCGGCGGAAAACGAAAGTGCCCGATCCCGGTGATGACCGAGACCGGGCACTTGCTTTTGATGAAATTACTGCTCGGGAGTGACGTAAGCGCCATCCTTGATGACAACGGCGTTGGGGGTCTTGGTGACCTCGCCGTTGTCAGCCCAGGTCATGGTGCCGGTCAGGCCGGTGACCTCCAGGCCGTTGGAGAAAGCAGCGATCAGAGCGTCGCAGCAATCTTCGGGAGCCATGCCGCCGGTCAGGCCGGCAGCCTCGAAGGCAGCCACCATGGCGTACACGCAGTCATAGGCGTCAGCGGCGAACTGGTTGGGCACGTCGTTGTAATCGGCCTTGTACTCGCTGACGAAGGTCTGGGTCAGCTCGTCGGGAGCGTCGGCAGCGAAGGGGGTCAGCAGCATGACGCCCTCAGCCAAGGAAGCATCGAAGCCCTCCAGGGTCAGGATGCCGTCCATGCCGTCCACGCCGAAGAACATGGGCGCATACTCGGTGCTCTTGGCCTGGATCAGGATCTGGGAGGCGGGAGTGTAGTAGATGGGCAGGAACACGACGTCGCAGCCGGCGTTCTTCATCTCGGCAACCTGCACGGAGAAGTCGGTGGTGGAGTCGTTGAACACCTGGGTCACAGCAACTTCCTTGCCCTGGGCGGCCATCTCAGCCACGAAGGTCTGATAAATGCCGGTGGAGTAAGCGTCGCCGTTGTTGTAGATCACGCCGATGGTCTCGCCCAGATTGTGACCCAGGATGTACTGAGCGGACAGGGTGCCCTGAGCGGGGTCGGTGAAGCACAGCTGATAGCAGTTGTCCTTGTCAGCGGTGACAGCGGTGGAGGAGGCGGAGGGGGTCAGCATGAAAACGCGATCCTCATAGGCCTGAGCGCTGACGGCGATGCAGGGAGTGGTGGTAACGGTGCCGACGATGGCCTGAGCGCCCTGGTCCAGAGCGGTGTTGTAGGCATAGACGGACTTCTCAGCGTCGTGCTCGTCGTCCATGATGATCAGCTCGACAACGGTCTCGCCGGCAGCAGCGTTGATCTGGTTGGCGGCGATGGTGGCGCCATAGGCGACAGCGCTGCCGTACACGGCGGCGGGGCCGGTGGTGGGGCCGATAACAGCCAGCTTGATGGGCTCGGCACAGGCCATGACAGTGGTGCTCAGAGCCAGCACCAGCGCCAGAGCGGAAGCAAAGAATTTCTTCATTGTTTATTTCCTCCTTAATCTTGTTGAATTCGCAGGATGCATATCCCGGAATTTCAAAACACATTATACACATCAATCAGACGGGACACAAGGGCTTTGCATGTTTTCTTGCTGTTTTTTCGATGGAAAAATCAACAACATGCGCTGAGCGGTCATTGTTAGGCCATATATCACAAACACGCTATGTCAGATCCGTCTGGCCATGGCCAGGAGCTTGCCGAAGTCGCCCCGGACGCTGACTTTTCGCATCAGAAGGGCCACAGCGGGGTTGATCTCGCCGTTCAGCATGCCGACCAGCGTCTTTTCGTCGGCGGAAACTGTGCAGTCGAAGGGACCGGCGCAGGTCTCCGGGACCGACAACTCGCCATGGTCCAGGACCACATAGAGCGTGCGGCCTTGACGGGTTTCGATGCAGAAAGTGCCGCTGAAATCGCGCAGCTTTTCCTTTGTACCCGCAAGATAATTGGACAGATTTGCAAGAAAATCATCCAGAGTTGCAAATTTCATAATAAATCCTCCTTTGGTATAAATGTAAGTATAGCATGGTTTCCGCCGGTGTCAAGGTGAAGAAATCCGCATGTTCGCTTTGTGAATGGATGAAATTGTGGTATACTGGACATATCAAGATCGCAGGAGGCACGCCATGAAGGACATTTTTCTGATCGTTGACGGCAACAGCCTGATGCACCGCGCCTTTCACGCGCTGCCGGTGATGGATGCCGGTGGGATTTATACAAACGCCATTCACGGTTTTCTGAGCATGCTGCTCAAGGTCATCAAAGAAGAGAATGTCCGCTATCTGGCGGTGTGCTTTGATGAGCATGGACCGACGTTCCGCCACGTGGCCTACGCGGATTACAAGGCGGGCCGCAGCCCCACGCCGCCGGAGCTGCGGCAGCAGTTCCAGACCATCCGGACGCTGCTGGATGAGATCGGCGTGAAGCGCTTCGGGATTCAGGGCTGGGAGGCGGACGATCTGCTGGGCACGCTGTCGCGCCTGGGCGTGGAGGCGGGCGTTGCGCCGCTGCTGCTCACCGGCGACCGTGACGCCCTGCAATTGGTGGGTGGCGGCACAGAACTCATGTTCACCCGCAAGGGCATCAGCGAGACCATCCGCTTTACCCCGGCGACGGTGTATGAGGAGTACGGTTTCTCGCCGGAGCAGGTGACCGACTGGAAGGGGCTGGCGGGTGATTCCAGCGACAACATCCCCGGTATCGCGGGCATTGGCGACAAGACCGCGGTGAAGCTGCTGCAAAAGTACGGCACGCTTGAAAACGTGCTGGCTCACGCGGGCGACGAGAAGGGCAAGCTGGCCGAGAAGCTGGCAAACGGCGCCGATCAGGCCCGTATGTGCAAGGAACTGGCGACGATCCATCGCGACGCGCCGGTGGAATGGCGCTTGTCCGAGTGCGCGGTGCCGGACCTGCGGGACGCGATCCCGGCGCTGCAAAAGCTGCACCTGAACCAGATCATCAAGCGCATCAATGCCGACGCGGCTCCTGCGGAGGAAGCGCCTGCCGACGAAACGGCTGCACTTGCGCTCCTTGATTTTGCGGAAACGGAAACGCTGGAAACGCCGGAGACCATTATTGCCTGGCTGAACGCAGTGCCGGACAGCGCACGTCCGGTGGCGTTCCATCTGTCGGATCTGTGCATGACCGCCGCTGCGGGCAACGGACGCTGCATGTGCGTGACGCTGGGCGGCGACCTGCTGAATCCGGGTCTGACCCCGGACGAGGTCCTGGCGGCGATCGCGCCGGACCTGGCGGCGCATCCTGCGGTGATCCACGACGGCAAGCAGCTGCTGCATACGTTGAAAAAATACAACCTGCCCCTGCCGGAGACATTTGATTGGGACACGATGCTGGGCGCATACCTGCTGAATCCTCAGGAGAAAAGCTATGCGCAGTCGGCGCTGGCGCCCGGTCTGCCGGACGACGCCCGCGGCCTGATGAGCCTGGCTGTGTGGCAGAAAAGCGGCGTGGCCCGCGACGGCATGATGACGCTCATGCGCGAGGTGGAAATGCCGCTGGCTTTTGTGCTGTTCCGCATGGAGGACTACGGGTTCACGGTGGATCGCGAGTTCCTGCGGGAGCTGGGCGTGCGGTATGCCGCCGAGATCGACCAGCTGAAAACCGAGGTCTATCATGCCTGCGGCGTGCCGCCCTTCAATCTGAACAGCACCCAGCAGCTGGGCGAGGTGCTCTTTGACAAGCTGCAATTGCCCCATGGCAAGAAAACCACCAAGGGCTATTCCACCTCGGCTGAGGTGCTGGAGAATCTGCGCGACATCGCGCCGGAGATCATCGAGCCGCTGCTGCGCTATCGTCAGCTGGTGAAGCTGAACGGTACGTATGTAGAGGGGTTGCTGCGCCTGACGGACGCCAATGGCCGCGTACACAGCTATTTTGATCAGGTGGCGACGGCGACGGGCCGCATCTCGTCCTCTGAGCCGAATTTGCAGAATATCCCGATCCGCACCGAGGAGGGCCGCGTGATCCGCCGCGCCTTCCTGCCCAAGGAAGGCTGGGTGCTGCTGGACGCGGACTACAGCCAGATCGAGCTGCGTTTGATGGCGCATTTTTCCGGTGACGCCGCGCTGGTGGAGGCGTTCACCCATGGACAGGACGTCCATGCCCGTACCGCCAGCGAGATCTTTGAGGTGCCGCTGGACAAGGTGACGCCGACGCTGCGCTCTCGCGCCAAAGCGGTCAACTTTGGCCTGATCTACGGCATCAGCGGCTTCGGCCTGGCACGCAATACCGGCGTGACCCAGCAGGAGGCCCGGCAGTTTATCAGCCGGTACTTCGCCAAGTATCCGGGCGTGAAACGTTTTATGGATGAAGCGGCAGCTTCGGGTCAGAGTAACGGTTATGCGGTCACGCTGATGGGACGCCGCCGGTATCTGCCGGAATTGCAGAGCCCGAAGCAGCAGATCCGCGAGTTCGGCAAGCGTGCCGCGATGAATACGCCCGTGCAGGGCACCGCGGCGGATATTATCAAGCTGGCCATGGTCCGCGTGGATCAGGCGCTGCGCCGGGATGGTCTCAAAAGCCGCTTGATCTTACAGGTGCATGACGAGCTGCTGCTGGAATGCCCGCCGGAGGAGGCGGCCCGCGCGGCAGAATTGCTGCAAAAGGCAATGGAGGACGTCATCAAACTGGCTGTGCCGCTGAGCGCGGACGTTCATCAGGGCAGCAATTGGGAAGAAGCCAAGTAATCCACGAACGTTGATCTGTCAAATATCTTTTTTCTGTGATTAGCAGGAATATATTTGAGAGAAAGCGAAATTTACTTGTTGGATTCCGCGCTGGACGCGGCATTGATAATGAAGGAGATACGCAATATGCTTGAGTTTAAGTTTGACACCCAGCTGCTGATTGAGGGCCATGACCTCAATGAGGACGCAATCAATGAGTACATCACCCAGAACCTGAAGGGTGACTGCCTGCTGGCCATCGGCGATGAGGATCTGATCAAGATCCACTTCCACACCAACGAGCCCTGGGAGCTGCTGGCTTACGCCTCGACCCTCGGCGAGATCTACGACATTGTTGTGGAGAACATGGAGCGCCAGGAGCAGGGCCTGCACGGCTGATGCTTTCACGACCGACCCCAATGGGTCGGTCGTTTTTCAAAAATGCAGATGAGGTGAGCGAATGGAACCCTATGTGCACCAGGTACAGTACTACGAAACCGACAAGATGGGTATCACTTATCACGGCAACTATATCCACTGGATGGAGGAGGCCCGGATCGCCTTCCTGGAGCAGCTCGGCTATTCCTATGCCCGACTGGAGAGAGAGGGCGTGGGATCGCCGGTGACCGGCATCAACTGCAAGTACATTGCGTCGACCACCTTCCCGGATCAGGTTGCCATCACCGTCAAAATTGTCGCGTTCAATGGTGTGCAGTTGACCCTGAGCTACGAAATGCACAAGGTTCCCGACGATACTCTGGTCATGACTGCGACGAGCGAGCATGTTTTCCTCGGCGCCAATGGCCGTTTCGTCCGTCTGAAGCGCGACTACCCCGAATTCTATCAGCTTCTTGCCGACAATTTGGAGCCCGCCGAATAAGGAAAAATAGCGCACATTATAAAAACCAAACATACCAAACCAACAAGCACGAAAATGCCGATTGATCAAGGGTTGGGCCCCTGATCAAT
>R21__coassemble_525_pt1 | contig 31105 bp, 22 predicted proteins | sample R21__metabat2_low_PE_059 | metagenome-assembled genome bin R21
CCAGGGGACTTGTAGTCCCCTGGTGGGGTGCAGGGGCAAAGCCCCTGCCCGTGCTCCAAGTTACAAATTGGACATACGGGGTTCAAAAATTGGGTGTAGGATGAGCATGGGGGTGAACGTATGAAGGATAGGCCGAGAATTTTGTTGGTGGATGACGATTTGAATATTAGTCGGCTGGTGCAGCTGTATTTGGAAAAAGAGGGGTTTGAGGTCAAGACGGCGGCGCGGGGGGATGATGCGCTGAACGAGTTCAGACGGATGCCGCCGGATTTGATGCTGCTGGACGTGATGCTGCCGGGCCTGGACGGCTGGCAGGTGCTGAAGGCAATCCGCAAGAACAGCGCGATCCCGATCATCATGCTGACGGCCAAGGACGAGACCTTCGACAAGGTGCTCGGATTGGAGCTGGGCGCGGACGACTACATCACAAAGCCCTTCGAGAACAAGGAGCTGGTCGCCCGTGTGAAGGCCGTTTTGCGCCGCACCCAGGGCGCAGAGGAGGAACAGGACGACACCCTGGCCTTCCCGGCGCTGACGGTCAGCATCTCCCAGTACGAGGTCCATTACGAGGGCCGCAAGATCGAAATGCCGCCCAAGGAACTTGAAGTGCTGCACTTCCTGGCGTCTCACGTGGGCCAGGTCTTTACCCGCGACCAGCTGCTGGAGCAGGTCTGGGGCTTCGATTTCCCCGGCGAAAGCTCCCGCACGGTCGACGTACACGTCAAGCGCATCCGCGAAAAACTGCCCGACAGCGAAAAGTATGGCTGGTGCATCCGCACGGTCTGGGGCGTCGGGTACAAGTTTGAAATGAAATAAAACAAACAGCCGCGGCGGTTTTCCCCGCGGCTGCGTATGAATTGTGGATTACTTTTTCCCCGGGAGGACAGGGAACATGTTTGCAAGGATCATGGCGGTGGTCATGGCCATTGTGCTGGTGCTGACGGCGGCGCTGAGCGCGGTGACGATGGTCACGCTGCGCAACCGCGAGATCAACGCGCGGCTGGACGAACTGAAAAAAGAAGCCCGTGAGATCGCCTACCTGGCGGCGCAGAACAACACTGTCAGCCGGGGATTACTCTTTACTCGAACCTCCAACACAGACCAGTATCTCAGCTGGAAGGTGGGGGCGGTCAATCGTGAGTTTGGCGCCTACATTGTGGTGGTGGACCGCCGGGGGCGCGTGATGGACAACATCCAGACGGCCTATCAGGAGGACCCGGATTTCGTGGCCTCGCTCAACAGCCGCGAACTGACGGACGCGCTCAACCGCGTCCTGAGCGGCGAGGAGATCGCCGTCCGCGCCACCGTGGGCGGCGACCCGACCTTTACTGTGGGCGTACCGTTTGAGCGGCAAAGCATGGTGCTGGGCGCGGTGCTGATCCAGACAAAGGCGCAGGTCATTGAAGCGGGCGTCAAGGATATACTGGTTCAAATCGCACTGCTGGCTGTCGGCGCGATCCTGCTGTCGGCAGCTGTGCTGTTCATCCTGGTGCGTCAGACCATGAAGCCGCTTCGCAAGCTGACAGAGGCGTCCAGCGCCATGGCGCAGGGCGACTTCACTGTGCGCGTGCCACGCGAAAAGCTGATTCGCGAGACGGATGAGCTGGCGCTGGCATTCAACACCATGGCGGACAAGCTCGGCGCCATCGAGACAAGCCGCCGCGAGTTCGTGGCCAATGTGTCCCATGAGCTGCGCAGTCCCATCACATCCATTCAAGGCTTTGTCGAGGGCATGGAGGACGGCACGATCCCGCCGGAGGAGCATGGCAAATACCTGAGCATCGTCAGTGCGGAAACCCGACGGTTGTCCAAGCTGATCGGTGATCTGCTGGCCCTGTCACGGCTGGAGCGCGACGACGCAACGCTCGAATACAGCGACTTTGACATGTGCGAAATGCTGCGCCGCGCCATCATCCGCCGCGTGAACGATCTGGAAAACAAGCACATGGACGTGGAATGCAATTTTTCGGACGAGCCCTGCCTGGTCCATGCCGACAGCGACCGCATTGAACAGGTGGTCGTGAATCTGCTGGACAATGCCATCAAGTTTACGCCCGACGGCGGGACGATCACGCTGACTACCGAGACGGCGAACGGCGTCTGCGCAGTGACTGTGGCGGACAATGGCGAGGGGATTGCCGAGGAGGACCGGCCCCGCGTGTTTGAACGCTTCTTTACTGAGGACCGTGCACATACGTCCGGCAAGGGAACCGGTCTGGGCCTGAGCATCTGCCAGCGCATCATGGAGATGCATGGGCAGAGCATCCGCCTGCTGGACACGACGGAGGGCGCGGCATTTACCTTCACGTTGAAAATGGCGAAGTGATCCAACCTGAAACAGTCGGCGCAGGCCGGCTGTTTTTCTGTGGGAAGATGAAGGAACGAGGGCGATGTATGGCGAAATAGAGTTGCCAGTGAATATTCTGTCCCGTGTGAAAAAGCAAAAGAACAGGGAGGTTATCTCCATGGATAAGCATCTTTTCAGCAAGCCGCTGCCGCTCTCGGCGGTGCGCGTGACCGACGCATTCTGGCAGCGCGAGATGGAACTGGTCCGCACCGAGGTCATCCCGTATCAGTGGGATGCCCTCAATGATCGCATTCCCGACGCGGAGCGCAGCTGGTGCATGCACAATTTCCGCGCCGCAGCGCGCCTGCAGGCCCGCAAAATGAGCGGCGAGAATGGCCCGGCGTATACCTATCGCGGCTTCCAGGTGCTGCCCGAGCGCGGCAAGGAGCCGGATGAGGACAGCTTCTATGGTTTTGTGTTCCAGGATACCGACTTCTCCAAGTGGGTGGAGGCCGTGGGCTACAGTCTGATGCAGCATCCGGACCCGGAACTGGAAAAGACCGCCGACGAGGCCATCGACATCGTGTGCGCCGCGCAGGCCGACGATGGCTACCTGGACACCTATTATCTGCTGTCCGGCATGGTCAAGGCGTTCACTAACCTGAAGGACCATCATGAATTGTACTGCCTGGGTCATCTGACCGAGGGCGCGGTGGCGTATTATCAGGCGACGGGCAAGGATAAGCTGCTGAAGGCGGCGTGCCGCTTTGCCGACTGTGTGGCGACGCATTTTGGCCCGGAGGAGGGCAAGATGCATGGCTATCCCGGCCATGAGATCGCCGAGATGGCGCTGATCCGTCTGTATGAGGTGACGGGTGAGGAGCGCTATCTGGATCTGGCGCGGTACTTTGTGGATACCCGCGGCACGCTGCCGCATTACTTTGCCGAGGAAGAGGGCAAGCGCACGAACCGTCCGGCCTCCGACTTTGACCCGGCGAATTATGCCTATTATCAGGCGGCGAAGCCTGTGCGTGAGCAGGATGAGGCGGTGGGCCATGCGGTCCGCGCCATGTATTTGTATTCCGGCATGGCGGATGTGGCCCGTCAGACGGAGGACGAGGCGCTGATGGCGGCCTGCGAGAAGCTGTGGCACAGCGCAGTGGACGAAAAGCGCTATATCACCGGCGGCGTGGGCGGTACGCACATGGGCGAGGCCTTCTCCTTCCGCTATGACCTGCCCAACGACAGCGCGTATTCCGAAACCTGTGCGGCCATTGGCCTGGTGTTCTTCGCCCGCCGCATGCTGCAAATCAAGCCCGACCGCCGCTATGGCGATGTGATGGAGCAGGCGCTGTACAACACAGTGCTGGCGGGCATGGCGCTGGACGGCAAGAGCTTCTTCTATGTGAACCCGCTGTCTGTGGTGCCGGAGGCCTGCCATCGGGACGAACGTCTGCGCCATGTGAAGCCTGTGCGCCAGAAGTGGTTTGGCTGTGCCTGCTGCCCGCCCAATATTGCGCGCTTGGTCAGCTCGGTGGCGGCCTATGCGTACACCCAGAGCGAGGACACGCTGTTTACCCATCTGTATGTGAACGGCAGCGCGGAGGCGACGCTGAACGGCAAAGAAATCGCGGTGAATGTGACTTCTGGTCTGCCGTGGGCCGGTCAGGTCCGTGTGGAGGTCACCGCGGACAATGCCGAGGGCACGCTGGCCTTCCGTATGCCGGGCTGGGCCGATGCGCCGAGCGCAAAATCTGCGGGCAAGCAGATCGAGGTGCGCGACGGCTATGCCTATGTGACCGGCTGCTGGAACACCGGCGACGTCATCACCATTGAGCTGCCCATGCGTGTGCATGTGCTGGCGGCCAAGGGTCAAGTGCGCGAGGACAGCAACCTGGTGGCCTTTGTGCGCGGCCCGATCACCTATTGTGCGGAGGAAGCTGACAATGGCGCAGATCTGCATCTGATCCATGTGCATCCGGAGCGTCTGGGTGCGGCCTGCGAGCAGGTGAAGCTGAGCACCGATGAGCGTTTGGGTCATGCCATGACGGTGCTGACTGTGCCCGTGACAAAGGAAAAGGTGTGTGAGGCGGCACCGCTGTACGCTGATTGGCAGCCGGCGCAGGAGCAGGCCGCAGAATTGAAGCTGATCCCGTATTACGCCTGGGCCAATCGCGGCGAGGGCGAGATGCGGGTGTGGCTGCATGTGTAATTGGGATGACTGATCGTTGACGCAAACGGGGCGTTTCCTGCCTGTCAGGGAACGCTCTTTTTGCGTTGCAGTGCTGCTTGACAAAACGAGTGAGTTATGCTAAACTAACTCGCGGAAACATAGAATAGCCAAAGAAGCAAAAAGGAGCGGATTGGCATGACGTTAAAGGAGCTGGGGATCGGGCAGACAGCGCAGATCGACGCGGTGGGCGGCGAAGGTGCGCTGCGGCAGCATTTTCTGGACATGGGTGTGATTCCCGGCGCCGAGGTGACGCTGGAAAAGCTCGCGCCCATGGGCGACCCGATGGAGCTGCGCATTCATGGCTATGAGCTGACGCTGCGCCTGGCGGACGCGGAGGAAATCACGGTCCATCCTGTGCAGGAATCGGCGCACAGCGTGACGTCCCATGGCAAGCGCTCCAAGGTAGAGCATCCGGGCCTTGGCGAGGGCGGCCGCTATCACGTGAAGGCAGACGAGCATCCGCTGCCCGACGGTGAAATGCTGACCTTTGCGCTGGCTGGCAACCAGAACTGCGGCAAGACGACGCTGTTCAACCAGCTGACCGGCTCCAACCAGCACGTGGGCAATTTCCCCGGCGTGACGGTGGACCGCAAGACCGGCGCCATCCGCAATCATGCGGATACCCTGGTCACGGACCTGCCGGGCATTTATTCGCTGTCGCCCTACACCAGCGAGGAGATCGTGTCCCGCCAGTTTATCGTGAATGAAAAGCCGAAGGGCATTATCAATATCGTCGACGCGACGAACATCGAGCGCAATCTGTACCTGACGATGCAGCTGATGGAGCTGGATACGCCGATGGTCCTGGCGCTGAACATGATGGACGAGGTGCGCGGCAACGGCGGCAGCATCCGCATCAACGAGATGGAGGCCATGCTGGGCATTCCGGTGGTGCCCATTGCCGCAGCGAAGAACGAGGGCATTGGCGAGCTGGTCAATCATGCGCTGCATGTGGCGAAGTATCAGGAGCACCCGGGCCGCATCGACTTTTGCGAGGAAAACGATCATTGCGGCGCGGTTCACCGCTGTCTGCACGGCATTATGCATCTGATCCAGGACCATGCCCAAGCAGCAGGCCTGCCCATCCGTTTTGCGGCGACCAAGCTGATCGAGGGCGATCCGCGCATCCTGCATGCGCTGAACCTGTCGCAGAACGAGCAGGAGATGATGGAGCACATCATCTGCCAGATGGAGGAGGAGCGCGGGCTGGACCGCGCAGCCGCCATTGCGGACATGCGCTTTGCGTTCATCAAGAAGCTGGTGGCCGCCTGTGTGGTGAAGCCGCGCGAGAGCCGCGAGCGGGAGCGCAGCCGCCAAATTGACCGCGTGCTGACAGGCAAGTATACGGCCATTCCGGCTTTTATCGGGATCATGGCGCTGGTGTTCTACCTCACCTTCAATGTGGTTGGCGCGTGGCTCCAGGACCTGCTGGCCGGCGGCGTGGATGCGCTGACCGCGGCTTGCGATTCGGCGCTGACGACCTGGAACGTGAACGAGGTACTGCATTCGCTGATCATCGACGGAATATTCAGCGGCGTGGGCTCGGTGATCAGCTTCCTGCCGATCATCGTGACGCTGTTCTTCTTCCTGTCGCTGTTGGAGGACACGGGCTATATGGCGCGTGTGGCCTTCGTGATGGATAAGCTGCTGCGCAAGATCGGCCTGTCGGGCCGCAGCATTGTGCCGATGCTGATCGGCTTCGGCTGCTCGGTGCCCGGCGTGATGGCCAGCCGCACACTGCCCTCGGAGCGCGACCGCAAGATGACCATCATGATGATTCCATTCATGAGCTGCACGGCCAAGCTGCCGATCTATGGCTTCTTCACGGCAGCGTTCTTCCCCAGGCATGGTGCGCTGGTGATGATCTCGCTGTACTTCATTGGCATTGCGGTGGGGATCCTCACGGCGCTGATCATGAAGGGGACGGCGTTCCGCGGCGAGGCGGTGCCGTTCGTGATGGAGCTGCCGAATTACCGGATGCCTGGCGTCAAGAATGTGGCGCAGCTGCTCTGGGAAAAGGCCAAGGACTTCCTGCACAAAGCGTTCACGGTCATTTTCCTGGCAACCATCGTCATCTGGTTCCTGCAAAACTTCGACATGCAGCTGAACCTGGTGGAGGACGCGCAGCAGAGTATCCTGGCCATGGTCGCCGGGCTGATCGCGCCGGTGTTCTCGCTGCTGGGCTTTGGCGACTGGCGCATCTCGACTGCGCTCATGACCGGCTTTATCGCCAAGGAAAGCGTTGTGTCCACCCTCACCATCCTGTTCACCGAGTCGGGTCTGGCCGGCGTGCTCACGCCTCTGGCTGCTGCGTCGCTGCTGGTTTTCTGCCTGCTGTATACGCCGTGCGTCGCCGCTATTGCCTCGGTCAAGCGCGAACTGGGCGGCAAGTGGGCCATCGGTATGGTCGCGCTGCAGTGCGCGATCGCCTGGGTCTGTGCGTTCCTGGTGCATACGATGGGAATGCTGGTGGGCTTGTAAGAAATTCCACAATATGAAAAGAACCAACTGCTTCGGGAGCTGATCCCTGAAGCAGTTGGTTTTTGATTGGTCGGGTTGATGGCCGATTACTGGTTGACGTCGGGGACGAGCGCCCAGAAGGCGGGCTTGGGCTGCTGGCGGCCGTCGAACAGCAGCGGATTCTTCGTGGAGATCCAGCTGCTGCTGTCGGTGATGCCCCAGACCTGAACGGCCTCCAGAATGTCCGCATACTCGACATACAGCGCCATCAGCTCCGCATAGCGCTTGGCCTGCGCAGCCAGGGTCGCGTCGGTCCGGGTGTTGATGGCGATGTCCATCTCGCTCACGCGCAGGCGCAGGCCGAGAGAGCTGATCTTCTCAAAGGCCTTGCGGACGCTGGCGACGGAGGGGTCGCCGCTGGAATAGTGGGACTGGAAACCGTAGCAGTCGATGTGACCGTCGGCGACCAGGCTCTTGAGCAGATTGTAGATGCCGGTCAGCTTGGGCTCATAGGGCGTGGAATAGTCGTTGTAGCACAGCAGCACGTCGTCGGGCGCGTACTTGTCGGCGATCTCAAAGGCGCGGTTCACAAAATCGTTGCCCACGACCTTGGTCCAGTTGGACTCGCGCATCTTGCCGGTGCCGTCGGCGATGCATTCGTTGGCCACGTCCCAGGAGACGATGACGCCGGGATAGGTGGCGTCCATATACTCGAAGATTTGACGGATGTAGTTGTCCAGGCGGGCCAGCATGACCTCGCGGGTCACGAAGGGCTGCTTGATGTCGTAGCCCACATGGAAGAAGGCTTCGGGCGTCTGGCTGTGCCACACCATCACGTGACCATGGACCTTCAAGCCGTAGCGCTGGGCGTAGTTCATCAGAGGCTTGACGGCGTCAAAATGCACGGCGACGGCGGTGTCGTCGTCCTGGGCCAGCTTGCGGCTGGCGCTCACATCCAGCACGGAATCAGGCTTCAACTCGTTCTCCGGGGTCACGATGGAGAACTGGGTGGCCACGAAATCCATCAGACGCAGGTTCTGGGCGCTGGTCCGGCTGGCACAGCAGCCGAAGTCGAACTTGTCCGCATACAACTCGCGCAGGCGGGGCAGCTCGCCTTCATAATTCACATTGGCCGGGATGAGCGGATCGGAGAGCAGCACCTGGAAATTGCGGATGGTATAGTCCAGCTTGGGGCTGCCGGAGGTCTCCACATACAGGACATAGGAATCGTAGCTCCCAGCGGTCCAGGAGGCGTACATCGTAGTCCACTCGTCGCGGGGGACGGCAGTGCAGCGCAGGACCTCGTAGGTCTCCTCATCGCCGGTTTTGTGGGCGACGGAGAGCATCAGGTTGGCCGTGATGGCGCCAGACTGCTTCACATCGAGCTTGAACCAGTAAGTAGTGCCGGGCGTCAGATCAAAGCTGCGGCCGGGGGAGTTCCAGGAGCCTTCGCGGCCGGTGATTTGAAGGCCATCGGGCACGACCGTCAGCTGGGCGCTGCCGTTGCTGCGGGCATACCAGCCGTCAGTGTCGGCGGTGAAATCAGAGGCATAGACAACATTGCTGTTTTCGCCATCGGCCAGGGCTGCCATGGGCAGCAGCAGGCAGAGGACCATCAGCAGGGCAAGCAGTTTCTTCATGTTCAGGCTCCCTTCGTTGATTCATCTGTGTTTATCATAATCCATGGGGCCCGGGGCCGCTTGTCGGAATATGCGAATTTGTTGACCATTCCATGCCGTGTTCGGCTCAGGTGGCGTCAAAGTGCGGGAAGCCGGTCTCGTCCCACACCACCTGCCGGAAGCAGGGGAAGCGGCGGCCGTCGTTCGGGTCGTGGATATAGCCTGCCTTGGACAGAGCGTGCAGGGTGATGACGTCGTTGCCGAGCTCATCCTTCACAAAGGCGTTGTGACCGGCGCCAAGCTGGTCCGGCATGCTCAACCGGTGCAGCACGGGATAGCTCTCCTTGCGCCAGCTGGCAGGGATGCACAGATCGTCGCCATCTGCGGCGGTCAGCATGCCCACGGCGTAGGTGTGGTCGATCAGCGCACAGGCGTAGGTCAGGAACAGCCTGTCGCCGCGGCGCAGCAGGAACGGTCCCTCACACACCTCGCTGTGGATGCGTTCCCAGCCGTATTCGGGCCGGGTGAGCAGCACCGGGTCGGAAGCAAGCCGCCAGGGCTCTGCCTCATTCAGACGGGCAATGTATAGGTCGGCGGTGCCGCATTTCAGCGGGTCCTGATAGATCGGGCGCTGGGACCAGACCACATAGCTGCCGTTGCCGGTGGGGACCACTGTCATGTCCAGGGTAATGCTGATGCCGTCATGCGTGAGCCAGGTGCCGTCGGGGCGTTCCATGCGGCGCGGGGCAGACCAGCAGGCGGCGTTCAGCGGATCGTCGCCCTCCAGCCACATGACCCGGCTCTGTACCGTGTACCAGTGGGGCATACCGGCGGCGAAGAAGATGCACAGCCTGCCACCGACCCAGTGCAGCTCCGGCGCCCAGAGACAGCCGGAATAATCGCCCTCATCGTTGGCAGTGAAGATCACATGATCGGGCTGATCGGGAACGTCGCGCAGACGCTTGGCCCAGCGGATTTTGAGCGTGCGCTGACCGCGCTCGTCGTCGGTCGCCATGAACAGATAACCGCCGTTGTACGGGATGGCCATCGGGTCGCCGCGCTCCGGCATTAGTGGGAAGGGGTAAACGACGGCGTCGGCGGGCAGATGACTTTCGCCAAAGCGGGTGCGGAGCGCCTGCGCCTCTGCGTCGGTCAGCTCGATCGGGCAGGCAGGGGCCGCGTCCTCGAAGGGGACGGGAACGCGGTCTGGCAGCTCCGGAACCGCTGCGGGCGCAAAGACGGTGAAATCGGAGGTGGTCACGGCCTGCCAAGCGCTGCCGGTGCGGAAAGCGATGCGATAGGCATCGCCTTCGGGCAGGACGCGGACGTCCTCGATGACCACGCCGTCGGCGGCAAGGGGCAGCAGGCCGATCTCGTCATAATGAATGAGGTCGGCGCTGCGGAACAGCAGGATGGCGTTAGCTTGAGCATCCGGCTCGACCTGACCGCTGCGCTTGAAATTGCGCCGCAGGGCCGCGATGCCGAAGCCGCCTTCCGCCATGCGGAATATCCAGGGACAAATCAGACCCTTGCAGACGCCGACAAAGTCGTCCTCCGCAAAGTCTGCTTTCGGAAACAGGATACCAAAACCGTGGTTGAGCGCTGCGCAGCCGCTGTCGTCTGCCAGCAGCAGATGCATCGACGCGCCTGTCTCGTTCAGATAATTGCGTGTAAAGCCATAAAGCGTGTTCATCGCCGGGCCTCCTTGGTTTGTTCGATTTTATCTGTCCATTTCATTCGTGCTTTCATCGGCTGCTTCCTTCTTTCACAGAAAAAATGTGGGCAGGGATTGACAAACGGTCATATTGGTGATAACATGAAGTAAACTTCACATGAAGTGAGCTTCATGTTCTTAGGGGCGAAAATGATGAAAACGAGGCTGAGGGAGCTGCGAAACGACGCCGGAATAACGCAGCAGCAGCTGGCGGACCGGGTGCGGGTGTCTGCGCGGACGATCATCTCCATTGAGAAGGAGCAGTATAGTCCGTCGCTGCTGCTGGCGTATCGGCTGGCGCGGGTGTTCGGGGTGAGCGTTGAGGACCTGTGTTGTCTGCGGGAGAACATGGAAATGGAGGATCGAAGCTATGACGAGCTTTAAGCGGATCACGTATACGAACCGGCTGAAGTGGCGGGTGCGTGGACTGTGGGTATTGCTGATCGCGCTGGTGGCTTATATGGTGATTGTCGGTGAAACGGGCGGCGATTCGCGCGTGCTGACGCCGCAGGCGCGGCAAACCTCGGCCATGATCCTGTTTGGCGGGATGGCCTGGACGATCGGAAAGATCATCCGGACGAAGAAGCTCCTCCGCTATCCGAATCTTGCAAAACGCCAACGCCTGGATGAAAACGACGAGCGCAATCGTTATATTCATGACAAGAGCGGTGGGATTGTCTGGGACGCCACCTTTATTGCGCTCTTGTTCACCACCATGCACGCCGGCCTTTACAGCATGCCTGCCTTCTACACCGCGGCAGCGATGTTGGGGATGACGGTGCTGTTCAAGTTGATCGCGTGGGGGTATTATAGCCAGGCGTATTCCCATTGACGCTGATGGCCTGCGGGTCGGCGGAGGAACGAAAGGGCCCGTTCGCTGGACAGAAGAACGCTTTTTGGCCATTTGAATTTCCGGGAAACGTATGATATACTAATATAAACAGAAAAAGCGGATGAAATTGTTTTCTGCGATGGTAACAAAGGCGTTGCCTGCGGGAATACAATTGAAATAAAAACGGAGTGGAAGGAAAATGCAATTCAGCTGTTATATTGAGATCAATGTGATCTGTCTGATTTTACAGGGAATCTTTTACTGGCGTCTGCACCAGAGAAGATCCATGCTGTCCACGGCGGACAAAGTGATGAAGAATCTGCTGGTGACGGTGGGCGTACTGTGTGTGTCGGACATTCTGGCGATCGTTTCAAGAGGCCGTTTTTTCCCGGGCGCCAGGGTCGTGATCGAGGGCAGCAATCTGGTCTATCTGGTGATGATCACGCTGATCTCGGTGCTGTGGGGAGACTATGTGGCCATCCGTCTGGGCAAAAAGATGGAGAAGAAATGGCATCTGCTTCACATGCTGCCGTTCATCTTGTTTGTCAGCGCGGCTGTATTGAATCCGCTGCATCACTTCTTCTTCTCGATCGACGAGAACAATCTCTATATGCGTGGCCCCGGCGTCTTTGTCCATTGGATCGTGTCCTGGTACTATCTGCTAAGCTCGGGTTTCTGGTCCTATAGAGCGATTCGCTCGGCGGGCAGCAGGTCGGCACGCAATGAGTATCTGCCGCTGCTCAACTTCCTGATCCTGCCGGCCATCGGCTGTCTGGGACAGATGGCCTTTTACGGCGTCACGGCGGTTCAGGCAGGCGTGACGCTGTCGCTGGTACTGGTTTCCCTGCAATTTCAGGACAATCAGGTTTCCTCTGACGAGCTGACGGGCATCAATAACCGCAAGGCGATGCGAAGATTTGTGGAGAACACGATCCGTTCGGGCGAGGGCGTGGTGCTGAACGTCATTATGCTCGACGTCAACCGTTTCAAGATGATCAACGACACCTATGGTCATTCCGTTGGCGACATGGCGCTGTGTGACACAGCGGAAATGCTGAAAAAAGTGTGCAACATGGCGAAGGCCCCGCTGTTCCTCTGCCGCTTTGGCGGCGATGAGTTCGTGCTGATTGGCCGCAATATCGGCCATGAAGGCATCGAAGAAGTGGTCGGGATGATCCGTCAGGTCATGGCGGATTTTGAACGCACCAAGGGCAGCAAACCGTATACGCTGGACGTCAGTATCGGCCATGCCAGCGGTCTGTGCGATAATTACGATGATTTCACCCATTATATGCGCTTGGCGGACGAAAACATGTACGACGACAAAAAGCGCAGACAGTAAAAAACCAGCCCATCAACAAAGCATCCTTTGCAACAAGAGCAAAAAGCCTGCTGTTAATCGCTATGAAGCGAACAGCAGGTTTTTTTCGATACACAACGCAGCAGTGCCCCAAGCTGGAGCCAAGCCCCGCACCCTGCCCCGCATGCGCAAGCAAGCCTGGAAGTGCGCGCGAGCCTGGCGCAGAATGGGTCCAGAGGCAGCGCCTCTGGTCGCGCCCGCGGCGCGAAACCCTCGGGGTCTGGGGACATTTGTCCCCCAGGCAGGGTCCAGGGGGCTGCGCCCCTGGTTATGCCTTGTGCCCGCCGACCTGGTTGTTGCGCTCGATGGTTGTGCCGCCTTCTTCGAGGTTCAGACCTTTGAGGATGGCGTTTTTGCCGAAACGCTTCTTGATGTCGAGCATGGCCTTTTGTAGCTGCTTTTCCTGATGACGTGCGGATTCCTCGGCGGTGCGCCGGGCTTCGAGGGCGTCATAATCGGTGAAAAGGTCCAGCTGCTGGACGGTGCGCAGGGCATCGGCTTCGGGACAAAGATGGTTCGCAGTGATGTGGACGCGGCGAACCAGAAGGGATGGATCAATGATCTGATCGTACAGCGCCATCATCCGGTCGACGATCACCCGCGTGGAGCTGGTCAGCTCACCCAGGTTTGCGCTTCCGTGCGCGGGCTTCGGAACGCGGCGGCCATAATAGTCCGTCTGTACCTCGCCGCGATAGGGAACGCTGCCGCTCAGACTCTCTGCGTCGTAACCGATATACAGACCGATCTGATCTGTTACCAGTCCCTTGTCCACCAGGTCCAGCACCATCAGCTCCGTCATTTCGCGGACGATCAAGCGCCCCTTGTCACACGGGTAAGGACAGTGCAGCACCTGGCCGCTGTTGACGCTGTTGTTCACAGGCTTGTAGCGCTTGATCTCGGCCATGGTGCAGGGCTCGTAGCCCCAGGCGTGGTCGATCAGCAGTTCGGCATTCTTGCCCAGCAGCTTGAACAGAAGCCCCGCATTGTACGGTGTGTTCGGTCCGCCGGCGGAGCAGCGCGCAATGTCGCCCATGGTGAACATCTGCCGCTGCTCCAGCTTGCGTGCAATGCCGTGGCCGACACGCCAGAAATCGGTGAGCGGCGTATGGTTCCACAGCTCCCGGCGATAGCTTATCTCGTCCAGCTCTGCAATGCGCATGCCGTCCGCATCGGGCGGGACATGCTTGGCCATGACGTCCATGGCTACTTTGGCAAGATATAGATTCGTGCCAATGCCGCCGGTGGCCGTGACGCCCGTCTCGCAGAGGATCTCGCGGATCAGGGTGGTGGTCAGCTCGCGGGCAGTCATGTGATAGAGCTCCAGATAATTGGTCAGGTCCAGAAAACACTCGTCGATGCTGTAGACGTGAATGTCCTCCGGCGCGATGTATTTCAAATAGATGCTGTAAATATGTGCGCTGTAGTCCATGTAGCGCTTCATGCGCGGCGGGGCGATGAGGTAGGTCAGCTCCAGCGACGGGTCGGCGGCCAGCTCCTGTGCGTCGCTGGATGCGCCAGCAAAAACATATTCGGGCCGCGCCTTCGGGACGGATGAACAGGATTCGATGGCCGGCTGGTAGTCCGGTACCTCCATGCCCGGGGTAACGCGCACTGCCTTGCCCAGTCGGATGGCCTCCCGCAGACGTTCGCGATTGACCTCCTGCACCTTTTGAACCACCTCAAACAGACGCGCACGGCCGGGAATGCCGTAGGCCTTGAGGGACGGGGAGACGGCCAGACAGATCGTCTTTTCTGTTCGGCTGGCGTCGGCAACGACCAGGTTGGTGGTCAGCGGGTCCAGGTGACGGTCGCTGCACTCAATGCTGGAATAGTACGATTTCAGGTCGATCGCCGCATACATCCGCGTTTTTGCCATGTCGTCACCCCCTTTGCGCATAGGCTGCCGTGCAGCTGCCGGATTGATTCGGGAAAATCAGGGAAGCGGGACTTCACCGGCGTCCAGCACCTGTTCGACAACGGCGCCGCCAAGGCACTTCTCACCATCGTAGAGCACGGCGCTCTGACCGGGCGTCACGGCACGCTGGGGCACCAGGGAGCGCAGCAGCAGCTTGCCGCCTTGCAGCGTGACCTCGACGGGCTGGTCGCCCTGGCGGTAGCGATACTTGCAGGTGCAGGTCATGGTTTCGCCCTCGCGGATGGGCGCATCACCGATCCAGGTCACATCCGTGCCCAGCGATAGGGTGCTGTAGAGCATGGGATGATCCTCGCCCTGCGCGACCAGAAGCCGGTTCTTTTCCAGATCCTTGCCGATCACGAACCAGCTGCGTCCGTCGCCGCAGCCGCCAATACCCAGACCGCGTCGCTGGCCCAGGGTGTAGTACATCAGGCCATCGTGACGGCCCACGACCTCGCCCTCGGGCGAGACCATGTCGCCGGGCTGCGCGGGCAGGAAGGTGGAAAGAAATTGCTTGAAGCGGCGCTCGCCGATGAAGCACACGCCGGTGGAGTCCTTCTTTTTGCTGACCGGCAGGCCGTGTGCTTCCGCGATGGCGCGGACCTGCGCCTTGGTCATGCCGCCCACCGGGAACACGGCCTTCAGCAGCTGCTGACGGTGGATCATGTAGAGGAAATAGCTCTGATCCTTGTTTGGATCGACGCCGCGCAGCAGGTCGCCGTTCTCATTGGTCTGCACAAAGTGGCCGGTGGCCATCTTCGAGGCGCCCAGCTGCATGGCAAAATCCAGGAAGGCCTTGAACTTGATCTCGCGGTTGCACAGCACGTCCGGGTTGGGCGTGCGGCCAGCCTTGTATTCCTGGAGGAAGTAGCTGAACACCCGATCCCAGTATTCGCGGGAGAAATTGACGGCGTAATAGGGGATGTCGATCAGCTCGCAGACCTCGCGCACGTCGCGCCAGTCGTTCTCTGCGGTGCAGACGCCGTCGTCGCCGTCCTCCTCCCAGTTTTTCATGAACACGCCGATCACGTCATAGCCCTGCTCCTTGAGCAGCAGCGCGGCGACGGACGAATCGACGCCGCCGGACATGCCGACCACAATGCGTTCACCCATGGTTGTTGCCTCCGATGCTGGTTACTCGTTTTCGGCGTCGATCAGGCGGGAAAGGACCTGTTCGGCGACTTGCCGGGCGATCTCGTCCGGGGACTGTGTGGCGTCCACGACCACAAAGCGGGCGGGGTCGCGGGCGATCAGCTCCTTGTAGCCCGCCTCGACGCGGGCATGGAAACTGTCGGCCTCCAGCTCCAGACGGTCAGGCTCACTGGCGTTCAGGCGGCGCTGGAGAGAGGTCTTGTGGTCAATGTCGAGATAGATCGTCGCCATCGGCCAGGTGCCGTCCACAGCAGGGGCATTGATGTCCAGAATGCGCTGCACGCCCAGCTGGCGGCCGCCGCCCTGATAGGCCACGGACGAATCCACATACCGGTCGCACAGAATGACCTTGCCTGCGTCGATGGCCGGACGGATGACCTGGCGCACATGCTGCGCACGGGAGGACGCATATAGGAGCGCCTCGGTGACGCCATCCATCTCGACATTGTTCTTGTCCAGGATGATCTCACGGATCTTCTCGCTGATGGGACAGCCGCCGGGTTCGCGGCTGTGGACGACCTCGAATCCATAACGGTCCATGGCGTCGGTCAGACGGTTGATCTGCGTGGTCTTGCCGCTGCCGTCCAGGCCCTCAATGGACAGGAAAGCGCCCTTGGGTGGCTGCGCACCGGGGCAGAGGAAGTCGATCAGGTCCTGTACGGTGGGAACATAGGCGTCACAGCCCGCGGCGCGATGCTCCTCCTCGGAGCCATATCCGTAGCCGACGCCGATGGTCTTGATGCCGACGGCCTTGCCGCCGAGAATGTCGAACTTGCGGTCGCCAATCATCCAGGCCTCGTCAAAGACCTCAGGCAGCACGGCCTCGATCAGCTGCTTCTTGTCGGCGCTGGCCTTGTCGGAGGAGCCGATCAGTTTGTCAAAATAGCGGGCCAGGCCGAAATGCTCGATGATGCGCTCGGCGGGGCTTTGCGGCTTGCCGGTGGCGATGGCCACGTACCAGCCGTTGGCCTTCAGAGTGCGCAGCAGACGGCGGATGCCGGGGTACACGCGGTTCTCGAACAGGCCCACGGTGGTGTAGCGCTCGCGGTAGGCAGCCACGGCACGGTCGGCCATCTCCTCGGACATGCCCATGTACTCCTTGAAGGAGTAGAGCAGCGGCGGGCCGATGAACTTGCGCAGGGTGGGCGCGTCGGGCTCCTCAAAGCCCAGCTTTCGGGCAGCGTGCTTGACGCAGTTCCAGATGCCCTCCTCGCTCTGGGTCAGCGTGCCGTCCAGGTCAAAGATGGCGGCGCGGCAGGGCTCGTCGGACATGGGAGCGGCGCCGGGGCAGAGCAGGTCGGTCAGATCCTGCACGGTGGCAGCATAGACGTCACAGCCCGCGTCGCGCAGCTCCTCCTCGGAGCCATAACCATAACCAACGCCGATCGTTTTAATGCCTGCGTCCTTGCCGCCGAGAATATCGAACTTGCGGTCGCCGACCATGAAGGCCTCGCCGAAGGCTTTGGGCAGGGCACTGGTGACCAGCATCTTTTTGTCGGCATTGGCGACCAGGCCGGTGCCGACGATCTTGTCAATATAGCGGTCCAGGTGGAAATAGGCGATGACGCGCTCGGCGGTGTTTTGCAGCTTGCCGGTGGCGATGGCCACATACCAGCCCTCACGCTTGAGCGTACGGAGCAGACGGCGAATGCCGGGATACAGGCGGTTCTCGAACAGGCCGATGGTGAAATAGCGCTCGCGGAAGGCTGCTGTGGCGAGCAATGCCTTCTCGGCATCCAGCCCCAGATATTCCTGGAAGGAGTATTCCAGCGGCGGACCCACGAACTTGCGCAGCGTGGGGACGTCAGGCTCGGCCAGCACCAACTTTTCGGCGGCATACTTCACGCTGTTGTAGATGCCCTCCTCACTCTGGGTCAGGGTGCCGTCCAGGTCAAAGATCACTGCTTTACACATAGGATCGTTTCTCCTTCTATGCCAAATCGCGCCCGGCCGCCAGCCTCGGTCAGCAGCTGCACAATGGTGGATTCGATTCTTTCTCCGGGCGCAACCAGCGGGACGCCGGGGGGATACAGACCGGCAGGCTGGGCGGCAATGCGGCCTGCCGCCTGGCTGAGTGGGACCTGCTCGCAATCAGCGAGCACGGCGGGGCGCAGCTGCATCACCTGCTCGGGAAGATGGGTGATATCCGGGATCGTGCGGATGAGGGATGGGGTGGGCGGCAATTGCTTCAGCACGTCCACGACGCTGCGGATATTCTCTGGGTCGTCCATCGCGGAGAGGATCAGCACCACGCGGCGCAGATCATTCATTTCCACATCGACGCCGCGAGTGCGGAGCGCCTCGGCCAGTGCTTCGCCGCCCTGCGGGGCTTCGATGACCAGGCGCGTCGGGTCGAAGGCACAGCCGGTTTCATGCCAGGCGGCCTGCGCATCGGCATAGCCGGTTTCCGGCAAATGGTTACGGACCCAATTGGCGGCGGCAGCCACGTCAACCAGCCGTGCGCGACCTTCCTGTTCCATGAAGGCGCGGCTGTCGTCAATGGACAGCATCATGATAAAGCTGGGGGAGGAGGTCTGCTCCCGGCGCAGGATGCGCAGGGCCTTTGGATGGTCGGCGGCGTCGCGAAGGTGCAGTACTGCCGTGCCGGTGAGGCCGGGGAGCGTTTTGTGGATCGACTGGGTCACAGCGTCGGCGCCCAGCGCGAGGGCAGACCATTCGCCATCCATCCACGGGAAGTGTGCGCCATGGGCCTCGTCGATCACTACACGGACGCCCATTTGGTGGGCCTTGTCGATGATGCGCCGGAGCGGGATCGCGCCGCCGTAATAGTCAGGACGGGTGAGCAGGAGCGCTTTGGCCGCCGGATGCTCGTCCAGGGCAAGAAGCACGTCGCTTTCTGCCACATAGCAATAGCCGTCCGGTCGCTGGGTCACGGGGATCCAGGCGGCGTTTACACCGCCCAGCACGCAGCCATTGACGGCGGACAAATGGGCGTTTCGCGGCAAAAGGATGGTATCGCCCTCGCCGGCGTACAGCTGCACCATCACATGGATGCCGGCGGTGGAGCCATTGTGGATAAACAAAGTATCGACGGCGCTGACGGCTTGAGCATAGAGTCGCTGGGCCTGTGCCAGACCGCGCTCTGGACTGTACAAATCGTCGGTGACGGGCAGCTCGGTGGTGTCCATGGCGTAGAGGTCCATCGGACCGAAGGGCGAACGGCCCTTGTGACCGGGCATGTGAAAGCTCTGCCGGGCAGCAGCGGCGGAAAGCATGTCGTGTACGGGACGCATAGTTTCTCCTGACTTCCATTGGATTCAACCTGATAAGTATACCAGAAACATGCCGCCATTGCAACGAAGGAAAGCCCGCAAGTTCCGGAAACAGACATTTTTCGCTTGACGAATGCGGCGCGGTTGTCTAATATATATTTATCGAATAATGACGGAGGCGGCAGAATATGAGTGAATTTCAGCGTGCGGATAAGCTGCGCAAATCTGAGGAATGGGCCGATCGTCCCGGGGACGAGGAAGAAAATGACGCCTATGAGCCAACCTACCGTGACGGGAGCCTGAAAAATGAATGCTGGCGCTCGGATGACCGGTGAGGACACGCGGGATGGGTCTGCCATGGGGACGCAATATTTATAGAACAATCATCATGTGCGGCGCGTCTGCGCACTGCGTCCGGCAAGGAAGAATCTGGCCTTGACGGACGAAAAAGGGGATGCTATACTTATCTAAAAGCAGTATTCAGCAGGGAGGCCTTATGAAAGAACGCACCAAAAAGATATTGAATTTTGCCCTGATATTTGGCACGCTGGCCATCGTGCTTCTGATTGGCGCCAATGACCAGGATATTGGCGGCGCTATTGCTGCGCTCAAGCGGATCGACATCAAGTGGGTCCTGCTGAGCATTGCGGCGTTCTTCGGGTTCCTGGCCTGCGACGCGATCAGCATCTGGTATTGTCTGCGCCGTCAGGGGTATCGTTATTCGCTGGTCTACAGCCTGTTCGTGTCGATCGCCGGTCAGTATTATTCCAATATCACGCCCGGCGCCTCGGGCGGCCAGCCCATGCAGGTCTATTATCTGCACAAGAAGAACGTTCCTGTCGGCGCGGCCACGTCTGCGCTGGTCGTGCGGTTCTTCAGCTTCCAGTTCATGCTTTCCGTGATCGCGACAGTATTCTGGATCGCGCACAGCGGGTTTGTTGCGGAGCACATCGGCAACAAGATGTGGATCCTGATCGTCGGCTATGTCTACAATGCCGTGATGGTGAGCTTTGTGCTTCTGCTGGCGGTGAACAAGCGTGTCGTGGCCTTCTTTATGGAGAAGATCATCGGGCTTGGCACGAAATTGCGCATCGTCCGCAACCCTGAAAGTCTGCGCATCAAGTGGTTTGAGGTTCTGGATCATTTCCATTCCGGTATTGTGGTGTTTCGCCGTCGTCCGCTGGACATTGTGATCCAGCTGCTGCTGGGCGGCCTCCAGCTGATGAGCCTGCTGACCATCATCTATTTCGTCTATTGCGGCCTGGGCCTGCATGGTGCATCCTATGGCGAGCTGGTGGCGGTGGACGTGATGGAGTATGTCTCCGCAGCCTATGCGCCCCTGCCCGGCGCATCCGGTGCGCAGGAGGGTGTATTCTCCTGGTATTTCGGCAAGATCTTCCAGGGAGAACTGACACTGGCTGCACTGCTGCTTTGGCGTTTCTTCACCTATTATCTGTCGCTGATCGTCGGCGCTGTTGTGACCGTGGTCTATGGTCTGGTCACCGGCACCAAGCCCAGCGACATCAGCAAGGATTCTGATTCCCTGAAGCAGTGAGCTTATCCGGCGATTCGATCTCTGAATCGTCGGATTTTTTACATATCTTGCTTTTATCCCAACGGATTTGGCATGGTTTGGCACTTGACGCTTGGGGAAGGGTGTAGTATCATCGTATTTGTATAAGCGAATATCAAGGAGCAATGCAATGATTTCAAAAAAGCTTTGGGCGGCGCTGCTGGCTGCAATGCTACTCATTCTGAGCATTCCATTTGGCACCGCCGAAGAGACGGCTGCAGACGCGGAACCAGTTCCGGCACGGGCCTATGTGCTTGTGACCGTCGGCATGGAGTACTACTGGCTGCCGCTGCCGGAGGAGGAAGAATACTCCGTCACCGCCCGTCAGGTCGATCCCGAAACCGGCGATGAATGGACCAATGTCATTACGGTCACCCCCGACGGCGTCTATATGCGCGAGTCCAACTGCGACAACCAGGACTGCGTCGGCGAGGGCGTCATCACCATCGAAAACCGCGAGCTACGCATCCTGGGCAATATGATCGTTTGCCTCCCGCACCAGATCATGCTCCAGCTGTTCACGCCGGAGGAGATCCTGGCCATGTATGCCTCGCCCGTTGAGGAGGACGCACAATGACCCGTCGCCGCGGACAAAAAGCGAATTTCCGCATCGCGCTTTCAGGCCTGCTGGTAGCGCTGATGCTGGTGCTGGGCTATATTGAGAGCATGATCCCGCTCGGCACGGCAATCCCCGGCATCAAGCTGGGCCTGTCCAACGGCGTGCTGATCTTCGCGGTCTACATGCTGGACATCCCAACTGCCTATTGCCTCATGTGCCTGAAGGTCCTGCTTTCAGGCCTGATGTTCGGCGGTGTGTCTGCCATCGCCTATGCCTTTGCGGGCGGTCTGCTGAGCCTGACCGGCATGTGCCTGCTCAGCCGGATCAAGGGCGTCAAGCCCATGATCGTGAGCCTGGCCGGCGGCGTGCTGCACAACGTAGGCCAGGTGGGTCTGGCCATGATCATCCTGCACACGGAGAAGCTCGCCTATTACATGGCGATCCTGGTGCTGGTCGGCGCGGCCTGCGGTCTGCTGACCGGCGTGTGTGCCACCGCTGTCATGAAGCATTTGAAGTCTGCCGGTTGGAAAACAGGCATGGGCGGCACGGGGAAGCGCGGCTGGGTGATGATCGCTGCCGCCGCTGCGCTGATTATTGCGATCGGCGTGATGGGCTTCAAGAGCCTCCAGCGGCCCGCAGGCACGCAGGTGACGCTTGAATTCTCCAATAATATTCCTGTTGCAACGGGCTTGCCTTTTGGAAAATAAAAGCGTACAATAGTCATGAAAACACAGGCGTTTTCGCATTTGCGGACGCCTGTGTCTATTTTTGCCCCAAGGAGGAAATGACGGATGAAGATTGTTGTGATCGGCGCGGGCGCCATGGGATGCCTGTACGGCGCGTATCTGGCGGAAAAGAACGAAGTGATCATGGTGGACGCCTACAAGCCCCAGGTGGACAGCATCAATGCCAACGGAATCACGGTGGTGGAGCCGGACGGCACAGAGAAGCATGCGGCCAATGTGCGCGCCTATCTGTCCGGCGACTGCCCGGTCCTGGCGGATCTGGTGATCCTGTTTGTCAAGTCCACTTATTCTGCCCAGGCGCTGGAGCAGAACAAAAACCTGTTTGGCGAGCGGACCCTGGTCATGACGCTGCAAAACGGCGCGGGCAACGACCGCAAGATCGCCCAGTATGTGGCGCAGGAGAACGTCATCATTGGTACCAGCAAGCACAATGCCGTCAACCTGGGCGATGGCCGCACCCGTCACAGCGGTCCCGGCGTCACGACCATCGGCAGCAATTTCAAGGTCAAAAAGCGTTTGGAGATCGTTGCCCAGGTTTTGCAGGAAAGCGGCCTGGAGGTCGTGGTATCCGACGATATTCAGCGCATTATCTGGAGCAAGCTGTTTGTGAATCTGTCCATCAACACCTTCACCGCCATTACCGAGACGCCCATCGGCTTCATGATCGAGAACAAGTATGCCTGGGATTTTGCCAAGCGCCTGATTTATGAGGCGGTGGACGTGGCGGAGGAGGACGGCACCTATTTTGATCGCCGTGAGGTGCTGGCCAGTGTCCGCAAGGTCTGCGAGGACGTGGCTGGCGGCTATTCCTCCATGTATCAGGACCGCAAGCGCGGCGTCCTGACCGAGATCGACGCCATCAACGGCGCTATTGTCGAGCAGGCCAAGCTCTATGGTGTCCCTGTTCCCTACAACTCCCTCATTGTCGACCTGATCCATGCCATCGAGGGCGGCGACCGCTTCAACAAAGCGCTCGAGGCCAAGAAGGAATAAGCAGGGGACGCAGGCCCTTGACCCATTCCGCATGCGGGGGGACCATGGTTTGGCTTGCGTGCTGGCTGCGGTATTCACTGTGCCTTTGCTATCGCCGCTCCTTCACGAAGCTGCCGCAAGGAGAAAGTGACTGCTCAATTCGACGAAAAAGGACCGCTGCGGCAATCGTGCTGCAGCGGTCCTTCTTTTGCTTGTTTATTCGGCCTTCTTGCCTTCGCCCCAGCCGGGGGAGAAGATCTTGTTGTCAACGAAGAAGATGATGACCATGGCCACGCCGCCGGTGACGACCGTGGTCACGATGCTCTGGATGGTGTTGCGCAGGGCCTCGTTGGCGATCAGCGCATTGGTCACGGGGTTCCAGACGCAGGTGAACAGGTTCATGACCAGGAACACGGCGATGGTCGCCAGCAGGTGCATGCCAGCCTGGGGCAGCACGGGGCCGTGGCTCTTGAAGGTCACGTTGCGCTGCAGGGGGAAGTTGATGCACTCGCCGATGAAGATCGTGGTCAGGTTGGCCAGCGTGAAGGCCAGACCACCGGTGATGATGCCGTTGGCGTCGGTCTCCAGCGCGTTGCCGATGATGGCCAGATTGAACTTCACGCCGAAGAGGGTGACCTCAAATCCGGGCCACAGCCACTCCTGGTTGCCGACGATGCCGCGGAACAGGTCCGGCAGGAACATCAGCAGCAGCATCTTGATGAAGGTGACGACATAGCTGAAAATCAGGAACAGACCGCCGGTCAGCAGCCACTTGGCTGCTGCGGGGTGCTTGGCCTCGAAACTCTTCCAAATCTGCATGATATTCTCCTTACTCGGCGGCCTTCAGCTTCTTTTGAAGCTTGGCGTCCGCAATGGTCTTTTGGATAAAGCCGATCAGCACACGGATCAGACCGATGATCAGGAAGCCCTGGCATTCCATCACGATACCGTCCACCATCTCCATGCTCACCATGCCGCCGCTCATCTTGGCCAGCGCGCGCATGGGCATGTTGTAGATGAACAGCACGTTCAGGTTGGGGGTGCCCTTCTTCATGCTCTGCTTGTAAATCAGCGTCAGCACCAGCCACACGATCCAGAAGATCGGGCTGAAGCCATGGTTCAGATCGCGGAAGGCGCTGTTGCGGTTGAAGCGCTTGGGCTGCTTCGGCACGTCCTTGCCGTACAGGGCGGCGAACTCGGCGTCGGACACCTGCTGGATCTTGCCGGAGGTGTAGCTGGGCAGCTCCTTGCCTGCATAGGGATTCGGGGCGCCGGTGCCCTCGACGTTCACGTCAGCAGTCAGCTTGATGTCCGCGACGCTGGCGCCGACCATCACCTGATAGGTGCCGCCCTCGATGGCCCACTTGTTCTTCTTAACGTTGTAGTAACGGAAGGCTTTGTCGTCCAGCTGGATGGTCACGCGCTGGCTCTCGCCGGCCTTCAGGAACACCTTCGCGAAGCCCTTCAGCTCCTTGGCGGGGCGGAAGATCTCGGCGTCAGCCTTGCCGACGTAGACCTGGGCGATCTCAGCGCCGTCCACATCGCCGGTGTTGGTCAGCGTGAAGGACACGGCGGTGCGGGAAGCCTCAATATCAGAATACTCGAACGTGGTGTAACTCAGGCCGTAGCCGAAGGGGAACGCCACGGGCACACCGGCGGTCTCATAATAGCGATAGCCGATGTACAGGCCCTCGCGGTACTCCACATTACGGTCCTCACCGGGGAAGTAGTTGAATGCGGGCGTGTCCTCGTAGGCCACGGGCAGCGTCTCGCTCAGCTTGCCGCTGGGGCAGATCTTGCCGGTCAGCACGTCCAGCATGGCGCCTGCGCTGGCCTGGCCGCCCAGATAACCGTGCACGACGGCCTTGCAGGAGGCAACGAAGCCGGTCTCGATGGCGCTGCCGGCGCTGATCACGGCCACCAGATTGCTGTTGGCGTCCGCCAGCGCGGTCACCAGCGCCTTCTGGTTGTCGGCCAGCAGGATGTGCTGACGGTCCAGACCCTCAGACTCGCTGTTCTCGGCCAGACCCATGCACAGCAGGATCACATCAGCCTGCTTGGCCAGCGTCACGGCCTCGGCCATCAGCTCGGGGCTGGCGGCGCCGTCGCGGTCATAGCCTTTGGCGTAGCCAACGCAGGTCAGACCGGAAGAAGCGATGCACTCCTTCATGGTGTCCAGCTTGGTGGGGTTGACCATGGAGGAACCGGCGCCCTGGTAGCGGGGCTTCTCGGCAAAGTCGCCGATCAGGGCCACTTTGGTGCCCTCGGCCAGCGGCAGCAGCTTCTCCTCGTTCTTGAGCAGAACGATGCTCTGGGCCGCCGCATCGTGGGCAACCTGGTGATGGGCCTCGACGTCAAAGGTATCGGGGGCCTTCTTGATCTTGGAGTGGGTGGTCAGAGACAGCTCGATCAGCTCGTCCACGCGGGCGTCGACGTCCTTCTCATTGAGCTTGCCTTCCTTGATGGCGGCCAGCAGCTCGCGGGCCGGGCCAAGGCCAGGGGCAGGCATCTCCAGGCTGGAGCCAGCCTTCACGCCCGCAACGTGGTCGTTGCTTCCGCCCCAGTCGGTGATCACGGCGCCGTCAAAGCCCCACTCGCGGCGCAGGATCTCATTGACCAGATGCATGCTCTCATTGGCATACTCGCCGTTGACCGCGTTGTAGGAGGTCATAATGGTCTTGGGGGCGGCTTCCTTCACCACGATCTCGAAGCCAGTCAGATAAATCTCACGCAGCGTGCGCTCGTCCACGATGCTGTCGGACGCCATACGGCGCTGCTCCTGGCTGTTGACCGCGAAATGCTTGGGGCAGGCGGCCACGCCGGTGGACTGGGTGCCGCGCACATAAGCGGCAGCCATCTTGCCGGCCAGATAGGGGTCCTCGGCAAAATATTCGAAGCTGCGGCCGCAGAGCTGGCTGCGCTTCATGTTCAGGCCCGGTCCCAGCAGCACGTTAACCTTCTGTGCAGCTGCTTCTTCGCCCAGCGCACGGCCCACGCGCTCACCCAGCGCAGGGTCCCAGCTGTTGGCGACGGTCGCCGCAGTGGGGAAGCAGGTTGCCTTGACGGACTCATTCAGGCCCAGATGGTCGCCGGCGCCTTCCTGCTTGCGCAGGCCGTTGGGGCCGTCAGACATCCAGAAGGACTGAACACCGGCCTTGGGGAAGGCATGGCTCTGCCATTCGCCCGCGCCGCTGAGCAGCACACACTTCTGCTCCAAAGTCAGCTTAGAGATAATGTCACGATGCTTCATTGATTCCACTCCTTGCTATAGAATAAAATCCTAAGCTCAAATAATCAGGCCTCAGCTTCATTATCTGAGGTTAGGATGACCATAGGCCGGGCACTCCGGAAACCCGGAGCGCCCGGCCGCGGTCAATTACTGTTGCAGATCTGTCAGCCGGTCAGGCGATCAAGCCTTCTTGGCCTTCTTCTTGCTGTTCTTCAGAGCCCAGCGGATCACAACGATCAGGAACAGGCCGCCGATGACGACGCCGGAACCGATGTTGATCTTCTGGAACAGCTTGTCCATCTCGCTCTTCTCACCGGTCTTCAGAGCGTTGGCATACGCGCCGGAGTTGCCGATGGTGTACAGGATGTTGTGGCAAGCCTCACGCATGGCCTTCATGCTGGTGGCAGACTTGGTGAACTCGTTGGAGCCAGCGTTGTTGGTGAAGCCCAGGTACAGGTCATTACCAACGCGGACGCCAATGTCGGCCAGCTGGAAGCCGTAGCCGCCGTCAAAGTCGGTCTCGACCATGCCCACGAAGCCCCACTCGCCGCGCAGCACGTTCTGCAGCAGGTTGGGGTTGGTGGCGCAGGGCTCGGTGCCGATCCAGTTGAAGGAGGACATCACAGCCAGCTGGGGATGCTGATAGGCCTTCACGACCATCTCGAAGGGCTTCAGGTAGATCTCGCGGATGGCCTGCTCGGTGCTGAAGGTGTTCAGAGCGGCACAGCGGTTGATCTCCTGGTCGTTCAGAGCGAAGTGCTTGATGTAGGGATAGACGCCGGTCTTGCCCATGGCGTTGACCTGAGCAGCAGCGAACTTACCAGCCAGCACGCCGTCCTCGGAGTAGTACTCGAAGTTACGGCCGGCGAAGGGGCTGCGGTGGGTGTTCATGGCAGGACCATAGACGCCCCAGTTCTCAACGTCAACATACTCGGCACCCAGGCGCTCGCCCAGGATGTCGGCCAGCTTGGTGTTCCAGGTCTGGGCCATCATGACCTCGGTACCGAAAGCGGTGCCCTGCTTGCCGGTCATAAAGTTGTTCAGACCAGCGGGGCCGTCGCAGTCAGCGGTGCGGACCTTGCCGATGGACTCAACAGCCTCGGTGTGCCAGCCGCCCAGGCAGATCAGGACGGACATATCCTCGAAGGTCATCTCGTCCAGCAGCTTCTCCCAGTCAGGATCGTTGTAATCCTTGCCGCGCAGGTCGGCCACGACCAGGTTGTTCTTGGCGCCGGTGGTGGGCATCACGTCGGAGGCGTTGTCCATGGAGGCAGCCTTTTCCTTCAGGCTAGCGTGCATGTTCAGAGCAACAGCGGCCTTCTGGGCGTCGCTCATCACATAAGCAGACTCAGCGGGAGCGGCGGTGGCAGCCTCGTAGTTCTCGAAGCCGTTGGCGCGGGACAGGTAGGTCACGCCGCCGTTGGAGTAGGACTCGAACTGGTTGTTGGCAACCGTCTTGTCAGAGGCGCGGCCAGTCTTGCTGTAGTCGATGGTCTCGGCCACGGTGAAGGTAGCCTCGTCGATCACCACGTGAGAGTTCTCGCGGATGGACACGACATAGTCGCCGGCCTCCAGCACATAGCCGCCGTTCTCGGTGACGATGCAGGAGGAGTCATAGGCAGCGAAGTTCTCCTTGGCGATGGAGAAGCTGATGGTCTCGGAAGCGCCGGGAGCCAGGGTCTCGGTCTTGCCGTAGTCGATCAGGTTCACAGCAGCCTTTTCGATGCCGCCGTTGGTGTAGGGCGGGTTGAAGTACACTTCCACAACGCTCTTGCCAGCCACGTCGCCGGTGTTGGTCACCTTGACGTCGAAGGTCACGTTGTCACCCTCGGCCTTGAAGTTCTCGATCTTCTGCTCGAAGGTGGTGTAGCTCAGGCCGTAGCCGAAGGGATACTGCACATAGTCATCATAGTTGAAGGAAGCGATCCAGGGAGCGACGACTTCCTCGCCCTCGGCAGCTTCGGGAGCAACATAGTTCTGGGCCTCCACATAGGCGGTCTCATAGAACTTGTAGCCCACATAGATGCCTTCCACATAGTCCACGAAGGACACGATGCCCTGATAGCTGGAGGCATCGGCGTTGGCGTCCTGGATGTCCTGGACGTTGTTGTAGCGGAAGTGGCCGATGTTGTTGGCATAGGGAGCGTTCAGGTTGTCCTTCAGGAAGGTGTCAGCGGTGTGACCGGAGGGGTTCACAGAACCGTTCAGGATCTCACCGATGGCAGCAAAGCCGGACACACCGCCGCCGGGGGCCAGCAGGACAGCCTTGATCTGGGGATAGGCGTCGGTCCAGCCCAGCTCCATGGCGTTGTTGGCGTTCACGATGACGATGACCTTGTCAAAGTTCTCGCAAACCTTGGCAACCATCTTCTCCTCGGTCACGGACAGCTCCAGATAGTGCTCGCCGGGCTCGAAGTCGTCATAGTCGCCATTGTTGGTGTAGTGAGAGTCGGTGTAGTGATGGATCATCTCGCCGTTATCCTTGTACTGGGTGTAGGTGCCCTTGATAACAGCGTTCATGTCGTTGGGCAGGTCGGCATCCTCGCCGCCGCTGCGGCCGATGACGATCACGGCCACATCGGAATAATCCTTGGCGCCGTTGATCAGCTCATCGGTGTACTTGTCCATGGTGGGTTCGGGCAGGGTCCAATCCTGGCCGCTCATGCCGATGGCGCCGCGGGCAGTCTTGTCCCAGGCCTTGTACATGTCGGTCAGAGCCTCGTTGGCAACGAAGCCGGCATCAGCCAGAGACTTCAGGATGCTCACGTTGCCCTCGGTGGAGGAACCGCCGGAACCGGTGCCGCCATAGATGGGGTCGATGGAGGCATAACCGAAGACGTTCAGGTTCTTGGTGTCAGCAGCCAGGGGCAGCAGGCCGTCATTCTTCACCATGACGACGCCTTCCTCGCCGATCTGCTTCACGATATCACGGCTGTTGGCGATGGTCTCTTCCTTCAGGTTGAGATCGCCGCCGCCGGCCAGATAGGAATCCAGGGCAGCCTTCATGGGACCGTAGGCAATGCTGTTCACCAGCACCACCACGGCGGTCAGGAACGCCAGAACGGCAGTCCAGCGCACCACGTGCTTGCTGCCCTTCTTTACCCAGTGGGCAGCCACCAGCAGCACGATCAGCACCGCCAGGGCGATCAGCAGGCCGGTGATCTGGCCCTGGCACTTGCTGACCATGTCCACCACATCAGAGCGCTGGATCTGGTTCATGCCCAGAGCGCCCAGAATGGGCATAGCGAGATTAGTGATAATCTCAGTCATGTTTCTTCCTCCTCAAGAAGAATGTTTTATATCGAGCGGTCCTTGCGCAACAATGACCGCACGGTACCAAAGAGAAGCGGAAATTGGAGACTTTTCCCTTGACATAAAGTCAGACCGACCCATCTGTTTGATTGAGATGGCCCCGGTCACAATCTGATTTTATGATTCTCACATAAATTATAACATGTCCGAATTGGAAATGCAACAGCTTTTTTCGACATCCTGCTCAGTATTTCGCGATAAATCTACTTATATTTGGGGGACTGTATTCAAGGAATCTGCCATAATTCTCAAAATTTGAGCACGGCAGACGGGTCGATGCGCATAACAAAACGGGCTCCGCCGTCAAGCAGAGCCCGTACCGGATCAATATTCAAATACAGTGATGGCATATCCCATGTTGTCCAGGGAGGTGGTGTAGTTCCTTATGCCCGCAGAGCCCACAATGCTGATCGGGAAGGAGGATGCGTCGCCCACGTACTCGCGAATGATCTCATACTTCAGCGCGCCGTCCTCAAACACGGCGATGTGCGGATGCTGCATCAGGTACTCGATGTACTCCTCCAGGCACAGATCCAGGGTGTGCATGACCGCGGCGTTGCCCTTGCCCACATAGCGGAAGGCGCGGAGGCTGTCGTTGCGCACGCCGGTCTTGTAGCTCTTGTCGGCGGTGCCCTTCACGGGATAGTCGGTCATGGGGAAGCGGAACACCAGACCATAGCGCCAGGCGTTGTTCAGGAACCACAGGCCCTCGTCGCTCTGGAAGAAGACCTTGTTGTTGACCTCGGCGTCGCCGTTCTTGTACAGTCGGACCGTCAGGGTCAGGCCGGTGTTGAACTCGCTGGTGCCGGGATAGTTGACGTCCTTCTTTGCGCGGGCGATCAGATCGTCGCCGGAATAGCTGTTGGCATATTTGGACATGGCGTTCTGGAACAGGTCGTTCTGCTCGTCCCAGGTGCGGTAGCCTTCCCAGACGACGTAGTTCTCATAGCCCTGTTCCTTGGCGGCGGCCACAGCCTCCAGCCAGGCGTCGATGGCGATGGGGAACGCCCGCACGCTGGAATTGCGCACGCCGATCTTGTGCTTGGAATAGGTGGTCACGCTCTGAATGCCGGACTCGTCGAAGTCATCCGGACGGGAATGCCACTCATTGACCAGCAGCATGCCGCCATACAGCACGTCATAGCGGTCGACCATCGTGTAGGAGGGATTTTCCAGCGGATAATTGTCCAGCTCGACTACATCCCAGCCGGTGGTTTTCTGGGCCGGCCAGGCCAGATTGGCGCCGCTGGACGTCTGCTTCTGGAATTCGGACAGCGCGACCATATACTCCTGCTGACGCTGGGCGTTGATGGCGGCGACTTCCTCCTGTCGGGCCTTGAGCAGCGCGTCCGCCTGCTGACGGATGTACTGATTGCCCACGAAACAGCCCGCGGCCAACAAACACACGAGGATCGTCAGGATCAGGACGATAACGCGGGGATTAGCCTTCTTTTTCTTCTGGTTGCTCATATGGTGATGCACCTGCCTTCCGCAAGGTCGATTGCGTAATCTCAACGAATGAACGGCACTGTTTGTTCCTGCTGACGGGCAGAAACAAACCAGTTCCTTTCTCTATTCTCCATCCACAGAAGAAGTTCCTTCATTTCGTCACAAAAAAGTCATAAAATTTTGATAAAATCAGTTTTCCGCATGAAAACCGCCTCATTCGGGCACCATGAAGCTATCAAACCCTGGAAAGGACGGGATTCGCATGAGAAAGAATCTATCATGGCTGCTGATCGCCATACTGCTTGGAATGACCCTGACCGGGTGCAGCGCCGGCGCGGAGGAGCTGACCGGCTCGGCGGAGGGCTATGGCGGCACGCTGCGCGTCGGAGTTACGGTCGAGGATGGCAGCATCCGGCAGGTTCGCATTCTGGAGCATCATGAGACTGACGGCGTTGGCACC
>R21__coassemble_529_pt1 | contig 31032 bp, 31 predicted proteins | sample R21__metabat2_low_PE_059 | metagenome-assembled genome bin R21
TCGTCTGCTACCTTGCGATTGGTAGATTCATTGCAGCGCCTTACGGGCGCACGCCAAAGCCTGCATCCACTCCAATGATCTTGTAATCCAGATAGTTTCGCATAGGTAGTCTCCTTCAAATATGTATTTGCCTTCGTGACCTCCGGGGCGGGATGCTCGTTTCAGGGTAAGATCGTTACCGTGGTTCATCCCAGGACAAATGTCCTGGGATGAATTGCTACGTATTAAGCCGCACCTGTATCACCAGATGCGGCATTACTGTCAGCCATGTCAGCATTTGCATTGTCAACATGGCTCACGTCATTTCGGATCAGTTCCAGCAGCTTTTCCTCAAAGGTGCTGGTACCGCTCTCGCTACAGAAGGCGTTGACGGTGAACACTGTGTTGCCGTAGCGCTTGGTCATGCTTATGACCTGGGTGGGGTTTTCAGATGCCATGGTTCCTCCTTTCCGGCATCGTCCGATTTGGGTAAAAAGAAAAGGCAATGCGGAGATGGTTTTCTCACACATTGCCTTCAGTCGGTTTGCCTTATGCTGAGTTTTGTTCATCGGCGTTGGGGGTACTGCCAGTCAGATCGATCCTGCCGATGAAGCTGAAATGAATATCGATCCGCCGGGTACGATGGCCGTTTTCGCCCTTTTCCGTTCTGTACACGATGACCTTGTCGATGAATGTCCGGATCATTTCGTCCGTCACCTCAGTGCAATCACAGTATTGCCTGGCCAAGGCAATAAAGCGATCCACCCTTTCTGTGTCGGATTGCAGCTGGCTGAGTCTTTCTTTATCAGTGGTCAGTGCCTCTTTCTGCGCGGCCTGCTCTGCCTCATATCCGGCAGATAGCTTATCAAAGCGTTCTTCGCTGACATGGCCAAGGGCGTAATCCTCATACAGCTTTTTCAGCAAGTGATCCAGCTCTGCCACGCGTCTTTCAGCCTTCCGCACACGTTTTGTCAGTTCCTTCTGCTCATCCGTTCTGTTCAGCTGCTTTGTCCTTTGGAGCAGCTGGCGCAGCGCTTGCTCGTTGAGTGCTGTAGATCGACAGATGGTACGGATTGCGTCCCGGATGATTCGCATGATAATCGACTCGGCGATATCATTGGACTGACAGTTCACAGAACCGTACTTCATTGCGTTGCGATAAGTCCGACAGACAAAACCACTGCTCTTGGGATCCTTCAGATACCGATGATAAAACATAGGCTGTCCGCATAAGCTGCAATACACACGATCCTGCAAAGCATGCCGGATGGTGCCATGCGGAGTGACCGTAATCGAGCGGTGCGTTCGCTGCGCCCTCTTCCATGTGTCCGGGTCGATAATCGCTTCATGCGTTCCGGGAAAAATCATCCATTTCTCCGGCGGATTATCCTTTTGTTTGGCATGATATTCGGGACAGGTGGTTTTGAAATTGACCGTTTCACCAAGATATTCCCTGCGCTCCAGAATCTTTTCGACGCCTGTAGTGCTCCAATGAAACGGCTCAAGCCCTTTATACTGGCGGCCAACACCCTCCGGATCGTTCTGCAGCCGATAGTATCCCGGCGTGCATCGCTGTTCCGCAACCATTGTCCGACAGATCTCCGGGCTGCTTTTCCCATCTGCTGCCAATTCAAAGATGCGCCTTACGGTTTCTGCCGCTTCGGGATCAACCAGCCAGTGATCCTTGTCCTGCGGGTCCTTTACATAACCGAAGCACGGATTCGCTGTGAGTGGCTTGCCGGATCTGCCCTTCATTTGCTTGGCGCTTCTCACTTTCCGGGATGTATCCCGCAGGTACCACTCATTCAGAATGTTCATGAAGCCGGTATACTCCATGGACTCCGGATTGTCGCTGTCTACATTGTTGTTGACTGCGATGAATCGCACATCCATTCTCGGAAAGAAGATCTCCGTATAGAAGCCGGTGTCGATGTGATTGCGTCCGATGCGGCTCATGTCCTTGGCGATGACTGTCTGCACGATACCAGCCTCGATGTCACGGATCAGCTGCTGCCAGCCAGGACGGTCAAAATCGCCGCCGGTGTACCCATCGTCAGTATAGTGGCAGATGTTGGTGAAGCCATGTTCCTCAGCATAGTTCTCCAGCAGAGCCTTCTGATTGATGATGGAATTGGATTCTCCCTCCCGATCGTCATCTCTGGAAAGTCGTTCGTACAGAGCGGTCACATCGGGTATGGCTTTATTTGCATTCAGCCCTAACTGCTTTTCACTTGTTTTTCTTCTCATGATCTTGATGAGATCCATACTCTTTTTCCCTTCATGCTGACCGGGTCGAGGCCAGCTGTTTTTCCTTTCTGCGAAGATAGTTTGCATGATTCCGTTCACGTTCTTTGAATTTTCGTTCTTCTGCTTTTCGCTGTTCGGCGGTGGGCAACACCTCGATATTCGGTACGGTAAAGCCACCGATGAAGCGATACACGATGTCTATCTGCATGGTGCGCTGTCCGTTGACCTTCTGCGGCTTGTGGACAATGATGCGGTTTACAAACGCATTGATCATCTCTGGCGTCAGATCCTCCGGCTCACGGTAGTGCTTTGCCAACGCCATGAATGCAGCAATGTTTTGCTCATCGGAGGTATAAGCAGCAATCTCCTTCTCACTGCGTGACAGGATTTCACGCAGTTCCTTTTGCTCTGCTTCGTATCCGGCAGACAGCGTATGAAACCGGCTTTCCGGGATCTTGCCCAGTGCATAGGACTCAAACAGCTTTTGCAGAATGGTGTCCAGTTCATCGATACGCTTCTGTGCTTTCTTCATCTCCTGCTGAAGCTTCTTCGCCTGTTCTGCCTGACGGATGGTGGTTGCTTCTCGTACCTTTTCAGCAAAGGCAGCTTCATCCTGAATGGCGTATCGGCTAACGGAACGGATATTTTCCAGCAACAGTTCCCGAACGGTCGCAGTAGAAATGTAGTGGCAGCAGCATCCACCGTCGCGACTGTAGGTCGGGCAATCGAAATAATCATCACTTAGTCTGCCGGTGGCCTTTGCCTTCCAGCGATGGTTGTTCAGCAGCATGCCGCACTCGGCACAATATAGCTTGCCTGTCAGCGGATTGGCTGCGCCGGTGCTGTCCGTCCTGCGGCGAACAGTCAGTGTGAACTGCGCCATGCCCCATTGCTCCGGCGTAATGATAGCTTCGTGCGTGCCAGGGATAATCTGCCATTGATCCGCAGGATTCTTCATCCGCAGTGCTTTCAGGTCTTTCTTGAATGACCGATAGTTGACTGTACAGCCGGTATACTCCGGCCTTTGCAGAATGTTGGTCACGGTAACATAGTTCCAGTTGTACGGCCTGCTCATGTCTGTGTTAGAACGAGCCATGCAGCTGTCGTGGATGACATTGTAATACGCCGGGCACTGCACTTGCTCGTTCTGCAGAATCCGTGCGATCTCCGCAGGACCGTGACATGCGATAGCCAGCTGAAAGATGCGTCGGACCACATCGGCAGCTTCATCGTCCACCAGCCAGTGGTTCCTGTCATCGGGGTCCTTGCGGTAGCCGTACACGCACAGGTTGTTGGTGGGCAGGCCGTTTTTGCCCTTCAGCTGATAAGCGGCACGCATCTTTCGGGACTGATCCTTCAGGTACATGTCGTTGATGACATTCATGAACGGCGCGAATTCGGCGGTGGACGGATCGTTGGAATCGAATCCGCTGCCAATGGCTATGAAATGCACGCCCATGTTCTTGAAATAGATCTGGGTGTAGAAGCCGGTCTCCACATAGCCGCGCCCGACACGGCTCAGATCCTTGGCGATGACCACGCCGACTTTGCCCGCTTCCACATCTGCAATGAGCTGCTGCCAGCCGGGACGGTTGAAGTCCTTGCCGCTGTAGCCGTCATCCGTGTAGTGGCGGATATTGGTGTAACCATGATCTGCAGCATAGCCTTCCAGATAGGTCTTTTGATTGGCAATGGAGCAGGAATCGCCATCCAGGTTGTCATCCCGGGACAAGCGTTCGTACAGAGCGGTGATGGGCTGATCCATCTCGGTGCCGGACTGTCTGGTTTCAGTGAAATCGTTGGTTTGTTTCATGGGTTTCCTCCTTTTTGATAGCGGGATCTCAAGTATCCCCACACCTATAGGACAAACGAGGCATAAAATCGGAACTGTTTTTGGGAAAAGTTGAAATTTTCTTTTGAATTTTGTATAATATAGGCAGATCAACAGAAAAATTGACATACGGGGAGGTGAGCGAATGATGGGCGATTCGGAAAATGATGTAATCAAGACCTCGGAAGAGATCGACGAAATTGATGATGACGAGATTGAAGAAGATGATGATCTTCAAGACGACGAAACTGTCAGCTTCATTCGCGACCTGCCTGTCTATGACGAAAACGGCGAAGAAATCCCGGAGTCTGAGCTTTCCTGGGAAAATGCAGAGGTCGATCCACATGACGCCTCCCACGATTGGGAATACGATGATGAGGACGACAGAGACGATGACCCGGACGACGATGCTGATGATGAAGATGATCTGAACGATGAATATACCTGGCAGGAGGAGATCCTCGGTCATAAGCTGCAGCGTCCGAAGGGTCTGCAAAAGATAGATCAATCCCAGCTCACTGTTCCGCAGGACAACCGATCCGCAGCTGAACGGCGCAAGCGTGTGTCGAAGGCTGTTCGTGAGGAAGCTCTCCGCCGGTTGGAGGAGGCAGCCAGGACCACAGCGGATTTTCAGCTGTTGACCCAGACCTATGACAGGGAAGAACAGAGCCGCATGCGGAAGGAGCGGCGTCATGAGAACCTGTCAGAAGATCCGTATGTGAAGACAAAACATATATTTGACGGAATCATCTTTCCACGATGGCTTGGCACTCCTTTACAGCGCCAGCTGAACCGCGGACAGTTTGACGACTACCTTGCTGATTGCTATTTCACTATGCATGATCTCACGGCTAAGGAGCACCTTCGCAGCATGATCCTGCAGCTGAAGCCGGAGCATCGGGAGATCGTTTTCTTCCTTTATATCCGCCTGTATTCGGCGCAGCTGCTGGCAAAGCTTCGCGGACAGACTGACCGTAATATCCGAAAAGTGCGCGACACTGTTCGGCGCAAGCTATGGCGGCTGCTTTACGCCGCACTGACAGAATTGCAAAAGCAAGGCGTAAGCCTGACACACCAGGAACAGCAATTTCTGAAAACATATGTGCCTAGGAAGAAGGAGGCAGAGGATGACGAACCTGTTTGAACATACCAGTGCGCACTGGGCCAGATACTCCGATTATGAATGGAGCACAGCAGCAGATAGTCATGACTACCTACTGCCAACAGCGAATGCAACACCTTCTGTGTACGATCCGGTGCCGATCGCTGAGCAGCTGGTGCTGGACGCGCTGAACATCGGCCTGCTGTTATTCCACAAAACGTCTGACAGCAAACTGAAGGACGAGATCCTGGGATTTGCCCGGAAATATGGTCTCCTTGGCCTGATGACCGCTCTGCCGACAACGCCGCACTTTGTTGAGTATGAACGGGTTTATTTACTGAAAAACCAGTTCATCCACGAAGAAGCCTTGGAAACCGAAGCCTATCTAAAGCTGTTCTTTCCGTTTAATCTGCCGGATTTTCACAAGAAGGGCATCGAATCCATGTGGCAGGTTCCCGGTGAGGATCGGCTGCAGGCGGCGCTGATCATGACCTTCTGCTACGACCCCCAGGCCAAAGCCATGTCCTTCATGCGCGATTACGGCGAGCGCTTCGACTGGCTGAAGGAGGTCTTCCGGGATTGGGCGTTCACGTTCACCTCGGCTTTCCTGTATTACCAGGACAAAGATCAGCTGAGCCAATCCACCTTAGACTTATATCGCCGGGGCATTGCCTGTTTTGACGGCAACGCCCCCAGCTACCATCTGGAACTGCATGATCACACGGTAATGGTGTGGGATTTTCATTCGCTGTTGATGGCGATCAAGTTCATGCTTTCCCTCAGTCTGACCGATGCGAAAAACCCTCTGAAAATGTGCGAACATTGCCAAAGGGCATTTATTGCAAAGCGAGCAGACGCACGATTCTGCTCGCCTGATTGCCGGAAGAAGCACAACACTTAAGACGACAGATATAACAGAGACACAGGATATAACCTGATAGATCAGGAGAAAATGAGGCCTATGATCCACCCAATCAGCCCGGCCAACTGAACCAGCAGCCACTGCGACGCATGGGGAGCAATAGCAAAGAATGCTCCGATCCCTACTGCCTGCCAAACCATTCCGGCAGGTGCCTGTGTGATCCATCCGGCTACAGCGCCCAGCAGAAAGACGCTGGACAGCAGGTTGGTGATGATAGAGGAAAGGCCTACGCAGATGACGCATGCAATATACAGTGCACCGAAAGCAAGGATGAATGGCAGCGCGACTATCTTGAGCGGGAACTTGATGACCTGCAGCAGCATGATGAGCACCCTCCATGCGTATCCGTATATTTCAACAATAAATGAGCTCGGCCAGCAGCATTTCTTCGATCCTGTTATGAATACTGTTCATATGCCGTACCCATTCCATCTGATCATCAGCTTTCAGCTGCTCGGTTATGCCTTCGCTCGCCTTCATCTGAGGGATCAGCCGTGCCATACGTTCGTTGCAGGTTTGGTTGATCTCGTGCAGATGATGCATAAGGTTGCCGGAGAGCAACAGTCTGGTGTAGAGGCCTGGCCGTTCCTGGCGGAGATAGTCGAGCCGCATATGACCGTACTTGCCGATCGGCTGACGATCCTCCTCGCTCAGGCCCATGTCGAGCAGCAGGTAGTCTCCATGACGGTAATAGGTAAGTTCCATAGGTTTTCCCTTCTTTCCGCTGCACTGAAAAAGCAGCTATGATCTGAAGGTTTCCCTTCAAGCCATAACTGCCTGAAATGCTGTACTTGCAGCGTATGCGGGAAGGATGTTGAAACCTTCCTTTGTATAATAACTCGGGGATCAGGTTCGGATTTTTCAAGTATAGTGAGGTAATAGTATCAGGAAACAATAGAAAATGTCATTTTCCCCTTGACAAAATTGCTTCCAATCCCTAAACAATCGCTTTTTGCGTGTTGGTTGCCTGCAGCCGCAGCTTTTTGATTTTGGTGGTGCCCATGCATGTTTCGCTGGGAGCATGAGAAATACAACTGCTGTTAGATCAGTCCAGCAAAGAACTGTACGGCGACGACGGTGATCAGGCCGCTGACAGCGACGGAAAGGCCGCTCATGGCGCCTTCGACCTCGCCCATCTCCAGTGCGCGGGCGGTACCGAACGCGTGGGAGGCAGAGCCCATGCCAATTCCCTTGGCAATTGGGTCCTTTACGCGCATCATGCGCAGCATCTGCTCGCCAAAAATGTTGCCGACCAGGCCGGTCACGATGATCAGGCCGACGGTAATGGATGCGTAGCCGCCAAGCTCCTCCGACATCACCATGCCGATGGCGGTGGTGATGGACTTGGGCAGGCAGGAAACATACTCCGCGTGGTTCAGGCCAAAGGCAGCGGCCATCAGGAAGATCGACACGGCGCTTGACAGCACGCCGGCGACAATACCGGCGATGATGGCCTGCCAGTTCTTTTTCAGCTTGTCCAACTGCTGATACAGCGGGATGGCAAGACAGACTGTCGCAGGCGTCAGCAGGTAGCTCAGCGGCTGGGCGCTCGCCTGGAACACGCGGTAATCCATGCCGGAGGTCACCAGGAAAATGATGATCACCGTCATGGACAGGAGCATTGGGTTCAGCAGCGCAAATTTGAAGCGCTTCTGGATCGCCATACCGATGAAGTACAGGCCGATGCAGACCAGCACGCCGAAGAAGGTGGAGTTGCTCAGAAACTCGATCATGCCTGCTTCGCCCCCTTCTTGGAATGGCGAATGACCCATTGCGTCACGTGGCCCGAAGCGCCCATCACAATGAACGTGGACACAACAGCAATGGCGATGAACTGCACCAGTCGCGGCTCCAGCACGTCCCACACGCCCAGCAGTCCTGCTGCGGTCGGCACAAACATCAGCGGCATGATCTCCACCAGAAACAGCCCCGCGTCCTTCACCTGCTCCAGCTTGATGACCTTCAGGCACAGCAGCAGGAGCATCAGAACAATCCCGTAGATATTTGCCGGAATGGGCGCCGGGATCAGTGCGTGCAGGCCTTCGCCAGCGAACGAAACGGCCAGAATGATACAAAATTGCTTCACGTATTTCATGTGAAAAAGCCTCTCATCCATTGAAAAGCCGCAGAGCATCGCCCTGCGGCCTGTGTTTTTTCTTGCGCTTACAGCTTCCAGGCAGCAATACGCGTCATGGCCTGCTTAGTCTTTTCCAGGGTGTTGAATGCAGTCAGGCGGAAATAGCCCTCGCCGCTGGGGCCAAAGCCCACGCCGGGCGTGCCGACCACCTGGCACTCGTTCAGCAGACGGTCAAAGAAGGTCCAGCTGTCGATCCCGGCAGGCGTCTTGAGCCAGATATAGGGGGCATCCACACCGCCAAACACCTCAAAGCCGGCAGCAGTCAAGCCCTCGCGGATCACGCGGGCATTCTCCATGTAGGCCGCGATCACTTCCTTGATCTGCTTCTGGCCCTCCTCCGTATACACAGCGGCGGCCGCGCGCTGGATCGGGTAGCTGACGCCATTGAACTTGGTAGCCATGCGGCGCTTCCACAGGGCGTTGACCTCCACGGCATTGCCCTGGCCGTCCAGGCCCTTCAGGGCATGGGGCACAACGGTGTATGCGCAGCGGGTACCGGTGAAGCCGGCTGTCTTACTGAAGGAGTTGCACTCGATGGCGACTTCCTTCGCGCCCTCCACCTCATAGATAGACAGCGGGATGTCGGGCGTGGTCACATAGGCGCGGTAGGCAGCGTCATAGATGATGATGGCGCCGTTCTCCTTGGCCCAGTCCACGAACACCTTCAGCTGTGCCTTGGTCAGCACGGTGCCGGTGGGATTGTTGGGATAGCACAGATAGATGACGTCCACAGGACGATCCGGCACAGCGGGAACGAAGTTGTTCTCGGCGTTGCAGGCCAGATACACCAGGCGATTCCAGCGGCCGTCCACATACTCGCCGGTGCGGCCCGCCATGGCGTTGCTGTCCACATACACCGGGTACACGGGGTCGGTCACAGCGATCACCGCATCCTCGGAGAACAGCTCCTGGATGTTGCCCACGTCGCACTTGGCGCCGTCGGAGATGAACACCTCATCATAGTCCAGGGCGATGCCGCGCTTGGCGTAATCGTTCTCGCGGATGGCATTGACCAGGAAGTCATAGCCGAAGTCGGGGCCATAGCCCTTGAAGGTCTCCTGCACGCCCATCTCATCCACAGCCTTGTGCATGGCCGCAATGACAGCAGGCACCAGGGGCTTGGTCACGTCGCCGATGCCCAGCTTGATCACATCTGCTTCGGGATGGGCAGCCTGATACTCCTTCAGGCGGCGGGCCGTCTCGGCAAACAGATAAGAGCCGGGCAGCTTCTGGAAGTTGTCATTAATATGGAACATAGTCCTTCATCCTTTCTTTATGTCAGTCAGGCCAGACGCCATCGAACACAAAGGTTGCGGTGCCCTCCTGGTACACATGATTGTCGTCCGGGGACCAGGTCACATGCAGTGGTCCGCCCTTGAGGTCGATATCCGCCTCGCGGTTTGCCCGGCCGGTCAGCACGGACGCCACCAGTACTGCGCAGGCGCCAGTGCCGCAGGCCAGGGTCTCCCCTGCGCCGCGCTCCCACACGCGCATCTTGAGATGATCGCGGCTCAGCACCTGCACAAATTCCACATTCGTCAGGTGCGGGAACGCCGGATGATGTTCGATTTGAGGGCCGATGGCCGCCAGGTCGATCAGCGCGGGGTCCTTGTCGATGAAGATCACGCAGTGCGGGTTGCCCATCGAAACGCAATGGATCGTGTAGTTCGTACCGCCCACCGTCAGCCGCTGGCCCATGACCATGTCGCCGGGCATATTGACCGGGATCATGTTCGGCTGCAGCTCCGGGCCGCCCATATCCACGCGCACGGTTTTGACCGTGCCGCCTTCCACATTCAGCTCCAGCTGTTTGAGGCCTGCGCCGGTCATCAGGCTGACGCTGGTCTTGTCGGTCAGGCCGCGTTCGTACACATAGCGGGCAATGCAGCGGGTGGCGTTGCCGCACATCTCGCTCTCGCTGCCGTCGCTGTTGAACATGCGCATGGCGAAATCCGCCACATCGCTTCGCTGGATCAGCACGATGCCGTCGCTGCCCACGCCGAAATGCCGGTCGCTCATGCGCACCGCCAGCTCGGACAGATCCTCCGGCACCGTCTCCTCCAGACAGTTGATATAGATGTAGTCATTGCCGATGCCCTGCATCTTGGTAAACCGCATACCACCATCTCCAATGCTCGTATCAACCCATCTATTATAATTGATTTTGCCGCCTGAGTAAACAAGAAATGCAGGAAAAAAACGTATGAAATAAAATTTATTTGTTTGTCAGCCTTTTTCCGACGCCGTTTCAATTTTTGTTAAACTTCTTTTGAACCGTTCACAAGACCAAATTATTGTGTTATAGTATTATCATCCGACCGGACAACCGGTACCTGAAGAAAGAGAGGACCAACCAATGAAGAAGCTCCTTGCCATCCTGCTGGCCGCCCTGATGCTGCTGTGTTCCGTCTCCGCGTTGGCGGAAGAAACCATTGATTGGAACGATGATCTCATCAATCTCGCCCAGTCCATCGACTCCGAAGCTCAGTTCCACCCCATCGCAAATCTTGGCGTCATGATGTGGATCCCCACCAACTTCAAGGAGATCCAGCTGTCCGAGGAGGACGTGAACAACGGCTATATCGCCTATCTGATCACCGAGGACAATTCTTCTGCCGTCGCCATCACCTATGCCGAGTTTGAGGGCACCCTGGGCGATATGTTTGAGACCCTTGAAGGCATGGAGGACACAAAGAATGTGACCAAGGGCTACATCAACGGCCTGCCTGCCGTGACCTTCATCTCTGAGGAGAACGATTCCTTTGTGGTGGTGTTCTCCACCACCGGCGGCTACCTCCTCATGTTCACCTTCGCGCCCATCTCCGATGAGACGTTCAGCACCGTCGGCGCCCTGATGGCTGCCTCCATCCAGGCCGTGACCGAGTAATCATCGTTTCCATCCAAACACAACAAGCACATAGAACGCCCGTCCGGCCAAACTTGCCGGACGGGCGTTCTTGTTATCCCTGCTTGACCCACGTTTCCCACACATCGGGCTGATAGCCGACGGTCACCTGATTGCCATTACGCAGGATCGGGCTTTTGAGCAGCCAGGGATTCTCCAGCACAGCCTCCAGCAAGAGGCTGTCCCGGTCATAATAGCAGGCCGGATGTTCCTTGACCTTCTTGTCGTCGCGGTCGATGAGCGCCGTCAGGCCGCCTGCACGCGCCATGGTCTGTACCTCGCGCTCACCCAGCTTGTGCTTTTTCAGGTCCATGACCTGGATCGTCACACGGCGCTCCTTGAAGAAACGCTCCGCCTTCTGCACGTCGAAATTCTTCTTGCTCACATACATCTGAATGCTCATGCGGCTTCCTCCTCACATGCGGCGCACGTCGTCGCCCACAAACATCAATTGCAGGCTGGTCCGCTTGTCCAGCAGGCGGGATGCGATGCGCTCCGTGTACTGGTCGCGCAGTTCCTTCTCGCCCAGGTTGGTGCTGAACACGGTCGCCTTGCCGCGCGTCTGGCGCTCGTTGATCAGGTTGAACCACTGGATGACCGTGATGTTCTCCATCAGCGGCTCGCTGCCCAGGTCATCGACCATCAGCACATCCGCCTCCATCAGCGCGTCCAGGTCGTCGGTTTTTCCGCTGAAATAGGCCTTGCGGGCAATGTCCAGATACCGGTATGCGCTGATGACCAGCACATTCAGGCCGCGGTCCAGCAGCCTGCGAGCCATCGCATGCATCAGGAAGGTCTTGCCCAAACCGCTCTTGCCCTGCAAAAGCACCGTTTTCTGTGCAACTGCCGGATACTTGTCAGCCCAGCCCTCCGCCGCAGCACGGATGCGGTTCATCACGCTGCGCTGAGAATAAGCCCGTCCCGGCAGCGGCTCCGCCGAAAAGATCTGGTCGTCGAAGGTTTCAAAGGTCTGCGGCGTCTGCTCCTCCAGTCCGACCTCGCGGTACAGGCGTGAGAACAGCCTTTGGCGCATGCAGTCGCACATTTCGCGCACCGGCTCGCCCACATAGCCCGTATCCCTGCACATCCGGCAGCGATACACCGGCGATAACCACTCCGCATCCATGCCCTGGCCAACCAACAGCGACGTGATGCGGCGATTGAGCGCATCCATCTGTGCCGGCAGATCTCCTGCCCCAGCGCGGCCATCCAGGATTCCGCGAACGCTGCCCATGATCAGGGCTTCACGCTCCGCCAGCAGGCGGCCGATCTCCGGGACAGTCGCAACAGCGATTTCCCGGCGGCGGCTTTCCTCCTCGGCGTTGCGCATCCGCTGCTGCTCATACTCCGACAGCAGCTCGCGCACGATCTCATTACGCACCCGCGTCCTCCTCCTTCCAGCCCGCCATCAGGCGATCCAGCGCATCCTCGTTGTTGGCATATTCGCGCTGTTCATACTGCTGCTCATGGATGACCTTGCCGCGGCCCGCCGGTTTTTCGGCACGCTGCTGGGCGTTTTTCTCCTGCCAGCTTTGCCGGTCCTGCGCCGCCTGCTCGGCGGTGGTGATGCCGCGCTGGGCCAGATTCGACATGAGCTTGTCCAGGTACGGCATGGGCTTTTCCACGTCCTGCACCATCGACGCGCAGTACAGGATCATCTCCCGCGACAGGTGCATTTCGCCCAGCCAGCGCTGCGCCATCGTGCGGTCCGCCGCCGTCGGGCGCCGCTTGGCGCCCCACATATCCAGCAGCAGCTGGACCAATTCATTCTGCTCCTTGAAGGACGCGATATAGGCCTGAACCTCCGCTGCATTTTTGAGTCCCTTGGCGCTCCAGGATTGCAGCAGCGACTGCACGTCCGTCATGTCGGCGTTCTTCTTCACCGCGCACTCGCGGCCCGCCATCAGGATCACATCGTCCGGGTACAACTCGCGCATCTCGCGGTACATGGCCTTGGTGCCCTCGTTGATGCTGACGCGGATGTTCATCACAGCCAGCAGCGCCTTGAGCGGCGCGATCTCCTCCTGGTTGGTTTGCCGGGTCTGCTCCACCTGCTCACGGGTGGTCAGGCCGCGTCCCTGCCTGGCACGCATGCCGCGCAGGATACCGTCCAGATAGGCGAAGGTCGGCTCGCCCTTGGTCGTCTCGGCGCAGGCGGCCTCGATGGCGTCCGGCGAGAAGCCCCAGTCGCGCACCCACTTCAGGTACAGCTCCTGCTCGTCGCGGGACGGCTCACGGCGCTTGCCGAAGCGGCGCAGCACGTTCTTGCTGCCCTCCCAGACCTGCCGGTCGCGGTCAAAGACCATTTCTGCATCCTCGATGGTCATGACCTTCTGCTCAGCCAGCTCCACCGCCAGTTTTTGGGCCGCCTGCATGCTGAAATTCTTGCCGCGCTTCTTGATCATGTGCTTGACCAGCATCAGCACCACTTCGGTGGGCAGGCCCAGGTCAGCCACCCACTCATAGGCCAGGCTGATCTCCTTGGTATGCAGGCTGCGCTCGTTGCCGAAGGCCGCGTACAGCGACTCCGAGAACGCCACATAGTCGTTATCGACCGCTGCCTTGTCGCCCATGAAAAACAGCTGACGCACATTGACATAGCGGAACTGCGGCGGCTTGTCGCTGATACGCTGCACCAGGCCCATGCGCTCCCAGTGACGGTAGGCCGCCATGATCTCGTCCTCATCCAGATTCAGCTCATGGCTCATCTGCACGATGGACATGTCTTCCTGCGGGTGATAGCACAACATGAGGCCATACAGATAGACCTTCACAAAATCGCCCTTGGCCGCCGGCATATACTCCAGGATAAACTGGTTCTCCAGCGGCGTCACATCGAACATCGCAAACTGATTCTCAAACCCGAACATGCCCATCGTCAAAATCCTCCTAAGTATGTGAAGATTATACCACAACTTCCCCCGGTCAGCAAGAGAACATGCCGGTTTGTACTCCTCTCACTTTCATCTGCATTTTCTTCACGCTTTCCGCATTTCCGCTTGACATATTTTTTAGGGAGGTCTACAATAATGCGTCTGAATTGTCTTCAGTATTTTTTGTTGTACAATCCAGGCGTCCCAAACAAAGGAGGTCCGTTAATGCTGTTCGTGTTTTTTGCTTTCTGGCTGCTGCTCAATGGCCGCTGGACGACCGAGATCGCCGTGGTCGGCGCAGTGCTGAGCATGCTGCTGTATCTGTTCGTGGTCAAGTTTATGGGGTATTCTCCGAAAAAGGAATGGGCGCTTTTCCGCCGCCTGCCGCGCATCGTGTGGTATTTTGCGTTTCCGGTGGGCGAGATCTTCAAGTCCGCTGCCCAGACGATCCGCCTCATCTGGTCGCCCCGTCTGGACGTCGAGCCGCGTCTGACCAGCTTCCGCACCCGCTTGCGCACCGACGCCGGCAAGGTGGTGCTGGCCAATTCCATCACCATGACGCCCGGCACCATCACCGTCTCCATCCAGGAGGACCGTCTGCTGGTACACTGCCTGGACGAGAGCTTCTCCGAAGGCTTGGAGGGCAGCGAGATGGAGCAGAACATCATGAAGCTGGAGGGAAAGAAGCATGGATGAACAAATGCTTGAGGTCATCCCTGTCGAGACTGCCGCACAAGCCGTCAAATTGACCGCTGACCTGAATCCGAACTCTATCTCCCCGCTCCAGACCGCCTATGGCGTTTTATTCGGCGCGGTTTTGGTGATCCTGGCCGTTTTCCTTTTGTGCTGCCTGATCCGCGCCATCCGCGGCCCGCGCATTGCCGACCGCGTCATCGCCATCAATATGATGGGCACGCTGATCGTCGTGATGATCTGCGCGCTGTCCTTTATCATGGACGAGGGCTATCTGGTGGACGTTGCCATGATCTATACCATGCTCTCCTTCCTGGCGGTGGTGCTGCTGACGAAGATCTACATGGGCGCTCACCGCGAGAAAATGCGCAACAAACAGAAGGAGGAAAACGCCGATGCTTGATTGGGTCCGTTTTGTGCTTTCCGCCGTGCTGCTGGCCGGCGGCCTGTTCGTGATGCTCTCCGCAGTGCTGGGCCTTTTCCGCTTCCGCTATGCGCTCAGCCGCATCCATGCCGCCGCGCTGGTGGACACTGTGGGGATCCTGCTGATGCTTTGCGGCGTGATGGTCGCCACCGGCTTCACCGTCGCCACACTCAAAATGATCGTCGTGATCGCCTTTTTGTGGCTGACCAGCCCCGTGGCGTCCCACCTGATCGGCCGCCTTGAGGTCGTCATCAACGACGATCTGGGCCAGGACATGTCCGTGACCGATCCCGACATGGTCCAACGCGAGAAGGAGGGCAATTGATATGGATGTGCTGAGCATCATCCTGCTGATCTTTATCATCAGCTGCGCCGTTGCCGTCGCCTTCACAAAGGATCTGCTGACCGCCGTGGTCGTATTCATGAGCCAGAGTCTGGCGATGAGCATCATCTGGATTCTGCTGGAATCTCCGGACCTCGCCATCACCGAGGCCGCCGTCGGCGCAGGCATTGATACGCTGCTCCTTTTGGTGACGCTGAAAAAGATCCACGCCATTGACAATGCGAAGAAGGGGGGTGAAGCGCTTGGCCAGGATCAGAAATGACTATGACAACAGCTGGTGGCCGCGCCTCCAGCGCTGGATCAAGGACGGCGCAACGCCGCTGGACGACGCAATGATCGCCGAATACAGCGACCAGGCCGCCCCCGACGAAACCAAGCAAGCCGATCGTGCCCAGCGCCTGGAGGCCGCCCGCGAGGCACATATTGATGCCCGCCTTGAAAACGAGCAGCGCGTTTACAACCGCATGCACGACTGGGCCAGTGGTCGCGGCTCCAAACTGGCTCGCCGCCTGTACATGCTGCTGGCCGTGCTGGTCTGCACGGGCATCATTCTGGTGCTGCTGACCACAGCAGGGTATCTGCCCGCCTTCGGCAACCCGGACAACCCGGTCCACAACGAGGTCTCCCGGCGTTATATCGAACAGGGCCAGGAGGAGACCGGCGCTGTCAACATTGTCGCCGGTATGATCCTGGACTATCGTGCCTTCGACACGCTGGGCGAGAGCAACGTGCTGTTCGTCGCTGCGTGCGCCGTGCTGATCCTTCTGCGCATTTCTTCGGAGAAGGAGGGCGACGCTGCTCGTCAGCTGGAGCTTGAGGCCGACGACCGCATGTTTGAGCCGAAGAACGACATGATCCTCCAACACGCGTCCGCCCTGCTGGTCCCCATGATCCTGATGTTCGGCATTTATGTGGTCATGAACGGTCACATCTCCCCCGGCGGCGGCTTTTCCGGCGGCGCGGTGATGGGCGCAGCGCTGATCCTGTACCTGAATGCCTTTGGCTTCAAAAAGACCGAGCGCTTCTTCACCTTCCGCACCTTCAAGGTCGTGTCGGTGTGCGCCCTGTCCTTCTATGCCATTTCAAAGACCTACAGCTTCTTCACCGGCGCCAACCATCTGCATTCCTTCATCACGCCCGGCGTGCCCGGCATGCTGTTCTCCGCCGGTCTGATCCCCTATCTGAACCTGGCGGTCGGTCTGGTGGTCTGCTGCACGATGTACGCCTTCTACACGCTGTTCCGGAAAGGAGACATGTAAGATGAATCTCGGCAACTATGAAGAGATCGCCGCCATGATCCTGTTCGGCATTGGCTTTACGGTGCTGCTGCTGGACCGGAACATGATCAAGAAGATTCTCGGCTTCTCCATGACGGACAGCGCGGTCTATCTGTTTCTGGCCGCCAAGGGCTACATTGCGGGCCGCAAGGCGCCCATTGTCGTGGACGGTGTGACGTCCATGGAAGCCTACATCAACCCAATCCCCGCAGGCCTGGTGCTGACCGGCATTGTGGTGAGCGTGGCCTGCTCTGCGGTGATGCTGGCGCTGACCGTACGTCTGTACCGCCGCTATCACACGCTGGACATCGACGAAATCACGGTGCTGGCCCGGAAGGAGGAGCAGTAATGGCGCTTTGGCAATCCATTCCCTTCGCCTGCATCCTGCTGCCGCTGGGCTCCGCCGCTGTGACCAGCGTCCTCAAAGGCAGTTGGGCCCGGCGCTGGACGCTGTTCGTTCTAACAGTCGAGGTGCTGCTCTCCACGCTGTTCATGGCGCTGATGAGCAACTACGGTCAGAGCTACACCTATATGATGGGTCACTATCCCGCGCCGTGGGGCAATGAGATCCGCGCGGGCGAGCTGGAGGCTATCACGGCCCATTTCTTCAGCGTGATCATGCTCCTGTCCCTGGTGGGCGGCATGAAAAAGCTGAACACCCACATTCTCAACGACAAGCACAGCCTTTATTATGTGCTGCTGCTCCTTCTGACCGCCGCGCTCATGGCGCAGGTCTATACCAACGACATTTTCACCGCTTACGTGTTTGTGGAGATCATGACGTTGAGCGCCGCAGCCCTGATTTCCGCACGCACCAAAGGCCGCACGCTGGTTGCCGCCACCCGATACATGATCATGAACCTGATCGGTTCGTCGCTGTTCCTGCTTGGCATTATCATGCTGTACGACCTGACCGGTCATCTGCTGATGAGCAACATGAAGGAAGCCGTGTCCGCGCTGGCTGCCTCCGGCGCCTATCATGAGCCGCTGACCATCGTAGTGGTGCTGATCACCGTGGGGCTGTCCATCAAGAGCGCTCTGTTCCCCTTCCACACCTGGGTGCCGGACGCCTACGGCTATTCGACGCCCACCTCCTCTGCGGTGCTGTCCTCGCTGGTCAGCAAAGGCTATATCTTCCTGCTGATCAAGATCATGTACCGCGTGATCGGCCTGGACGTGATCGCCGATACGGGCATTGACAACATCTTCTTTGTGTTCGGCCTGGTCGGCATGGTGATGGGCTCCCTCTCCGCCATCCGTCAAAATGACATCCGCCGCACAGTCGCCTTCTCCTCCGTTGCGCAGATCGGTTATATTTATATGGGCATCGGCCTGGGCACCCAGTACGGCATGATCGCCGCGGTGTTCCACATCTTTGCCCACGCCGTCTGCAAGGCGATGCTGTTCCTGTCCGCCGGCGGCCTCGGTGATGTGTCCGGCAACAGCAAGGTGTTCCGCGACCTGCGCGGCTCCGGCTTCCGTGCGCCGGTGGCCGGTGTAGCCTTCACCATCGGTGCGCTGAGCATGGTCGGCTTCCCGTTCCTGGGCGGCTTCTCCAGCAAGCTGAATTTTGCGCTGGCCGCCATGGACTATGGCGGCATACGCATGCTGATGGTGCTGCTGGTGCTGATCATCTCCACCGGTCTGAACACCGTCTATTTTCTGCGAACCGTCATCACACTCTACCGCAAGCCTGATCCCGGCGTTGTCTGGCCTGCGAATCGCGGCCGCCGCGGGCCCTGCTTCAATATCGCCCTGGTCGGCTTTGCCGCGCTGAACATTGCCCTCGGCCTTTTCTCGCAGTCAATCATCAGCGCCATCACGCGCGGTCTGACCATGTTCGGTTGACCCGCCCCGTGATCTTGCGAACATAGGAGGAAATGATATGATTGGTTCCTGGTATCTGCTGGTCCCAGTGCTGCTGCCGGTACTCTCTGGTCTGGCGCTGGCGTTCTGCAAACCCTTCGAGGACAGCAGACTGCGCAACCGCTTCGCGCTGTCCGTGATGATCCTCAACGCGCTGGCGCTCCTGCCCGTGCTGCTTAGCGGCGACATGACGCTGACGCTCTTTACCCTGTCCGACAACCTGCCCATCTTCCTGCACACCGACGCCGCAGGCAAGTTCTTCGCCGCCGTGATGGCGTTCGTGTGGGCGGCTGCCGGCGCGTACTCCTTTGAGTACATGGCCCATGAGGAGCGCTTGAAGCGCTATTACAGCTTCTATCTGGTGACGCTGGGCGTCCTGATGGCGCTGTGCTTTGCCGGTTCCATTGTGACCTATTACATGTTCTATGAGATGATGACCCTGCTCACCGTGCCGCTGGTCATGCACACCATGACCAAGGACGCCGTCGCCGCCGGTATCAAGTACCTGATCTACTCGGTGGTCGGCGCATCGTTGGTGCTGCTGGGCGTGTTCATCCTGTCGCCCTATGTCACCAGCTTCGCCTTCACCGCCCACGGTGTGCTGGACATGGGTAAAGTGCAGGGCCATGAGACGCTGGTGCTGGTCACGGCGTTCCTGATGATCATCGGTTTTGGCACCAAGGGCGGCATGTTCCCGCTGCACGGCTGGCTGCCCACCGCGCATCCTGTTGCACCTTCGCCTGCGTCCGCCGTGCTGTCCGGTATCATCACCAAGGCCGGCGTGCTGGGCGTGCTGCGCCTGATCTACTACTTCATCGGCGTCGAGTTTCTGCGCGGCACCTGGGTGCAGACGACCTTCATGAGCCTGACGCTGTTCACGGTGTTCATGGGCTCCCTGCTCGCCTACCGTGAGGGCCTGCTCAAGAAGCGCCTGGCCTATTCCTCCGTGTCCCAGGTCAGCTACATCCTGTTCGGCCTGTCCACCATGCACCCGCTGGGTCTGGTCGGTGCGCTGCTGCACGTCGCAGCCCACTCGCTGATCAAAGACTCCCTGTTCATGTGCGCTGGTGCGATCATTGAAAAGACCGGCAAGACCAAAGTGTCCGAGCTGGAGGGCATTGGCAAGCAGATGCCGGTGGTCATGTGGTGCTTCACGCTGGTCAGCGTGGGCCTGGTGGGCATTCCGCCGTGCCTGGGCTTCGTCTCCAAGTGGTACCTGGCCCAGGGCGCCATGAACATGACCGGTGTCGCAGGCTTCTTCGCCTATCTGGCGCCTGCCGTGCTGTTGATCTCTGCGCTGCTGACCGCGGGCTACCTGATCACCATCAGCATCCGTGGCTTCTTCCCCGGCCATGATGAAAGCGGCAAGCTCAAGTTCTTCGAGAAGTGCGAGCCCACCCATGTCATGCTTATTCCGCTGGTGCTGCTGACCGCGCTGTCGGTTTGCATCGGCATGTTCCCCACCGCGTTCATTCAGCTCTTTACCGGCATTGCCGCCGCCATCATGTAAGCAAGGAGGGTCAACATGCTGCTATATTTGACGCTGCTTGTTCCCCTGCTGGGCGGCGCGCTGCTTCCTCTGTTCCGCTTCCAGACGGTCAAAAGCCGCGGGATCTATGTCGAGGCTGTCGTCTGTCTGACGTCGGTGCTCGCCTGGGTACTGCTGGTCACCCGTCAGGACACGACCTGGACGCTCTACACCATCATGGACGGTCTGTCCATCCGCTTCAAGGTCGATGGCATGAGCTGCATTTTTGTGGGTCTGGTGTCGTTCCTCTGGCCGCTGGCCTCGCTCTACGGCTTTGAGTACATGACCCACGAGGAGCGTCCGAACACGTTCTTCTCCTGGTACACCATGACCTACGGTATCACCCTGGCCGTGGCGACCTCCGCCAGCCTGTTCACGCTGTACATCTTCTATGAGTGCCTGACGCTCATCACCCTGCCGCTGGTCACCCACAAGCAGGATGCCGTCTCCAACCGCGCAGGCCGCAAGTATGTGTACTTCTCCATCACCGGTGCGGCCATGGCCTTCGCGGCCCTGGTGTTCATCATCTATTACGGTACGACCACTGATTTTGTGCTTGGCGGCGTGCTGGACATGAGCAGGATCGCCGGAAACGAGGAGCTGCTCAAGTGGATGTTCCTGCTGGCCTTCGTCGGTTTTGGCACCAAGGCTGCCGTGTTCCCCATGTACGCCTGGCTGCCTGCGGCCTCCGTCGCCCCGACGCCCGTCACCGCCCTGCTGCATGCCGTGGCGGTGGTCAACACCGGCGCCTATGCGGTGCTGCGCGTGATCTACTATTCCTTCGGCGCTGAGTTCCTGTCCGGCTCTGTGCCGCAGGCCATCGCGCTGATCCTCGCCTGCGTCACCATCCTGTTCGGCTCCGGCATGGCCGTGAAGGAGCAGCATTTCAAGCGCCGCCTCGCCTACTCGACGGTATCGAACCTGTCCTATATGCTGATGGGCGCGGCATTGATGACGCCTGCCGGGATGGTCGGCAGCCTGAGCCATCTGGTGTTCCATGGTCTGATGAAGATCAGCCTGTTCTATTGCGCAGGCGCGGTGCTGGTACGCACCGGCAAGGAGTATGTGCAGGACATCCGCGGCTTTGCGAAGATCATGCCCTTCACCTGCGCCATCTTCGCGCTGGGCTCCGTCGCCATGGTGGGCATTCCGCCCCTGTGCGGCTTCGTGTCCAAGTGGAACCTGCTGACCGCCGCCGCTGAGGTCGGCCCGCTTGGCGTCATCGCCATTGCGACGCTGATCATCTCCGCCGTGCTGACGGCCATCTATCTGTTCAGCGTGACCTTTGCCATGTATTTCCGCCCGCTGAACGCCGACATGGCTCAGCTGAGCGGTGCCAACCGCGATCCTTCCTGGATGATGAAGCTGCCCCTGACCATCATCGGCGCAGCCATCATCCTGCTCGGTCTGTACTCGCAGCCGCTGGTCACGTTCCTGCGGAACGTGGCTGCCGGACTCATATTCTGATGAAAGGAGGCTGACCCATGCTGATTCCGATCCTATCCTTCGGGCCCATGGTGATGGCGCTGGTGTGCTATCTGATCGGCCGCCGTTCAAAGGATGCGCGAAATATTGCCGTCGGCCTGACGGGCATCGCAGCCTTTGCGGGCTGCCTGCTGCTCTGGCGCGGCGAGACCACCTTTGTCTGGGACGACTTCTGCGGTCTGGGACTGCACATGCGTGCCGACGGCTTCCGAAGCCTGTATGCGACCATCGCGGCCTTCATGTGGATGATGACGGGCCTGTTCTCCCCCGAGTACTTCGCCCACTACCACAACCGCAACCGATACTATTTCTTCAATCTGATGACCCTGGGCGCGACCCTGGGCGTGTTCCTGTCCGACGATCTGTACACCACGCTGATCTTCTTTGAGGTCATGTCGCTGACCAGCTACACCTGGGTCGCCCACGAGGAGACGCCCGGTGCGATGAAGGCTGCCGGCACCTATCTGGCCGTGGCCGTCATCGGCGGTCTGACCACCTTGATGGGTCTGTTCATGCTCTACCACGAGCTGGGCACGCTGTCCTTCGATGGCATCCGAGCCGCTTTGGGCGAAGGCGAGCCCACGGGCACGATCGTCGCCGCGGCCTGGCTGACGCTGTTCGGCTTTGCCGCCAAGGCAGGCATGTTCCCGCTGCACATCTGGCTGCCCAAGGCACATCCCGTGGCCCCCGCGCCTGCCTCTGCGCTGCTGTCCGGCATTCTGACCAAGAGCGGCGTGTTCGGCCTGCTGGTCGTCGCCACGCGCATCCTGCCCGCAAACGCCGCGTTTGGCAATCTGCTGCTGGTGTTCGCGGTGGTGACGATGTTCTTGGGCGCACTGCTGGCGCTGTTCTCGGTGGACCTGAAGCGCACACTCGCCTGCTCGTCCATGAGCCAGATCGGCTTCATCTCCGTGGGCGTGTCGATGATGGTGCTGCTGGGCGAGGAAGGCACGCTGGCCGCCTATGGCACGATCCTGCACATGGTCAACCACTCGCTGATCAAGCTGTGCCTGTTCATGTGCGCCGGCGTCGTCTACATGAACCTGCACAAGCTGGATCTGAATGAAGTGCGCGGTTTTGGCCGCAAAAAGCCGGTGCTGCACATCGCATTCCTTCTGGGTGCGCTGGCCATCGGCTGCATCCCGCCCCTGGGCAGCGGCTTCAACAGCAAGAGCCTTTTACATGAGGGCATCCTTGAATTCATCGAGGTGCTGGCCGAGGAAGGCCGTTCCTGGGGCGTCTACAAGTTTGTCGAGATCCTGTTCCTCATCAGCGGCGGCCTGACCATCGCCTATATGACGAAGCTCTACGTCTGCATCTTCTGGGAAAAGAATGCGACGCGTCAGGAGGAGTACGACGCAAAGAAAAAATACATTTCTCCCCTGTCGGCAGTCGTTCTGCTGGGCAGCGCGATCATCCTGCCCTTCATGGGTCTGTTCGGCGCTCAGCTGATGAGCCCGCTGGCTGCACGCTCCATGGCCTTCCTCGGCCAGGGCGAGATGCACCATGCGATCCACTATTTCTCTGCCGAAAACCTGATCGGCGGCGCACAGAGCATTGCCATCGGCGCGGTCGTGTATCTGCTGATCGTACGTCCGCTGCTGATGAAGAAGGTCGATGGCGTTCGCGTGTATGTCAATCTGTGGCCCGCAAGGCTGGACCTGGAGGAGCTGGTCTATCGGCCCCTGCTGCTGAAGGTGCTGCCCGGCGTGACCGGCGCGGTGACCGCGTTTATTGCAGGCATTCCGGAGAGCAAGCTGGTCAAGGTCATCATCCCTCAAATCGTCACCGCACTGACTCGATTCTTCGCCGAGCTGCCGGAACGGATCATCCTGCTGTTCCGCGGCTCTGTGTTCCGTCGTCTAACCGAGCGCAAGCCCGTCCCCGTCGGCAATTGGTTCACCTATGGCCTTGGCCGTGCGCTGGATCATATCGCCGAGATGCTCAACCGCCGCTTCCTGCGCGTAAAGCCCATGCGCACGGACTTTGAGTACATGTTCGATGCCGCCTGGAAGACCATCGCCAGCGGGATTACCACTGCTACCCGCAGCGTTTCCTTCGGCCTGCTGCTCCTGTGCATCGGCCTGTATGTGACGTGCATGTACCTGCTTCTTCGCTAATCCACGTTCCCTTGCACCTGTGCTTCGACGCAGGTGCTTTTTCTGTCCATGTCCCTTTCTCTGCGGTTTTCTCCCTGATTGTCATAGTATGCAGTAAACCCTTGATTTTGCCCGATTTTGTACGCGATATATGCATTCTTTTGCTTGATTTTCTTTACGGTTTCCTTTATAATGGCGAATGTTAGAAACCAATAATTACAACAGGAGGGCACATTCATGCCGACTGATATTGAGATCGCGCAGGCTGCGACGCCGCGCCCCATTGCCGAGATCGCTGCAAAGGCCGGGATTCCGGACGAAGCGCTGGTTCCCTACGGACGTCTGATTGCCAAGGTTGATCCGCTTCAGATCAAGTCCGAGTCCAAGGGCAAGCTGATCCTGGTCACCGCCATCAACCCCACCCCCGCCGGCGAGGGCAAGACCACCGTGTCTGTCGGTCTGGCCGACGGCATGACCAAGCTGGGCAAAAAGTCCATGCTGGCTCTGCGCGAGCCCTCTCTGGGTCCGGTGTTCGGCATGAAGGGCGGCGCCACCGGCGGCGGCTATGCCCAGGTGCTGCCCATGGAGAACATCAACCTGCATTTTACCGGCGACCTGCACGCCATCACCGCCGCCAATAACCTGCTCGCCGCCATGGTAGACAACAGCATCCAGCAGGGCAACAAGCTGGGCATTGATCCCCGGCAAGTGACCTGGCGCCGCTGCCTGGATGTGAATGATCGCCAACTGCGCACCATCATCTCCGGCATCGGCGGCAAGCCCAACGGCACGCCCCGCGAGGACGGCTTCGACATCACCGCCGCCAGCGAGGTCATGGCCGTGTTCTGCCTGGCCAACGACCTGACGGACCTGAAAGAACGTCTGTCCCGCCTCCAGGTAGCCCGCACCTATGACGGCAAGCCCGTCACCGCAGGCGATCTGCATGCGGCCGGCGCCATGGCAGCCCTTCTGCGCGACGCCATCCAGCCCAACCTGGTCCAGACCATCGACGGCACGCCCTGCCTGATGCACGGCGGTCCCTTCGCCAACATCGCCCATGGCTGCAACAGCGTGCTGGCCACCAAGACGGCCTTGAAGCTGGCCGACTATGTGGTGACGGAAGCCGGCTTTGGCGCGGACCTTGGCGCTGAAAAGTTCCTGGACATCAAGTGCCGTCAGAGCGGCCTGTGGCCGGACGCGGTGGTCATCGTCGCCACTATCCGTGCGCTGAAGCATCACGGCGGCTGCCCCAAGGAAGAACTCAAAAATGAGAGCGTCGACTACCTGGGAAAGGGCCTGCCGAACCTGCTGCGCCACATCGACCACATCCGCAATGTGTGGCATCGCCCGGTGATCGTAGCCATGAACCGCTTTATCACCGATACCGACGCCGAGCTGAATCTGCTCCGCAAGGCCTGCGCCGAGGCCGGCGCCCCGGTCGAGCTGTGCGACGGCTGGGCCAAGGGCGGCGAGGGCGTGAAGGAGCTGGCGCAGCTGGTGTGCGACACCGTCGACAACGCGCAGCCCGCCGAGCCCAGCTACACCTATGAGCTGGACCTGTCCCTGGCCGACAAGATCCGCACTATCGCCACGAAGATCTATCATGCCAAGAACGTGACCTTCTCCGCAGGCGTCGCCAAGCAGTTAGCCAATCTGGAGGCCGAGGGCTGGGGCCATTGCCCGGTCTGCATCGCAAAGACGCAGTATTCCTTCTCCGACAATGCGAAGTCCCTCGGTGCGCCCGAAGGCTTCACGCTGACCATCCGTCAGGTGCGCCTGAGCGCAGGCGCAGGCTTTGTGGTGGCCTTTGCGGGCGACATCATCGCCATGCCCGGTCTGCCCAAGGTCCCCGCTGCCGAGGCCATCGACGTGGACGCCGACGGCAAGATCACCGGCCTGTTCTGATCGCTCTGATGTGCATGACAAGGATCAGCGTTTCCCGCATTTCACTGCCGAGAACGCTGATCCTTTTTCCTTCCGATGCTTTGTGGCCCGCAAACCCGCAAACTTGCTGCTTTTCATAAAAAACCGCGTAAAAACCTGTTGACAATCCCCTGCACCCATGCTATAATACACAAGGTTTGAAGAGACCTGTGCCGTAGACAGCCGGTGTCCGTAAGGACTTAAGGGAACGATGTTCCGCCTGCCGAGGTGTGAAGGATAGACATTTGTGCTCATCCCTTGCGCCTGCACGCGAGGGTTTTTCTTTACACCACAAACCGTTAGGAGGTGCAAGAAGAATGAGCGAGAAGAAGATTAGTCAGAATCGTCTGGCCAAGGAGGCCCAGCTGGTCGAGATCGTTGAGAAGATCAACGCTGCCCAGTCCATTGCTTTCGTGAGCTACTCTGGTCTGACCGTTGAGCAGGTCACCAACCTGCGCAAGCAGTGCCGTGAGGCCAACGTGCAGTACTGCGTGCTGAAGAACCGTCTGTTCGGCCTGGCGCTGAAGCAGGTGGGTCTGGAGGTTGACGCTAAGCTGCTGGAGGGCCCCAACGCCTTCGTTTTCTCCATGGGCGATGCTGTTTCCGGTCCCAAGATCATCAGCCAGTTCATCGAGAAGAACAAGCTGCAGTCCCTGGCCATCACCGGTGGTATCGTTGACGGTGCCGCTGCCGATGCCAAGACCATGGCCGTGCTGGCTACCATGCCCAGCCGCGACGAGATGCTGGCCACCCTGGTGGGCTGCCTGCAGTCTCCCATCTCCAGCCTGGTTGCTGTGCTGGATCAGATCGCCGAGCAGAAGGCCGAGGCCTAATTGCCGGTTGCTTGTTTCATGACCGCGCTGCGGCATGAGCTACGAAATTGATATAAGAAGGAGGACAATACCATGTCCATTCAGGAAATCATTGCTGCCATCAAAGAGATGAAGATGACCGAAGTCAAGGAACTGGTTGACGCCATGAAGGAAGAGTTCGGCGTGACCGGTGCTATCGCCGTTGCTGGCGGCCCCGCTGCTGCTGCTGCTCCCGCTGAGGAAGAGAAGACCGAGTTCGACGTCGTGCTGAAGGATGCCGGCGCTGAGAAGATCAAGGTCATCAAGGTCGTCCGCGAGGTTATCGAGGGCCTGGGCCTGAAGGAAGCCAAGGAGATCGTCGAGGCTGCTCCCAAGACCCTGAAGGAGGGTGTCTCCAAGGAAGACGCCGAGAAGATCGTCGAGAAGTTCAAGGCTGTCGGCGCTACCTGCGAGATCAAGTAATCTCACTCGGATGCTTTCACAAGAGCGACTGTCGCAAGGCAGTCGTTCTTTTTTTCGCGTCTTATCTTCCCCTTCCGTCCAATTTGGCCGGCTTTATGGAAATTTTATCTATTGACGGATTTTGTCAGGTCGATTATACTTTCTTAGCATCTTGCGCAGCAAGCTGCGTAATTTTGCCGAAAGGACCTGTTTTATGAGCAATCCCGCCCCGCAGAGCAGCCCCTGCATCAGCGTCATGATCCCCGTGTTCAATTCAGGGAAGTATCTGGCTGCCTGCCTGGATTCCGTGCTCGGTCAGACTTATCAGAATCTTGACGTGATGATCGTCAACGATACCTCCACGGATGACAGTCTTGAAATCGCCGAGCGTTATGCCGCCCGCGACTCCCGCCTGCGCATCTTTACCGTGCCAAACCTGGGCATTTCCGTCGCACGGAACATCGGTGTGCGCGAGGCCCGCGGCGAATGGATCGCCTTTGCCGACAGCGACGACATCGTACCGCCCGACGCCTACGAAACGCTGCTGAACGCCGCGCTCTCCAACAATACCGCCATTGCCATGGGGGCTTATGCCGAATATCACACGGACAAGTGGCCGCGCTTTGTGCGTCCGGTACCCGCAAAGCCCTTTGTCTGTCACACCGCCGAGGAAGCCCAGCGCTATTTCCTGACCGACGGCAAGTTCCTCACCCACCTCTGGTCCAAGATTTTCCGCAAGGATGTTTTTGAGGGCGTCGAATTCCCGGTCGGCAAGATCTATGAGGATATTGCCGTGATGGCGAAGCTGATGGACAACGCCCGGAGCGTCACCGTTGTCAACCACACGATCTATCATTATATGGTACACATCGGCAGTCTGTCCACCGGCGTCCAGATCAAGCGCCAGATGACCGGTCTGGATGTGCGTCTGGATTATGCCGCGTATATCCGCGAACACCATCCCAAGCTCGCAGCCCTGGCCAACGACGCTGTGCTTGTCCAGGGCTGCGATCTGCTGGGCAAGATCGAGCATGTAGGCATTGAAAAAGCGCAGCCCGAGTGGGACCGCACTGTTTCTGTGATGCGCGAGCTTTTGCCCGACTGTGCCCTGCAAAACCTGGGCTACCGCCTGGGTGCCGCAGCCTTCCGGAAAAATCCGCGGCTGTTGTCGCGCTTTGTGCATTTCCTGTTCAAACTGGACGGCATGCTTTGATCACCACTTGACCGCCGTCACATGCAGATCAACCGTGATCTGCTTCCCCGCCCTGTCCGCCAGGGCGTTTTTTTCGTCTGCGGACAGATCCTGATTGAGCGGCGTCATCCACACAAAATCGCGCCAAAGCTCTGGCGTCACGTCATGTGTCACGGTGACGCGCGCCGCCTTGACCACATGCGCCTTCTCCTTGAGATAAGCGTCAACCTGGCCTTCCTCGTAATGCGCCATGCCGCGGGCCTCGCGGATCTCGCGCAGATATTCGCTTCCGGGGTACACCTTGATGAGCAGTCCCTCCGACGCCAGCACACGGCGGAACTCACTGTAATTGGCGGGCGTCAGGACATCCAGCACTGCCGTAAAAGCCCCGTCTGCAAAGGGCAGCCGCCGCAGATCCGCCACACACCAGACAGCCTTGCAGGGCTGATCGGTTGCGTGGAAGATGGCGTCCCGGCTGATGTCCACGCCAGCGCCGCACCAATCCGGGTGCTTTTGGAGCAGTTGGTTGAGGTACCAGCCCTCGCCGCAGCCTGCGTCCAGGATTTTCTGCTGTCCGTCGCCCAGCATGCCTTCGACGGCCTCCGCCACCGGCAGATAGCAGCCCGCCTGGAACACGCACCAACGCGCATCGAACAGCGCGGCGTCGTAGTATGTCTCGCTCTGTGTGGACAGCACGTTCAGGCAGCCCTTACGATTGACATTGACGCGGTGGCGGTTGGCGCAGACGAAGTCGTCGCCGCTGCGCTGAAGCACCGCACCACAGGCAGGGCAAATCAAAGCATTCAGACGTTCGGCGGCCTGGTAGAGCTTATCGCGTTTGCTGAGCATGGGTCATCCTCCGTTCTTTCTTTGTTTTGGTTCGCCACAGGGCGTCAATCTCCCTGCAAATTTTGTCGTGGGGGCTGGACAAATCCCGTGGATTATCGTAAACTATAGGGGGTATGTACCCATCATATTGTTTCCACAAATACCTGCCGCCCAGGGTAAAGGGCAGGTGGACAGCGTATGCTGCCGCCGATGATGGAGTGAATGCAATGACTATTCGTGAGGAATCTCTTCAGAAGCACTATGACTGGCAGGGCAAGATCGAGGTCGTGTCCCGCGCCCCGATCAACACCCGTGAGGATCTGGCCCTGGCCTACACCCCCGGCGTTGCCGAGCCCTGCATGGTGATCCATGAGGATGTGAACAAGTCCTACGAGCTGACCCGCCGCGCCAACCTGGTGGCGGTCGTGACCGACGGTACCGCCGTGCTGGGTCTGGGCGACATCGGCCCTGAAGCCGGCATGCCCGTGATGGAGGGCAAGTGCGCCCTGTTCAAGACCTTCGGCGATGTGGATGCCTTCCCCATCTGCGTGCGCAGCAAGAATGTGGACGAGATCGTCAAGACCGTGAGCCTGATCGCCGGTTCCTTCGGCGGCATCAACCTGGAGGACATTTCCGCTCCCCGCTGCTTCGAGATCGAGGAGAAGCTGAAGGAGATCTGCGATATTCCCGTGTTCCATGACGACCAGCACGGCACCGCCGTCGTGTGCGCCGCTGCGCTGCTGGGCGCTCTGCGCGTGACCGGCAAGCAGATCGACAAGATCCGTGTGGTCATCAACGGTGCCGGTTCCGCCGGTATCGCCATTGCCAAGCACCTGATGAACCTAGGCGTGAAGGATCTGATCATGTGCGACTCCAAGGGCATCATTGACGAGGGTATGGAAGGCATGAATGCCGCCAAGCAGGAGATCGCCAAGGTCACCAACCGCGGCCACATCCGCGGCACGCTGGCCACTGCCATGTTCGGCGCCGACGTGTTCCTGGGCGTTTCCGCTCCCGGCGTGGTGACCCAAGACATGGTCCGCAGCATGAATCCTGATCCCATCGTGTTCGCCATGGCCAACCCCACCCCCGAAATCATGCCCGATGAGGCGATTGCTGCAGGCGCGAAGGTCGTCGGCACTGGCCGCAGCGACTTCCCGAACCAGATCAACAACGTGCTGGCCTTCCCCGGCATCTTCCGCGGCGCCCTGGACTGCCGTGCTACCTGCATCAACGAGGAGATGAAGATGGCCGCTTCCCACGCCCTGGCCGATCTGGTCGCCAACGAAGTCTCTGCCGACTATGTGCTGCCCGACGCCCTGGACAAGCGTGTCGCCCCCGCCGTCGCCGCTGCCGTCATGAAGGCCGCCCGCGAGTCTGGCGTGGCTCGTATCTAAGTTCTTTGAGCACTGTCGTTTCGACGGCAGTGCTTTTTCGTGGGGATTCCAGGGGGCGCTGGGCCTCCTGCGCTGCGCTCCGGAATACTTTCCGATGCGCGGAACTTCCCACAGGGCAGGCGTATTTCTGGACCTGCAAGGTGCCACAGGCCCCTTGACCCCTTTCTGCGCCATGCTTGTCTTTCTTCGACGGCTTGTGTGCGCTTGCGGGTTTGTGCCTGCTGCTTGACTTAGGATTGCAAAAAGCGATTGATCAGGGGCCCACCCCTTGATCAATCGCTTTTTGCATGTTGGTTGATTGATTGCGCGGCTTTTTGTGCTGCTGGCTGCGTGTTTCGTTTTCTTTATTCAAGATACTTGGCGCACATTTGGTTACGCATGTCGGCGCTCACGCCAAGGCCCTGCTCCAGGAATGCGTCCATTGAACCATACTGCTTTTCCGCTTCGTCCCACGCCGAAAGCAGGTATTCTTCCCGCGCCTCCACCATGGCTTTGCCTGCGCCTGCCAGATTCGTTTTGCTGGACAGCTTGCGCAGCATTTCCATCATCCCGGCGATTTCATCCTTCAGGCACTCATTGGTATACAGATAATCCGCCATGATCGCATCGCGGCTCACGCCAAGCACAGTCTGCACAAGCGCAGTTCCCCAGCTGCAGCGATCCTTACCGAGGGTACAATGCCAAAGCACCGCGCCATCCGTCTCCAGCAGTGCCTTCAGGAAGCAGGT
>R21__coassemble_547_pt1 | contig 30341 bp, 29 predicted proteins | sample R21__metabat2_low_PE_059 | metagenome-assembled genome bin R21
GTCCCTGGACCCTGCAAGGGCCGCAGGCCCTTGCCCCATTCTGTGCCGCGGCGTGTCTTAAGTTCGCAAAAAGCGATTGATCAGGGGCCCAACCCTGGAGCAATCGCGGTTTGCGTGCGGGTCGCGCGTGGCCGCGGCGGTGGAGTTTGTGGGCTGGGCGACGAACACGGATTTTTTACGATTCCAGTTTTGTGAATAAACGGGGTGGGTTTGGCGCATGATGGGGGTGAGGTGATTTTGATGAATTGGACCCAGAAGGAAACGCTGCTGCTCAAGGATCTCAAAATGCAGGAAGCAATCTGCGTGGAGAAGTATGGCAAGTATGCGGAGGCGGCAAGCAATCCGGAGCTCAAAGGGCTGTTTCGGAAGATCCAGCAGCATGAGGTGGAGCATCTGAACACGATCACGGGCATGCTGGAGGATCGCATTCCGGCGGGGTATTCGCCTCAGGCCTTCACGCCGCCGGAACAGCGGGTGATGATGGCGGATCAGGCGGCGACGGCGGGCGAGGAAGGCGACGCGTATCTGTGTCAGGATGCGCTGAGCATGGAAAAGCATGTGTCGGGCGTGTATGACACGGCGATTTTTGAGTTTTGCTCGCCTGCGGTGCGCCAGACACTGAACAACATCCAGTCCCAGGAGCAATGGCACGGCGAGCAGATCTACGCCTACATGGCCAGAAATGGTTTGCAGAATCTGAATTGACGAAGGGCCTCTGCGCAGCAAAGCGGCGCGGAGGCTTTTCATGTGGGGTAGAAACTGTGGATAACTTTTTTGCAGGCGGGATTTTGAGGAATTGGGAAAGGATTTGTGAAATAAAAATGTAACGAAAGTGCTTGTATTCACTGAAAAACTGTGGTATACTGGCAACGTATGGATCAACATGGACGCACATTTTGTGCGTGACCAATGAAAGAAGGGCTTGACGGTAAAAAGAGTGGACATGGCCTGGCGCCAGCGGGCGGAGCAGCCTACCCGTGCTTATGCGGGAATAGGGTGCGTTTGTCCTTTTGTGCGCGTGGGGTCATGATGTGTCCGCTCTTTTATTCGTATAAGCATGGAAATTTGTTCCAGAAACAGGAGGTGAGGCGACATGCCGAAGGCGGAGCTGACCGCAATTGTCGAGCCGAAGTGTCAGCGGCTTGCAGACCAGCTGGGTTTTGAGCTGGTGGACGTATGTCTGGACAAGGAAAACACGGGCCGGTATCTGCGCATCTACATCGACAGGCCCGAGGGGATGGACCTGAACAGCTGCGAGATCTTCCATCGGGCGATTCAGCCGCTGGTGGAGGACTATGACTATGACTTCCTGGAGGTATCGTCGCCCGGCGTCGATCGCCCGCTGAAGAAGGAACGCGACTTTGAGCGTTCGATCGGCATGGAGGTCGAGGTTCACCTGTTCCGCGCAATGGACGGCGTGAAGGAACTGACCGGCACGCTGGCCGACTTCGATGCGGCGGATATTGTGCTGGACACCCCCGCAGGCGAGAAACGCATCGCGAGGAAGGCAGCGTCCCTGATTAAGCCCATCGTCGACATGGAAGGCGTCGAGACGGTGGACTTGTCCGAATAAAACGAGCATATATTATCAATCGGAAGGCGGTAGAACCATGAAGTCAGAAGTCATCGAGGCCATCAAGGCGCTCGCAAAGGAAAAGGATATCAACGAAGAGATGCTCTTCTCCACCGTGGAGGAGGCCATCAAGGCGGCGTACCGCAAGAATCTGGCCAAGGACGCGGTGGAGCCTGCCAACGTGGTGGTGAACATGAGCCGCAGCGACGGCAGCATTCATGTGTATGCCCGCATGCTGGTGGTGCCGGAGGTGGTGAATCCCTCCAGCCAGATCAGCCTGGAGGCGGCGCAGAAGATCCGCGCCACCGCGCAGATGGACGACATTGTTGAAGTGGACGTGACGCCCCGCGGTTTCCTGCGCGTGGCGGCCCAGACGGCCAAGCAGGTCATCATGCAGCGCATCCGTGAGGCGGAGCGCGGCAAGATCTATGACGAGTATGTCGAAAAGACCGACGAGATCCTGACCGCCGTCGTGCAGCGCATCGAGTCCCGCTCCATCTATGTGGAGCTGGGCCACACCGAAGGCGTGCTGGACATGAGCGAGATTATCCCCGGCGAGGAGCTGCATGAGGGCGACCACATCAAGGTGTACGTGCTGGACGTGCAGCGCGCCGGTGTTGCCGGTCCTCGCGGCCCGCAGGTGCGCGTGAGCCGCATCCATCCGAGCCTGGTCAAGCGCCTGTTTGAGATGGAAGTGCCCGAGATCGCAGCTGGTATGGTCAGCATTCGCGGCCTGGCCCGTGAGGCCGGCAGCCGCACCAAGATGGCTGTGTACTCCAACGATCCCATGATCGATCCCGTGGGCTCCTGTGTGGGTCAGCGCGGCGGCCGCGTGGACCGTGTGGTGGAGGAGCTGAAGGGCGAGAAGATCGACATCATCAAGTGGAGCGACGACCCGGTGGAGTTTGTGGCCAACGCCCTGAACCCCGCTCACGTCATCAGCGTTTATACCGCTGACAGCGAGAAGGCCTGCCGCGTGGTGGTGCCGGACAACCAGCTGTCCCTGGCCATCGGCAAGGAGGGTCAAAATGCCCGCCTGGCTGCCAAGCTGACCGGCTGGAAGATCGACATCAAGTCCCAGTCCCAGGCTGCCGAAATGACCGACATGGTCGACGACGAGACGCCCGCTGTGGAGCTGCCTGCCGCGACGGTCGCCTTTGACGGCATCGACGTGCCCGCCGGCGACGACGACACGCTGTAATCCGGGGACGTCGAAGGTAGGAGGCTGTGGATGAAGCCGAAGAAAATACCGATGCGCATGTGCGTTGGCTGCCGTGAGATGAAGGCGAAGGGCGAATTGATCCGCGTTGTCCGCGCACCGGACGGCACGGTTTCACTGGACGCCTCTGGCAAAAAGCCCGGCCGCGGCGCCTATGTGTGCAGAAACCAGGCGTGCCTGGCCAGGGCCATCAAGCAGAAGCAGCTTGAGCGCCAGCTGGAGGTATCCCTGGGCGAAAGCGTGGCCGAGCAGCTGCGCCAGACGATGGAGACGCTGCCGCCCCCTGAACCGGAGGCGAAGTGAGCGTGGATCAGAATAAACTGCGCGGCCTGATGGGCCTGTGCGTGCGGGCCAGACAGGCGACGTTCGGCGAGGACGGCTGCCTGAAGGCGGTGCGCGGCGGGACCTGCGCGGTGCTGCTTGTGGACAGCGGTGCATCAAAGGCAACGCGAGAAAAATACAGCGGGGCGTGTGCAAACGCGAACGTACCGCTGAGGATGCTTCCCGAGGGGCTCCTTGAGGATGCGACAGGACGTCCGGGCATGGCGATGGCCTTGAAGCCCGGCGGACTGGCAGATCAAGTGTTAAAAAATTGTCCGGACGAAAGCCCGGCATTCCAACCAATGAAATCGGCAAATAATTGCGGGGGTGCAAGCGTCGAATGACGAAAGTAAGACTGAAGGATGCTACCAAGGAGCTGGCCAATGACGCCAGCAAGGTGCTGAACGAGGCCATCCGTGCCCACAAGAGCGCGGACGCACTGATGCAGTCCCTGAAGGAACTGGAGAAGGGCTTTGTTCGTCAGAAGGAAGAGGCTGCCGCGCAGCTCAAGCGCGAGGAGCAGCAGAAGGCGCTGTCCTCCCATTCCAAGGCCTACACGTCCGAGAGCGGCTTTGCCGTTGAGGCGGAGGAGGCTGCCAAGGCGGCCACAGCTGCCCCGGCGGTCGAGGAGAAGCCCCAGCAGGCCAAGCCTGCCGAGGAGAAGCCCGCGCCCAAGCCTGCTGCCGAAAAGCAGGAGAAGCCTGTGGAGAAGGCGGCCGAAAAGCCTGCTGAGAAGAAGGAACAGCCCGCTGCCGAGAAGCAGGAGAAGTCTGCTGAAAAGGCCGCAGAGAAGCCTGTCGAAAAGGCTGCGGAAAAGCCTGCTGCCGAGAAGCCTGCTGAAAAGCAGGAGAAGCCCGTGTCCAAGCCTGCTGCCGAGAAGGAAACGCCTAAGCCTGCCCAGGAAGCCAAGCCTGAGCAGCCCAAGAAGCCCGCGATCGGCCAGATCATGGCCCGTCCCGGCGATCAGATCCCGCAGCGTCCCGTGGGCCTGGCGCCCAACGTGATCCGGGCACCACGTCCTGCCCAGCAGGGTCAGCAGCAGGGCAATCGTCCGCAGGGTCCCTATGGCCGTCCTGCCAATCCGCAGGGCCCCTATGGCCGTCCCGCGAATCCCCAGGGTCAGCCCGGCCAGTTTGGCCGTCCCGCCAACCCGCAGGGTCCCTATGGCCGTCCTGCGAATCCCCAGGGTCAGTCCGGCCAGTTTGGCCGTCCTGCCAATCCCCAGGGTGGTCAGGGTCAGTTTGGCCGTCCCGCGAATGGCGCACCCCGTCCCCAGGGCCAGGGCAGCTTTGGCGGCCGTCCCCAGGGCGGTCAGGGCAGCTTTGGCGGTCCCCGTCCCGCAGCAGGCGGCGCACAGGGTGGCCGTCCCATGGGTGGCGGTCGTCCGCAGCCCAGCCGCTCCAAGGGTCCGGAACTGGCTCCGACCGTGGAGAAGGAACGCGTTTCCAACTACGATCCCAACAAGAAGAACTACGTCCGTCAGCATGATCCGGAGCGCGTGACGCGCAACCGCAAGCAGGAGGCCCGCAACAATTACAACAGCGGCTATGACGACGATGTGATCCGCGGCGGCAAGCGCTCCCGCGTGAAGAAGCCCTCCGTGCAGCAGTCCATGGCTCCGATCAAGATCGAGACCGCCTACATGAGCGGCGACACGATCATCGTCCGCGATCTGACAGAGAAGATCGGCAAGACCGCCGGTGAGATCATCAAGCAGCTGCTGCTCCTGGGCAACATGGCCACCATCAACTCTGAGATCGACTTTGACACCGCTTCTCTGGTGGCTGCCGAGTTCGGCGTGACCCTGGAGAAGAAGGAAGAGCAGACCGCCGAGGTCGCCCTGGCCGCCGAGATGGAGGAGCAGGACGCCGAGGAGGATATGATGGAGCGTCCCCCGGTCGTCACCATCATGGGTCACGTCGACCACGGCAAGACCTCGCTGCTGGACTACATCCGCAAGAGCCGCGTGACGGCTGGCGAGGCTGGCGGCATCACCCAGCACATCGGCGCTTATACCGTCGACGTGGAGGATCGTCAGATCACCTTCCTGGATACCCCCGGCCATGAGGCGTTCACTGCCATGCGTGCCCGCGGCGCCCAGGCCACCGATATCGCCGTGCTGGTGGTTGCGGCTGACGACTCCGTCATGCCCCAGACCATCGAGGCCATCCACCATGCCAAGGCTGCCGAGGTCCCGATCATCGTGGCCGTCAACAAGATGGACAAGCCCGGCGCCGATCCCGAGCGCGTGAAGCAGGACCTGACCAAGTATGATGTGGTCTGCGAGGACTGGGGCGGCGACACAATCGTTGTGCCTGTCTCTGCACACACCGGCATGGGCATCGACACCCTGCTGGAGATGATCCTGCTGCAGGCCGACATGCTCGAGCTGCGTGCCAATCCCAACCGTCTGGGCCGTGGCGTCATCGTCGAGGCCAAGCTGGACAAGGCCCGCGGTCCTCTGGCCACCGTGCTGATCCAGAATGGTACCCTGCATGTGGGTGACAACATCGTTGCCGGCATGGCCGCAGGCCGTGTCCGCGCACTGATCAATGACCGCGGCGAGAAGGTCAAGTCTGCCGGTCCCGGTCAGCCCGTGGAGATCATGGGCTTCGACGAAGTGCCCTCTGCCGGTGAAGAAATGATCGCCGTGGGCGACGACAAGCTGAGCCGCCAGGTGGCCGACGAGCGCCGCGAGAAGCTGCGCGCCTCCCGCGAAGCCACCGCCGCCAAGATGAGCATGGAGAACCTGTTCTCCTCCATCGAGGAAGGCAAGCAGGTGACCATGAACCTGATCATCAAGGCCGACGTGCAGGGCTCTGTCGAGGCCGTGAAGCAGGCCATGGAGAAGCTGTCCAACGACGAGGTGAAGGTCCGCGTGCTGCATAGCGCGGCGGGCGCCATCACCAAGGACGACGTCAACCTGGCCAGTGCGTTCAACGCCATCATCATCGGCTTCAACATCCGTCCTGATGCGTCCGCCCGCGAGGCCGCCGAGAAGGAAAAGGTCGATATTCGTCTGTATACCATCATCTACAAGGCCATCGAGGAGATGGAGCTTGCCATGAAGGGCATGCTGGCGCCCGAATTCAAGGAAGTGCTGCTGGGTCATGCCGAGGTCCGCAACGTGTTCAAGATCACCGGCTCCGGCATCATTGCCGGCTGCTATGTGCAGGACGGCAAGGTGCAGCGCAATGCGGGCGTCCGTCTGCTGCGTGACAACGTGGTGGTGTTCGAGGGCAAGCTGAGCAGCCTGCGTCACCTGAAGGACGACGTGAAGGAAATGAAAGAAGGCTTCGAGTGCGGCATGAGCCTCGAGGGCCACAACGACATCAAGGAAGGCGATATTGTCGAGTGCTACATCATGGAGGAGATTCCCCGCTGATCGCACCGGCCTGACAGAGATCCGAGGGGCAATTTCTGCCCCCCGGACTTCTGTGCGCTTTGAAGGATTTTCCCGATGTGCATTGCGCATCGCATATAAGGAGCAAAATGAGCAGCAGTTTTCAGAGAATTGACCGTATTTCTGAGGAAGTCCGCCGCGAGGTGGACAAGATCATCCGCGACGAGCTGAACGATCCGCGCATCGACGGCACCTGGTCTGTGACCCGGGCCGAGGTCACCCGTGACCTGAAGTTTGCGAAGATCTACATCAGCGTGCTGGAGGACGAGAAGCGCGAGCCCATGATGGCTGCGCTGAAGAGCGCCGCCGGCTATGTGCGCCGTGCCCTGGGCAAGAATATGCTGATCCGCTACAGTCCTGAGCTGTCTTTTGTCAGCGACAAGAACATTGCCTACGGTGTACACATTGCCCAGGTGCTCGCGGGCGTGCAGAAAACCGAGCCCGAAGACGAGAACGAGTAACAGACCCGGCGGCGAAAATGGGAGATGAGCAGCATGGAACGGAATCTGGAAGAAATTGCGTCCGCAATCCGCGCGGCGCGAACGGTGGCGATCTGTTCCCACGTGAATCCTGACGGCGATACGGTCGGTACCGGTCTGGCACTCCGCCTCGGCCTGGAGCGCCTTGGCATTCAGGTGTCGCTGTTCGATCAGGACAAGGTGCCGGACATGCTGCACATCCTGCCCGGCCATGAGCTGTACCGCAGCGCCGAGAGCATCGGCGAGGACGAACGGTTCGACCTGCTGCTGAATGTGGATGTGTCGGACGAATCGCGCATGGGCGCATGCCGGGTGCTGATGCAGCACGCGGACCATAATGCTCAGATCGACCATCATGGCACCAATCCGGAATATTGCGAGCTGAACACGGTGGACGGCACGGCCTCCGCGGTGGCGCTGGTGGGCTATGACCTGCTGAAAGCGCTGCATGTGGAGCTGAACCGCGAGATCGCCATGTGTCTGTACGCGGCCATCAGCACCGACACGGGCAATTTTGCCTACGGCAACACGACCGGCGAGGCCTTCCATGTGATGGCGGAGCTGATGCAGTATGATCTGCCGCTGAGCGAGATGAACCGCACGCTGTTTATGGAAAAGAGCGTGGCGCAGATCCGGCTGCTCCAGCGTGCGCTGGCGACGCTGACCTTCTCGGCGGACAACCAGGTGACGAGCATGAAGCTGACGATGAAAGACTTTGAGGATTGCGGCGCACTGCCCGAGCACGCAGACACGATCGTCAATTACGGACTGTCTATCAGCGGCGTCAAGATGGCGGTGCTGGCGCGCGAGACCTTGACCGGCATCAAGATGAGCCTGCGCTCCCTGGCACCCGTCAGCGTGAGCGGCGTTGCCACCCGTTTTGGCGGCGGCGGTCACAACCAGGCCTCCGGCTGCACGATGCAGGGAACACTTGATGAATGCACGGCGCGCGTGGTCGAGGCGATGTGCGAGGCGCTTGACTGAGCGGGCCATGCATGAGGATGACGCCTGTCGAAGGCGGTGGGCGGCGTCTCAATTTCCCATAAGGAGCTGCAAGAATGAACGGATTCCTGAATATTCTCAAGCCGCCGGGCATGACCTCCGCGGCAGTTGTGGCTGTGGTGCGCCGACTGTCGGGGGAGAAGCACGTGGGGCATGCGGGAACATTGGATCCCGAAGCTGCGGGCGTGCTGCCGGTGATGATTGGCAGGGCTGCGCGGCTTTTTGATTATCTGGTTGACAAAGAAAAGACCTATGTGGCAGAGGCCGCCTTTGGCACGGCGACGGACACGCAGGATGCGACCGGCGTGGTGATCGCCGAGGGCGACGCGTACCCGACCTATGAGCAGGTCCAGGCAGCATCCCGACAGCTGGTGGGCGACATTATGCAGCGCCCCAGCATGTACAGCGCCATCAAGCAGGGCGGCAAGCCGCTCTACGCCCTGGCCCGCAAAGGCCAGGAGGTGGAGGTCCCGCTGCGCCAGGTGCATGTGGAGAAAATCGAGCTGATGGGCGAGACTGCTGATCACGGTGTGCTGATGCGTGTGGATTGCGGCCGCGGTACCTACATCCGCTCCATCTGCAACGATCTGGGCGAATTGGTAGCCTGCCCTGCGCACATGCGCTTTCTGCTTCGCGCCAAGAGCGGTGTATTCGACCTGAGCACCGCCATGACGATGGAGGAGCTGGCCGACTACGCCCAGAACGGCGAACTGGCCGCCCACCTGCTGCCGCTGGACATGCCGATCCAGCACATGCATCGGGTGGATGCTCCGTCCGCGCTGGACAAGCAGGTCCGAAACGGCGGAAAACTGCCCATCCAAGCCTTGACGGGCGCCGGGGACATGGCGGAGGGCGCCGTGACCCGCGTCTACATGAACGACACATTCTGGGGCATTGCCGCCCGCGAGGACAACGTCCTTGTCTGGCGTGCCCAAATACCCCCGATCCAATAATCCGGCGCACGCAGTGCCGAAAAATGAAAGACCCCCGTCAACCTTCACCCTTCCCTCTGCCGCACCTCCTTTTTTGCCGAACAGGCGAGCAATCAAGCCCCATGCACTAACCTGCATGCGTGCGCAAGCCGTCGAAGAAAGTCAAGCATGCCGCAGAATGGGTCAAGGGCCTGCGGCCCTTGTGGGGTCCAGGGGCAACGCCCCTGGTCGCGCCGCAGCGCGAAACCCTTGTGGATCCAGGGACAGAGCCCCTGGGAGGTGCTTATGAAGATCAGTTCGATTTTAAGAGACGGAAAGATCCATCTGTCCTGCGAGGTGTTTCCGCCGAAGAAGTTCTCAGGGATTGAGCAGGCGGCGACTACGGCGAGGGAGATCGCCGGGATGAAGCCTGCGTTTATGTCGGTGACATACGGGGCGTCGGGATCGACGCCGGGGCATACGCTGGCGATCGCCAAGGCGGTGCAGGAGAGCGGCGTAACGCCGCTGTGTCACCTGACATGCGTCCAGTCCAGCCGGGAGCAAGTACAGACCGTGCTGCACGATATGCAGCAGGCGGGCATGGAGAATGTGCTGGCCCTGCGCGGCGACCTGCCCAAGGACGGCCAGGTGATGCACGACTTTGCTTATGCGTCCGAGCTGGTGGAGTTCATCCATGCGCAGGGCGATTTCTGCGTCGGCGCGGCCTGCTATCCGGAGGGCCACCCGGAAAGCGGCTCCCGCAGCCGCGACATGGATTACCTCAAGGCGAAGGTCGACGCAGGCGTCGATTTCCTGACCACGCAGATGTTCTTCGACAACGGCATTTTGTATAATTTCCTGTACCGCGCCCTGCGGGCCGGGATCAATGTGCCGATCTGCGCGGGCATTATGCCGATCTGTGATCCCAAGCAGGTCGTCCGCGCGGTGCAGCTCTCCGGCTCCATCATGCCGCCGCGCTTTGCCGCCATCGCCGACCGCTTTGCCGATGATCCTGCCGCGATGACGCAGGCAGGCATCGCCTTCGCGACGGAACAGATCGTGGACCTGATCGCCAACGGGATCACCAATATTCATCTGTATACGATGAATAAACCCTGGGTGACGCGGAGGATCGTTGAAAATCTGTCCGATATTCTGGGAATGCAGGCGTAAAGATGAGGAATCGTGCCAGCACGGGAGTTGAATATCTTTACAAACCTGGGACGATGTGTTACAATAAGATGAACTATTGTATGATGACGGCGCTGGCGCTGCGGAGGAGGACCGATGGCAGAGAAGGGACGTGCCCAGTGGGCGCTGCGGATCGCTGCCGTGGCCGCCTTTGCTGCGGTCCCGTGGACAGGATTGACAGGCGCGGCAGTCATGCTGCTTCTGCTGCCGCTGGCGGCGGAGTGCTTCCACGCACAGAATGATTCCGCAACGGCGACGCTCCTGGCGGTGGGCTGCGCGACGGCCTGCTGGCAGATCGTGCCGGGACCGGCGAGGATCGCCGTGCTGGTCTGGTGCCTGTGTACGCTGGGACTGTCCTGGCTGCCGGTGAGAAACGCGTTGGGACGCGGGCTTGCCTGGGCGGCCGTGTGCGCGGTTGCGGCGGGAACGCTGGGCGGATTCCTGGCGGCGCATTATGGCGGGCCTGTGTCCGAGGGACTGGCGGCTGAGTTGACCGGGGTCATCGAGGGCAGCAGGCAAGGCCCGAATATTCTGCTCAGCGCCTATCAGTATGGTTATGCCCGCCTGGAGGGCAAGCTGGCGAAGCTGCCGGCGCTGAATATGGGCGGCAATATCGTGATGCAGCCGGAAGTGTTCCGGCAGCTGCTGTACAGCATCCGGACAACGCTGGAGGCGACGCTTGAAGCCCTGCTGCCGGAGTTGATCGTGTACTGGATGGCAGCGACGGCAGTGCTGTGCAGCGCAGTCCCGGACTGGCTGCGGAGCCGGAACGCAGGCTGGAGCGATCTGCCGCGGTTTGAAGCATGGTATCTCCCGCGGGGCTGGGGCATGGCGGTCGCTGCACTGGCGATGGGCTATGCGCTGCCGTATCTTGGCGCGGCGGGCGCTGCGGTGAACTTTGGCCGCATGTGCGGCGCGGTGTTCTGCGCGATATACGGCGTGCAGGGCATGGCGGTGATGTGGGCGGCGGCAAAACTGACGCATCGCAGCTTAAAGGGACAGACGGCGTGGATGGTTGCGATCATGCTGCTGTTCCCACTGGCGTTTGTGATTTATGGGGCGGCGGATCAGCTGATGGACATGCGTCATCTGCGCCGCGCACCCGAAGAATAAAGGAGGACAATCCCATGAAGGTTATTATGCTGCAGGATGTGAAGGATATCGGCAAGCGCGACGACATTGTGAACGTGTCCGACGGCTATGCCCGCAATTTCCTTTTCCCCAAGAAGCTGGCCATGGAAGCCAAGCCCGGCACCATCAAGGAGGTCGAGCGCAAGCGTGCCGCCGAGGCCGCCCGTGAGGCCGAGCGCCGCGCAGCTGCCGAGGAGAAGGCCCGTCAGCTGAAGGACAAGGTCATCAACCTGAAGGTCAAGTGCGGCGATAAGGGCCGTCTGTACGGCGCCGTGACCACCGCTGAGATCGCGGAGCAGCTGGAGGCCCAGCACGGCGTGAAGGTCGACAAGAAGAAGATCGACCTGGCCGAGCAGATCAAGCAGGTGGGCGACGTGCCGGTGAGCGTGTGGCTGTACAGCGGCGTGACCACCAACATGATGGTCCACGTGGAACCCATCACCAAGTAATATCCAAGGAATATCATTGATCAAAAGCTGATAGAAGGGAGGCCTCGGACATGAGTGAGCTTCGCGGCGCAGTGCCGCCGAACAGTGTGGAAGCAGAGCGCTCCGTGCTTGGCGCCATGCTCCAGGACAGCAATGCTGTATTGCAGGCCATCGAGAGCCTTCAAGCCGACGACTTCTATCAGCCGCAGCATCGCGAGATCTTTGACTGCATGACCCAGATGAACCGCAACAACCGCGCCATTGACCCGGTGACGGTGGACAATGAACTGTCCAATCGCGGCTCGCTGGAGGGCGTGGGCGGTACGGTGTATCTGATCCAGTTGACCCAGTACGTGCCCACCACCGCCAATGTCAAAGCATACATTGACATTGTGGCGGAAAAGAGCACCCTGCGCAAGCTGATCAGCGCCTCCCAGAAGATCACGCAGGACAGCTTCAACCAGCAGAATCCCCTGACGGATGTGCTGGCCGATGCGGAAAAGTCGATCTTCGACATCGTGATGAAGCGCTCCGGCGGCGACAGCCTGAAATCGGTCAAGGAGATCCTCTATCCGACGTACAGCATCATTGAGGAAATGGCCAAGAACAAGGGCCATGTGTCTGGCGTGCCCACAGGCTTCACGGCCCTGGACAACATGCTGACGGGCCTGCATGGGGGCGAGCTGATCCTGATCGGTGCGCGTCCCTCGATGGGCAAGACGTCCTTCGCCATGAACATTGCCAGCTATGCCACGCTGGCAGCGAACAAGTCAACGGCCGTGTTCAGTCTGGAAATGCCCGCAGAGCAGATCATGCTGCGTATGCTTTGCTCTGACTCCAAGGTGGACATGCAGAAGGTCCGTCAGGGCACACTGAATACCGACGACTGGATGCGTCTGGCCAAGTCGATCGGCCCCATGTCCAACGCGCCGCTCTACGTGGACGACACGGCGGGCATCACGCCCTCGCAGCTGCGCTCGCGCTGCCGACGGCTGATGATGGACAAGGGCCTCGATTTGATCATCATCGACTATCTGGGCCTGATGCGCGTGGACGGCAAGGTGGAAAACCGCCAGCTGGAGGTGGCTGAGATCAGCCGTCAGCTGAAGGCCATCGCCAAGGAGCTGCGTGTGCCGCTGATCGCCTGCGCTCAGCTTTCCCGCGCCGCCGCGACCCGCGACAACAAGCGTCCCGTGCTGTCCGACCTGCGCGATTCCGGCTCCATCGAGCAGGACGCCGACGTGGTCATGTTCATCCACCGCGAGGGCTACTACAATCCCGAAACGGAGGACAAGAACATCGGCGAGATCATCATCGCCAAGCAGAGAAACGGCCCGCTGGGTACGGTCAAGCTGGCCTGGCTGCCCGAATATACGACCTACGCGAACCTGGCGCCCGGCATGGGCGGCGGCGACGCGCCCTTCTGATGGGGGAAAGCATCAACCAAGTATAACGGAGGATAAACCTGATGGATCAACTGACGGTCTCGCAGCTGGTGCGGGATGCGCGCTTCGCAGGCTTCCTGCTGGTGCGCTCCAGCGAGCAGCGCACGGACAGCAAGGGAAAATTCTACCTGGACATGAACCTGGCCGACCGCACGGGGGAGATCAACTGCAAGATGTGGAACCCCACGGTGGCGCCGCCGCCCTCAGGGGCTGTGGCCTGGGTGCAGGGCACGGTGCAGGAGTTCAACGGACGGCTTCAGCTGCGCATTGATGCCATCCGTCCCCGCACGCCACAGGACGATGTGGACCTGGCCAAGCTGGTTCCCTGTGCGCCGGAAAAGCCGAGCGTGATGCTTCAGACCATCAATGATACCATCGACCGCTTCGAGAGCGAGGACCTTAAAAAGCTGGTGCGCGAGATGCTGCGTCTGGCGGGGGAGGACCTGGTGTGGTTCCCGGCGGCCCAGCGGATGCACCATGCGGAGCGCAGCGGCCTACTGCACCACACGACGGACATGCTCCGCACGGCGGAATACATCATTCAGTCGTACCCGTTCCTGCATGGCGATCTGCTGCGTGCGGGCGTGATCCTGCATGACCTGGCCAAGATCCAGGAGATGAAAAGCGACAAGCTGGGCAATGTGTCCGACTACAGCCGCGACGGTCTGCTGGTGGGCCATCTGGTGCGCGGTGTGGCGACGCTGGAGCTGGCGGCGCAGAATGTGGGCGTTGGCGGCGAACTGCTGGAGCTGCTGGAGCATATGATCATCAGCCATCACGGCATTCCGGAGTATGGCAGCCCCAGGCTGCCCATGTTCCCGGAGGCGGAGGCGCTCCACTGGATCGACACGCTGGACGCCCGCATGAACGAGATGCAGGGCATCCAGGAGCGGACGCCTGAGGGAGCATTCTCCGAGAAGATCTACAGCCTGGACGGCAGAAGGATGTATCATCCTTTCTATACCGACACGGCGGAGTGAACATGGGATTATTCCTGCGGTGATGCAGGATTTTCAGCCGCTGATGCGTTAAAATGGTATCAGCGGCAGATATGGAGGGATTGACGATGACGAAGCGAATTGTGCTTGCAATGACGGTGGCGCTGTGTGCAGTGCTTCTGTGCGCGTGCCAGAGCGAGGAACCGGAGCACTTCCAGGTGCTCAACTCTGTGCCGACCCAGGCGTCGGTGGTCAATCATGTGGTCAGCAATCCGGCAACAGAGCCGGAGCAGGCGCCCGCCAACTATGACGATGGCTCCTATGATCCGACCGCCGAGGAAGGCCGTCTGGATTCGATCCCGGATCTGGAGGCGATCATCAACGGTACTGCCGCGACGACGGTTCCCGTGGAAATCACGGTGGCGCCGACGGTCAACAGCGTGTATGCCGGTGCGTCGCCTGTGGTGATCGATCCCATCGACAAGCCCACGCCCAGCCCCGTGCCGCCCATCTCCTTCACCAGCTACAGCACCTATGACGCCACGAAGCTCGGTCTGTCCTTCCAGGCGCCCAGCGGCTGGGTGGAGGATACCTCTGCGGCGGACAGCTACACCATCACCAACCCGAACCCCGCGGTGGCCTTCAAGGGCTTCCTGAGCATCACGGTGGAGACGGTGAGCACCAACTATAACAAGAATCAGATGACCAATCAGGTCAAGAGCCTGCTGACCAGCATCCGCTCTGAGTACAATGGTTCCGGCTGGAGCCCCACCAAGACGGCCTCCCGTGACCTGCTGGATGCGGACGGCATCTATGCCGACTACAGCGTGACGCTGGCTGGCGGCGTGAAGGTTCGCGGCCGCGTGCAGGTTGCCTGCCTGAACAAGAAGCTGTACATCGTTCACATGGCTGCGCCCGCCGAGTATTATGAGACGTACAAGACCGGCGTGTACAACAAGCTGCGCTCGACCATCGCCATCACCAAGTAATGATCACCGAGCGTGAAAAGCGCGCCCTGCGATATTTTGGCGAGGGGCATAACTGTGCCCAGGCGGTGCTGATGGCCTACGGCGATCTGGTCGGCCTGGACGAGCACCATGCAGGCCTGATCGCCGCTGGTTTTGGCGGCGGTATGGGCCGACTGCGCGACAATTGCGGCGCTTTTTCCTCGGCGGTCATGCTTTGCGGCATGATGGAGGGCGAGGACGGCGACCTGCCGGAAAAGCGTGTGGACGTCTATCGCCGTGTGCAGGCGATCCACCGTGCATTTGTGGCGCAGTGGGGGACGGTCAACTGCGCCGATCTGCTGGGCAAGCCCCGTGGAGCGGAGGAACCCAAGCCGGACGTGCGCACTCCCAACTACTATGCGAAGCGCCCCTGTGCGAAGATCATCCTGTCCGCCTGCCGGATCATTGAGGATGAATTGAACAAATAACCAGCAAGGCCACCCGAAAATACGGGCGGCCTTGTTTTCTTGCGCCAAGCGGCATAAGAAGGAAAATCGGATGATCGTTTGAAATACGGACAAACAGGAAAAGAGGCTGCCCCGTTTGTGAGACAGCCTCTGCGAGTTATTCTTGATTTGTGGATTACTTCTTGCTTGCAAGCATATAGGTGCCGTTGCCCATGAAGGGAACGATCCAGCTTTCGCCGTCCTCGCTGAGCGTCATCTCCACAAGCGTTACGGTACCGTCTTCGGCAACAAAGAGCAGCACGGCGTCCTCTGCTGCGTCGTCAGCGCGCAGCTTCAGCGTGATCGCCATCTGGGTGAAATCGATCTCTGCGTCCTGATCCACAGCGAACGCGACGTCATAGGCCTGCTTCACGTCGTAGTCAGGAGCCTGCTGGGCAAGGACGGAATAATCGTCCAGCACGCTGATGGTGGAAACCATCGCCTTGGCGCCGCTTGCCAGCAGCATGTCGATGGCTTCGGGGGCATTGTCCATGTCGACGGTCAGGCTGTTGTCCGCAGAAGTCCATACGATCTGCTGCACGTCAGCAGCCTGCATCTGTGCCATGAGCTCGGCGCTGAACGTCAGCTCAGCCACACCGGCGTCAGAGGCCGTCTCGGCAGTGATGGTGACCACCAGCTTGCCTTCATCGGTCGTTTCGGTCTGAACGACGACCGGCGCAGCTTCGCCATCCATCGTCAGAATGCTGGAATAATCGACCTCGGAAACGACAGCTTCCGCTGCGGGGGCTTCCGTGGGCTTTGCCGCGGGCTTAGCGGTGGGGACAGCCGTGGGTACAGCGGTAGGCTCAGCCGTGGGCTCGGCAGTGGGCGCAACCGTGGGTTCGGCGGTGGGCACAGCCGTGGGTTCGGCGGTGGGCACAGCCGTGGGAGCGGCAGTGGGCTCAGCCGTGGGAGCAGGTGTGGCGTTTACATCATAGCCGCAGTAGTCGCACACGCCGTTGGCGTTAAACGAATGCGGATAGGGCTCGGTCCCATAAAGGGGAGTACCGCAAATGTCGCAAAGCTCCCAGTGGCCGTCGGCATTGTAATCAAAGCTCGTTTCGCTGCCGAAATGATCGCCGGTTACGCCCTCCGGAACAGGCTCGCCGCAGAAGTCGCAGATGCCAATGCACAGCCAGGCATGACGCGGCTCGACCTGATCATCGCCGGTCAGCGTGGTTCCGCACCACATGCAGCGATCACTGAAGCACCAACGCTGATGGTCGCAGGGGGGAGGCGCAATATAGCCGCAAACGGTGCACTTGCCGCTTTCGTCAAACGTGTGCTGGGCCTTCGTGTCCGCAGGATCAATCATGTTGCAGAACTCGCAAATGCGCCAATGGAATTGATCGTTGTAGCCGTAAGGCTCAAACCAATGCCTGCCGTCGGTACCCTCCGGGGCAGGGGCGCCGCACTGTCCGCAGGTGCCGTCGCAGAACCAATCGTGGATCAGCTCGACATCGTCATTTTCAGTCAGGAGGACGCCGCATTTCAGGCAGTTATCGCTGTAGACGCACCAATTTACGTGGTGGCAGGGAGCGTATCCGCACATGGAACACTTGCCGTCGGCGTCAAACGTATGCGGATAGGGATCATGTGCAGATTCCGGAGAGTCGCATATGGTGCAAAGCTCCCAATGGGAGTTTGCATCGTAACCAAAGCTGGTTTCATCATAGAAATGGTGGGTGGTCACGCCCTCCGGGGCAGGAGCGTAGCATATGCCGCAGTGGTCATAGCACAGCCAATCGTGGAGGACCTCGGCAGGATCATCACTGGTCAGCGAGGTTCCGCATTTCAAGCAGACATAGTTGCTGCACCAACGCTGATGACTGCAGGGTTCAGGCAGATCGGATGACGTGGCGATGGTCTCCGCCATGCCGGGCAGGCAAATCTGCATGCACAGCATCAGCACACACAGAAGCGCCAGGAACTTGTTCGCGCGTTTCATTTGGGTTCCTCCTGTTCATAATTGTCGCAGAAACTTGGGACTGAAAGGAAATCAATATATTATACCTGGAGATACGGTGCTGTTGCAAGTAGATAATTGTTCAATTTGTGTTTTTCCCAACATGCGTCCCGGCGGCGCACCATGGAAATGACCGTTGCAAATCAAACGGCCAAATGATATAATACAGGCGATACGCTTTGAGGAGTGAAATGGATGAAGATTTCTAAAAAGGATGCGCTGATGTGGTTTGAGTTCTTTGCGCAGCTGCCGGAGGACATGGAGCTGATGCCCAGACAGAACGAGCTGGCGCTGGCAGCGTTCGCGCAGCTGGAGGATGCGGTGGAGGCGCGGAATGCGGCCATCATGGCGCAGATCCCGGGGTTGAAAACGCTGGATGGGCGTACCTACTACATCGGGGATGACGAGAAGTTCCCGCGTGGGTGCCGTTCCTGCCTGACCGGCACGGGTCTGTGCGCGATCCGCAAGACGAACAAGTGCAACGCGGCCTGCAGGTTCTGCTATGACTACGGCGTGCTGGACTGCCAGCCGGCCATCGGCGAGGGCATGTGGGAGATCGGCGGTACCAAGTTCTATGAGCGCGATATTCCGCTGCTTCTGAGCATTCAGAAGCACCCCACCAGCGTATGCTATGTATACCTCGAGCCCTTCATGGAGATCGAGAAGTACTATGGGATCATCCGCATCTTCCATGAGGCGGGGATTCATCAGCATATGTATACCAACGGCATTGCGGCCAACGAGGAGAATCTGCGCGCCCTGGGCGAGGCCGGTCTGGATGAGCTGCGCTTCAATCTGGGCGCGACCAACTGCTCCGACCTGGTGATCGAGAACATGCGCATCGCCAGGAAGTACATCAAGTATGTCGGCATCGAGACGCCCATGACCCCTGAGCTGTATGAGACTTTCCTGCGCAAGAAGGATGCGATCCTGGCCACGGGTTTCGATTTCATGAACTGTGCGGAGCTGCATCTGACGCCCAACAATATTGTGAATTATGAGGGCGAGCCCATGTATCTGTGCCGCCAGGGCTATATCTCGCCCACCTGGAGCCGCATGCTGTCGCTCCAATTGATGCGTCAGGCGGCGGAGGAGAATTGGGGCCCTGTGTTCCACGACTGCTCCAACCGCACCAAGTTTGCGCGCGACCTGAACCTGAAGGCACATGAGGGCGGCTGGTTCGGCTCCAGCACCTATGGATGCGAGTTCGAGCGCCTGCCCTATGCGGCGTTCATCCCGGCGCTGGAGGATGAGACGCTGCCCTTCGCAGTGGAGGAAGAACTGCCCAAGGGCTATCGTCCCGGCGATATTGTTCTGTAATCATCAGTGATTTCTTGATGGAGGTGACGCGCATGCCCTGGTGGGAAACAGGCCTGCGGCTGCTGCTGGCGGTGGCGATCGGCTGTGTGATCGGCCTTGATCGCGAGCACCGTCACCGCCCGGCAGGCATGCGCACGCACGTCCTGGTATGCCTGGGTGCGGCGACGGTTGCCGTCATGGAATGCATGATGGCGGCGGATACGGCGGCCATGAATGCTGCGGCCGGTGTGACCGGCATTGCGGTCAGTCGGGGAAGGCTGGCGGCGCAGGTCATCAGCGGCATTGGTTTTCTGGGCGCCGGCACGATCTTCACCAGCCAGAAAAAGGTGGCGGGCCTGACCACGGCGGCGTCGCTGTGGAACGTGGCGTGCCTGGGCCTGGCCTGCGGCTTTGGCTATTATGGGCTGGCGGTGACCGGCTGTGTGATCGTGATGGGCGTGCTGATGCTGCTGTACCGGCTGCTGCATACGCGCACGACCAAGCAGCTGGAGATCCAGTTCACCAAGCGCGCCAAGACCATGACGGCCATCGACGAGTTTTTTGCTGCGCAGGGCATCCGGGTGTCCGACATTGATTTTCACATGGAGAATCAGGGCGACGTGAACGTCTACACCAATCTGTACACACTGGTCATTCCGGCGACAACCACCTACACTGAGGTTATCCGGAAGCTGTCGGAGCTCAGCGACGTCCGCAGCATTCATACGATCAATAATTGATGCAACAGAGGAGAGAACACCCATGAAGGACAGTCGTACAAAGCCGTTCCTGCTGTCGATATTTGCCTACTTCACGGTTGGCTGCATGGTGCTGACGGCGAACACCGTGCTGGATTCGATCATCCGCGAGTTCTCCTGGTCGGACAGCCAGGGCGGTCTGCTGATCACCTGCATGTCGATGGGCAATCTGGTGATGAGCATTGTGGGCAATCTGCTGATGGAAAAGACGGGCCGCCGCGGCGCCATGGTGCTGTACAGCGGTATGATGGCGGTCAGCTTTGGCCTGTTTGCGATGATGCCGTCTCCGGCGACATTCTATCCGCTGATGGTGCTGGCAGGCCTTGCCTGGGGCGGCATCAACAGCCTGGTGAACACGGTCGTGACGGAGATGTATCACGGAAATGCATCCAAGCTGAACATTATGCATGCGTGCTACGCCATTGGCGCGGTGACGTTCCCGCTGATCGTGGGCTTCCTGACAAACAGCGGGATCAGCTGGCGCGTCCCTGCCGGTCTGGTGGCGGGATTGGGCGTGGTGCTGCTGGTGCTGAGCGCACTGACAAAGCTCCCGGAGCGCGTGAAGCATGTGGATGAGAGCGGCAAGGTGGCCGATGTTCAGTTCTGGAAGGAGCTGGGCTTCTATATCGGCGTCATCACGCTGTTCATGTATGTGGGCGTGGAGTCCGCCGCGTCGTCCTGGCTGTCGGGTTATTTGAAGCTGGTCAATCCTTTCTTTGAGCGCGTTCCGGCGCAGACGATGGTGTCGCTGATGTGGGCGATGCTGCTGGTGGGCCGCCTGATCTTTGCGGCGGTCAGTGCGAAGATGGATCGCCGTGTGCTGCTGGCAGCGCTGAGCGCCGGTTTCCTGGCGGGCATTGCAGGCCTGGTGGCCTTTGCGGCGAACACGGTCCTTGCCATTCTTTTCACCGTGGTTACCGGCCTGAGCATGTCCGCCATTTATGCCACCGCCGTGGCGAACTCGGCTCGCTACGTGGAGGGTTCTGCGGTTGCGCCCGGTATCATGTTTGGCGCCGGCGGTCTTGGCTCTGCGATCATTCCCTATGTGGCCGGTCTCGTCTCTGACGCCGCCGGACTGCGGATGGGCATGACGTCCCTGTGCATCTTCCTGGCCATTCTTCTGGGCGCAAGCATTCTGAATCTTCGCCCGCAGAAGCAGTGACCGGCTGTGACGAGGCCATCCATTCAACTGTTTGCCAAGGACTGAAAAAACAAGAAACGAGGCTGATCCCATGACGCTTGTCAAGAAGATTCTCGCCGTGCTGGCGCTCATCAGCATGGCGGTGTTTGTGGTTTGCATCCTTCTCTCGCTCTTTGTGGAATCCATGCATGGCAAACCTGCCGTCATGATGATCCCGCTGACCTGCTTCCTGATGTTCGGCCTGCTCTCTCTGGGCATCAACTGGCTGATGAAGCTGCGCGACGAAGCGCGCAAGGAACAGGAGAACGGCAACGGGAACTGACCGGCGAGCAATGTCCATTCCCTGGCCTGCGTTACGGCCGGGGATTTTTTTGATTATCTTTGACCTTTCCGCTTGCATTTCATTTCTTTGCATGCTATAATGAACGGCGGATGAGTGCAAAGGGCATCATCCGGGACGTAGTAAGGAGAGACTAACATGGTAAAAATCAATGTGATTTCCGGTTTTCTGGGCGCTGGCAAGACCACGCTCATCAAGAAGCTGCTCATGGGCAGCCTGCGCAACGAGAAGGTCGTGCTGCTGGAGAACGAGTACGGCGACGTGGGCATTGACGGCAGCTTCATGAAGGACGCCGGCATTATCGTAAACGAGCTGAACGCCGGCTGCATCTGCTGCACGCTGGCCGGTGATTTCCAGACCTCCATCGATCAGCTGATCGACCAGTTCCACCCGGACCGCATCCTGATCGAGCCCACCGGCGTCGGCAAGCTGAGCGAGATCCTGTCCGCGGTGGAGAAGGCCAAGCAGCGTCATGAGGACATCGTGGTCGGCGGCAGCGCTACTGTGGTCGACGCCGGCAAGTGCCGTATGTATATGAAGAATTTCGGCGAGTTCTTCCTGGATCAGGTCAAGAGCGCGTCCACCATCATCTTCAGCCGCACCCAGAACCTGACTGCCGAGCGTGTGGAAAAGAGCCGCGCCCTGGTGGCGGAGCAGCATCCCGACGCCCGCATCATCACCACCCCCTGGGACGACATGGACCCCGATTTCATGATGGAAGTCATTGAGAACGGCCGTCCGATCGAGTTTGCCGCCCTGGATGACGATGACGATGATGAGGATGAGCACGAGCATCACCATCACCATCATCATCACCACGACCATGATGAGGACTGCGAGTGTGAGGAATGCCAGCATGAGCACCATCATCATGACGACGATGATGACGATGAGGACGAGCACGAGCATCACCACCACCACCATCACGACCATGATGAGGACTGCGAGTGCGAGGAGTGCCAGCACGAGCATCACCACCATCATGACGATGATGACGACGAGGACGAGCATGAGCAGCATCATCACCATCATGAGGATGGCGAGGAGTGCGAGTGCGGCTGCGGTCATCACCACCATCATCACCATCACCACCACGGCGAGCACGACGCTGACGAGGTGTTCCAGAACATCGGCGTGGAGACGGCCAACCGCTATGAGGAGGACGAGGTCCGCGCTATGCTGGACAAGCTGTCCGACGAGGAGGAGTACGGCCAGATCCTGCGCGCCAAGGGCGTTCTGCAGACCAAGGACGGCAAGTGGTTCCAGTTCGACTATGTTCCCGGCGAGGCTGAGTTCCGTCCCGGCACGGCCGATTACACTGGCCGCTTCTGCGTGATCGGCGCCAACATCGACGAGAAGGCACTGCGGGAGCTGTTCAAGGCATGAGAGAGCAGCAGATCATCCCGATTTATATGATTACCGGCTTCATTGAGAGCGGCAAGACGACCATGATCCAGTCCATGCTGACCGACGAGGGCTTCTCGCGCGGCCAGCGGACGCTGATCCTCTGCTGTGAGGAGGGCGTCGAGGAGTACGACACCGACATGCTGAACGACAAGAATGCGGTGCTGTACACCTTTGAGGACGCGGAGGAAATGACCGCCCTGAAGCTGAAGGAACTGAACAACCAGTACAAGCCCGAGCGTGTGTTCATGGAGTACAACACCATGTGGACCCTCGAGAAGCTGGGCAACACCAAGTTGCCCCCGCACTGGGAGTATGTTCAGGTCATCACCCTGGCGGATGCCACCACCTTCGACAACTACATGACCAACATGCGCAAGCTGCTGACCGATCCCATGAAGGAAGCGGATCTGATTATGGTCAACCGCTGCACGCCCGAGTTCAACAAGGGCTCCTGGCGCAAGCAGCTGCGTGCGCTGAACCCCAATGCCAACATTCTGTTTGAGAACGTGGACGGCACGACGGAGGACGGCGTGTCTGACGACGATCTGCCCTACGACATGAAGGCGGACATCATCGACATCACTGAGGACCAGATCGGCATCTTCTATCTGGACGCCCTGGATCATCCGGAGCGCTATGACGGCAAGAAGGTCCGCATGGTGGGCCAGCCCTTCCCGGACGAGGCCTTCCCGGCGGGTTATTACTACTTTGGCCGTTATGCCATGACCTGCTGCTCCAACGACATTGCGAAGGTTGGCTGGGTCTGCCAGGGTCTCCAAAAGCCCAGCGCCCGCACCTTCATCCGCCTGACCGCCTCCTGCGAGAAAGTCGTTTCCAGCGCCGGCGATCAGACGGCCCTGATGCTGCATGAGCTGAATGTCGAGAAGGCGTCTGCGCCGAAGGAAAAGTATATTACGTTTGGAAACGTGTAAGGCAGGGACATTGTTCCGCCTGCGCTGCGGAACTGCTTTCCGGCAGTCATACGGTGAAAGAGGGTTTTTCCCTTCCTCACGGCAGCGGTGAAAACAAACCAAATCAAGCAGTTATGAACCGTGAAGGATTCAGCCTTCATGACTTCATAACTGCTTTTTGTTTACCGCTCACAGGAAACCGGCATGCGAAAAGCAGCCCCGTTTCTGCCGCCGGACGACCTATGCCGCTTCTTTCTTCTTTGAGTTCACAAAAACGCCTGTGCTTTTGCACAGACGTTTTGCTTGCTGATGGTCTGAGCGTCTCCGCTGCATGATGGCTGCGGGCACGCTGTTTTGCAGGAAAAGATCACTGGGCAAAATTGCTCCAGACGAGGTTAAAGAAGCGGCGGGACATCTTGGCGATGTGGCTGTCCATGGTGGTGTCGCAGCCGTTGGTGACCAGCATAAAGACCAGCTCAGATTCCGGTTCAAAATACAGATTGCACAGCGCGTCGCCCATCAGGCCCTGATGACCGTAAATCATGCGGTCAGAAACCAGGTCAGTGATGCGGTTGACGCAAAGGCCGTAGGGCGAATCGCAGGTGACGACGCCCTTGCCCTTCTGGCTGGACGCCATCTCCTCGATGGTCTCCGGCTGGAGGATCGTCGTCCCGTCCAGCGTGCCGCCATTGCACAGCAGGATGCCCAGACGGCACAGATCAATGGGCTTGAGCCAGAGGGAACCGACGGTCATGCGGTAATGCGTCTGGGGATCGGGTTCGGGTGACCAGGGAGTCTCCATCAGCTTGTTTCGGCCGGTATAGACGCTGCCGTTGCGCTTGAAGATGCAGGAGATGCGTTCCGGTTCGGACAGCAGGTGGGGAGTGAAGGCGCCGTCAATGCCAAGCGGCGCAAACAGCTGGTTGATGTAGAGCGTATTGAGCTCGGTGCCGGTGACGGCCTCGGCCAGCGCACCCATGACGCCTGCGCCGAAATTGGAGTAGGTATAGCCGGAGCCGGGCTTGCGCTTCTCAAAATCGCCGTAGCGCTTCCGGTTTTCGGAGAGCAGGAAGGACAGCGTATGGCCCGTGTGGGAGTAATTGCCCGACGTTTTGAGGGTCGACGTATGGGTCATGAGGGTGCGCAGCGTGATGGGATCGTCCGGATAGTGGGGGTTGGATACCGGATATCCCAGATAGTCGGAAATGTCTGCGTCGAGATCCAGAAGGCCCTGCTCGACCAGCTGCATGATGCCGATGGCGGAGACGAGCTTGGTGACGGAAGCAATGCGGAAGTAGGTGTCCTTGGTGACCTGCTCCTGATTCTTCCGCTCAGCATAGCCGAAGTAGTGCTCATAGACAATCTCGCCATGGCGGGCAACGATCAGCGAGCCGCCGACGGTGCTGAACGAGCGGAACAGCTTATCGACCTGCTCGTCAAAACTGACGGCTTCGATTGTCGCGGCTGTTGCAGCAGGTGCGGCAAGCATCAGGCAGAGAAGAAAACAGAGAATACGCTTCATAAAAATCACTCCTGGCTCAGGTTCGGATTTGGTCGGTGGATGATGACATAGAGTATACCATGAAACGGCGTCAAAACGCAAGCCCGCAGAAAAATGAAGAAACGGTTGACAATTTCTGAAAAAATCGGAATAATACAAGGGTGACGACGGAAATGTCTCCGGAAAGGGAAAAACGGATGAAAGGTTTGAAACCCTGGCGCATCGCGCTGGTAATGCTGGGCAGCTTGATCCAGGCGGTGGGCATTGGCAACATTCATGTGTTTTCCGATGTGACGGAGGGCGGCGTGCTGGGATTGACGCTGCTGATCCACCACTGGACAGGGCTGACGCCGGCGCTGAGCAGTCTCATGCTGAACGCGGCCTGCTATCTGCTGGGCTGGCGGACGCTGGGCCGGGAATTCCTGATGTATTCCATCATTGCCAGCGCTTCCTATTCGGGATTCTATGCCCTGTTGGAGCCCTTTGCGCCGCTATGGCCCGGCGTGCTGAACTCCATGCTTGGCTGTACGATCATTGGCGCGGTGTTTATCGGCGTCGGCGCGGGATTGAGCGTCCGGGCCGGAGGCGCTCCCAGCGGGGACGACGCGCTGGCAATGAGCCTGTCGCGCCTTATGAAAAAAGATATTCAGTGGGTCTATCTGGTCAGCGACCTGATTGTGCTTGCGCTGTCGCTGACGTATATCCCATGGCGGCGGATCGCCTATAGCCTGCTGACTGTGGTGCTGTCGGGACAGATCATCGGCTGGGTGCAGAAGCTGCCTCTGCCCGGCGAAAAAGAGAAATGAGAAAAAGACTTTGCGGATGACCGCAAGGCCTTTCGCGTATGAAAACCAAACTGTGCGCACACTAAAATGCCTGCGTGCTCAGGCAGACGAGGCGATTTCTTACTGCTTGCCCTCGGTATGACCGACGACGTAAAAGCGAACAAGCTCCTCCAGAATCTCATCGCGCTCCAGATGGCAGATCAGGCTGCGGGCCTGATTGTAGCTGGTGATGTAGGTGGGATCACCGGAAATGATGTAGCCCACGATCTGGGTGATGGGATCATAACCCTTGGCCTGGAGCGCCTGATAAACGAACATGAGAATGTCCTGCGCCTCATTGCCTGACTCCTGGATGGGGCGAAGCTTGGTGGTGTTGAACTGATCCGGCACAGCGATCTCTCCTTCCTTGCGGGAAACTTATACTCTATTATACACAGTTTTCGCAACAAAGAAAAGCCCCTAAATGAAGAAAAAGTGACAAAACGTTATAAATGGGTGAAAAAAGGCCCGCGCGGCGGCATCAAAATGCATCCGCTTCCTGCGAACAGACCGGCAGCGGGAACCAGCCGCGGGGAACAGCGGGGCGGTCCTCGTAATCAAAGGGTGTGAACAGCAGCCGACCTGCGCTGAGGGCGTCCAGAACGAGCGGATGGTCTGCCCCTTCCGTTACACGGACCTGATTGCTTGTGACCTGAACAGTAAAGGCCTGACCCTCGCAGCACAGGGGGAGCGTGCCGTCCTCCAACGTCTGGTATGAAGCTGTCAGGCGCAGCATGGCCTCGACGACATGCGGGTAATTCAGCACGCGGGCAGACAGCGCAGGGCTGCGAGTCACGGACTCGGCCCAGATGCACAGATGACGGAGCAGCGCAGCGTCATAGTCTGGCATATCCAGCACGATCTCATCGAGCGCATGCAGGGTCAGCCAGGCCTTCAGCATCGTGTCCAGATCGGCGGGGGAGGCTGCATAGATCTCGGCGAGCCGCTTTTTGTCCGCCGAAGCAATGAGGTATCCCAGCAGCCGGCCGTGCTGTTCGACAGCCCAGGGCGTGTGCAGATAGGTGCGGCATACGACGGCAAAGCCGGGGCTGCTGCGGTCGAAATGGTAGGGCCGGGCGTCGTGGAGCGCCTGCGCCTGACGCTCCAGCGCTGTGCCGGACGTGATCTCACTCAAGGTCACGCCGTCGATGGAGACGTCCTTCAAGGCATGCCGGATGTTCGACGAATTGATCTCAATGTGATGGAGCACGCCGCCTTGCGCATAGCCAAAGTACTCATAGCGCTGCCGCTGACCGCCCAGCAGGGCAATGTCGGCGCCGTTCGCACGCATCTCCTCCAGCGTTTTGGCCATCAGGGCCTTCATGTGCCCTTCGCCCCGCGCATCCGGATGAACGCTCACCGTGCCGACATAGCCCGTTTTGAGCGTCCGGTTCAGCACGTGCAGCGTCTGCGGCAGCACGGCGATCAGGCCGCGAATGCCTTTTTCGTCGTCAAAGGCGATGTTTTGCAATTTCGCGGTGTCCATGTCGGCACCGTATACCTTCGGAATGGAACGCTCAAAGCTGATGTCGGTGCCGGACAGGTTGAACACCATGTCGGCAAAGGCAAGATATGCCTCGCGTTCCTCGGGGCGGGCCTTGCGGTATTCGATCATTTGACGCCCTCCTGATACAGCGTCCAGCAAGTGCCGTGCAGCTTCCGGCGGAAGGGGAACAGCGCGCTGGAAGCGCGGGTTGGATAAACACGATTGGTCAGCAGCAGGACCCAGAAGCCGGTATCGGGCTCCACCATCAGACTGGTGCCCGTGAAGCCGGTATGGCCAAAGCAATGGTCAGGAACCTTGTCGCTCATGAAGTTATACGCGGTGCCGGCAAGATGGAAGCCCAGGCCGCGGTGCTCGTCAAAGCCGGGCGTATAGTTGCGGATGGCCATTTCGAGCGTCTCGCGGCGCAGATATCCGCCGCCCATTTGGGCCAGCATGGCGGCGAATTTTTCACCGTCGCACAAGGGCATGAACACGCCTGCATTGCCGCTGACGCCGCCTTGATAGCGGGCGTTTTCATCGTGGACGACGCCGATCCAGGGCCTGCCGGTCGCCGGATCGACCTCGGTGGCGGCGCAGACGCCGGAGAAGGGACAGTAGCCGGTCCCGGTCATCCCGAGGGGCTCGAAAACCCGCTTCCGCGCCAGCTCAGACAAGGACTCGCCAAAGCGCTGCTCCAGCATTTTGGCCAGCGTGATGAAGCCCATGCAGGAATAGCTTGGCGCAAGACCCGGCGCATTGTCCAGCGGATAACGCAGGATGCAGTCGAGCACTTCATCGGGAGACTGGCACAGCTGGTCCAGCCGAAAGGACGGATTGAAGCCGCCGGTGTGGGTCATCAATTGCCGCACGGTGATGCCGAGCTTGTCCTGCGGGGCGGAAGGAAAGAAATCACCGATAGTCTCGTCGAGGGTCAGCGCACCGTCCTCCATGGCGCGGAGGACGATCATGGTGGGACCGAGCACCTTCGAGAGCGAAGCCATGTCAAATTTGGTGTGGGCATCCACGGGCGCGTCCTCCGGCAGCGGGGCGCCGCCGATAAAGGCACGGGCCAGCACGTTGTCATGGACGCCGATGGCAGCCGCAGCCGCAGGAAAAGCGCCTGCCTCACGGCCTTCGGCAAGCATAACCTCAAGGGAATGCTGCATGGTAGGCATAACCGATCATCCTCCTGCGGGCATTATAGCGTTTTTCGCGCGGCGGCGCAAGGGGAGGATGGGAAAAGCCGCCCAATTGCCCGGCAGCGGCTTGACATTCGGCGGCTGCCCATCTATACTGGAAAGTGATGTATGGCAGGAAAAATCGAAGACTGCGGCGAATCAGGGCGGGGAATCGCTCGTGTCGTGCGGGCTGCGTTCCGTCAATAACAAACACGAGGAGAATAACATGAACGACCTCAAAATCATGCTGGGACAGAGATTGTCGGTGGGTTTCGATGGGTTTGAGATCCCGGAGGAGTTTGCGCGGCTGATCCGCGAATATAAGGTAGGCAATGTGATCCTGTTCCGCCGCAATGTGCAGAGCTTTGCGCAGCTGCGAAGGCTGTGTGCCGAGCTGCGTGCATTGATCGTGCGCGAAACGGGCAGGATACCCTTTATCATGCTGGACGAGGAGTGCGGCAGTGTATCGCGCCTGGCGCATATCGGCACGCCTACGCCCAGTGCGATGGCCATCGGTGCGACGGGAAATGCGGAGAACGCCCGCGCCGTCGGCGGCATGATCGGCGACGAACTGCGTGCGGCCGGCATCAACTTCAATCTGGCGCCGATCCTGGACTGCAACACGAATATCCATAACCCGGTCATCGGCGTGCGCAGCTTTGGCAGCGATCCGAAGCTGGTGTCCGCGATGGGCGTGGCCTATGCCCAAGGTCTGATGGCGGCGGGCGTGGTCGCCTGCGGCAAGCACTTCCCGGGCCATGGCGATACTGCGGTCGATTCGCATATCGGTCTGCCGATCGTGGACAAGAGCGCCGATGAAGTCCGCCGTGTGGAACTCGTCAGCTTCAAGGCAGCCATCGACGCGGGGATCGACGCCATCATGAGCGCCCATGTCATTTTCCCGGCGCTGGAGCCGGAGCGCGTGCCGTCCACGGTGTCAAAGAAGGTGCTGACGGGGCTGCTGCGCGAGGAGATGGGCTTTGAGGGCCTGATCGTCAGCGACGGCATGGAGATGAAAGCCGTCATGGACATGTTCGGCATCGAGGACGCGACCCGCCGTGCGCTGAACGCGGGCGTAGATATTGCGCTGATCTGCCACTCGGCCAGGCAGGCGTCCGATACGCTGGACCTGCTGTACGCCGCCGCAGAGGACGGACGGCTTGATCTGGCGATGAATGAGCGGTCCTTTGAACGGATCTGCGCGGCGAAGGACAAGCAGGAGAAAGCGCCTGCGGGCGTTCCTGACGACTTTGGCAGCGAGGCCCACAAGCAGGCTGCACGCGAGATCATGTACGAGGGCGTCCGGCTGCTGCATGCCCCGGAGGGCAAGCCGCTGTTTGACGTCGGAAAGGACACGCTGTTCTTTGGCGCCCCTGCGATCCAGGCGTCCTTTGCCAGCGATGAGTTGACGCTGGATGCGGCAAAGGTCTGCGCGGAGCGTCTGGGCGGCGTGTTTGTGCCGGACGCACTGGCTGGCCGGGATGAGCTGATCGCGGGCGCTGCCGCTGTGAAGGCGGTGCTGATCCTGTCGGACAACGATCCGCAGCTGGCCGAGATGACGGAACTGGGCAACGCACTGGCGGAGGCCGGCGCGGAGATCACGGTCATCGCCATGACGACGCCCTATTGCCTTGACGCCCTGTCGGACAAGGTGTGGAAAGCGGCGGTCTATCAGTACGATTGGATGGGCGTGGACGCGCTGATGCATTTGCTGTCGCAGGGCTGACGGCAGACCGATCACGGATGAAAAAGTGAAGTAGGGCTTGACAGGATGCATAAAAGTAGGTAAAATGTAAGGTGTCGCAAGTCTGTTTAGGCTTGATGCGGGACGTGCAGGTGTAGCTCAATGGCAGAGCGTCGGCTTCCCAAGCCGATCACGTGGGTTCGATTCCCATCACCTGCTCCATACCGCATCAATCGCCATGAACAGCGAAGACAAGAACTTCGCAGTTTGTGCGAAACAATAAGGAGGAACATTCCAATGGCTAAGGAGCATTACAACCGTACAAAGCCCCATGTCAACATTGGTACCATCG
>R21__coassemble_630_pt1 | contig 28073 bp, 21 predicted proteins | sample R21__metabat2_low_PE_059 | metagenome-assembled genome bin R21
GGATTCGACGCGGGCGGACATGACGCAGGCTGTGCTGGAAGGCGTCGCCTTCGGTCTCATGGATGTAGAAGATCAGATCCTCATCGGTGGGGCAGATCTGCGCATGGCCCAGGCGATAATCGCTGCGGTACACGACCTGAGCTTCCTTTCCGGGGTCCAGGATCACCAGCGCATAGATCTTGCTGGCCAGGTGATAGCTGCACGCGATGCGGCCGGTGTTTGCGGCGGTCAGGTGACCGGTGATCTTGCCGCCGGCGGGCAGGTCGCCGACTTTCGTCATTTCCAGCGTGTCCAAATCAACAGAGAAAACCTCGGTGTCATTGCGCACGGTGTAGCCGATGTTCTTCTCGCGGTCGGTGGCGAAGCCGGTGAAGGAATAGTCCGTCACGCGCTCCAGCTCGCCGGTGGCCATGCTGGCGCGGTAGCAGCCGCCATCCTCCTTGCCGGGCAGCTGCTGCTTCATGAAGAAGAAGTAGCGGTCATCGGTGGAGAAGTTCTCGCAAGTGAAATACAGCTTGGCATTTCGTTCCGGGCCTTCGGTGTACTTGCGCACATTGTAGCCCGTAATCGGGTCGCGGTATTCGATCATGATAGCTCTCTCCTTTACTTCGTCCGGCCTTTACAGACGGACAGTCTGTCCGGCAGGGATACAGATGGGCTCGTCGTGGTCCTCGACGCGGATCCAGCAGTCGCGGATGTTGGGGTTGAACACGAAGCTGTTGTCGGCGGCGAACTGCAAACGCTTGAAATCGTCCATGCAGTCCATGAACTCGATGTTGGTGCAGTACCAAACGTCGTCCTTGCCGCTCACCAGCGCACAGAAGCTCTCGATCAGATCCCAGTTGTTCTTGTCATTGAACTCATAGCTGTGGCCCCAGACATACATGAGGTACAGATACTGCTGCTTGAACAGGGCATTGAACTGCTCGCCCAGCTCCAGCAGGCGATGATTGTGGTGGCAGGTGGCCTGCCAGCGGTAGGGATCGTCCGGCAGCGCGAAGGAATCGCTGGAGCCGACCACGCGGGAGTAGCGGATGCCGCACAGGGGCAGCAGCTTCACGATGTCGTCGCTCAGGGAGCCATTCGGGTAGCTCAGGCCGCGCACAGGATAGCCGGTCAGGGATTCCAGCGCCTTGCGATCATCGAGTACCTCCTGCATCACCTCGGGGAGTGGGCAGCGGGCGATGGTCGGATGGGTCACGGTGTGGCAGGAGACCTCGTGGCCCTTGTACAGCTCGGCGACCTCGTCCGGCTGAATGCGGTCGGGGTCCTTGGACCACAGGCCGCTGTTCAGGTGGAAGGTGCCCTTGATGCCGTACTTGTTGAAGATCTCGATCAGGCGGCGGTCATAAATCTTGCCGTCATCATAGCTCATGGTGAGCGCCTTATGCTTGCCGCCGGGATAGCAGCAATAAACCTTGTTCATGGTCCATAACCTCCAACAAAGAGGGGCTGCCGCCCCGTGAAAGGTTCGGCAGCCCCGGATTTACTTGGGAGAAAAGGGATTACTGGATGGCCTGATAGGCAGCAGTGTACTCAGCCTTGATCTGGTCGCCGCCCTCCTCGGACCACTGCTCCCACAGGACCTTCAGCTCATCCTCGTCGATGACACCGGCGATGAACTGCACAGCAGCGTCGCTCAGAATCTGGTCCAGGTAAGCGCCGTTAGCGACATACTGCTCAGAGGTCAGGGTCAGGCAGGGGTTGGCGATAACGAACTGGGCATAGTAAGCGTTGTTGGCGGTGTACTCATCGCGCAGGGGAGAATGAGCGCTGGGCAGCAGCTTGTCGCCGGAGGTGCCCATGTGCAGCTGGTTCAGAGAGCCCTGCAGGGTGGCGTTCTTGTCGGCCTGAGCCTTCTGAGCGGCCTGAGCTTCCTCGGAGTCGCCCTCAGCCTCGGCGGGATAAGCGGCGGCAGTGCCGTCCTCACGCAGCCAGTAGGTGACGCCCTCGATGCCGCTGTTCAGAGTGATCTGACCGTCGGCAGAGTTGCACCAATCCAGGAACTTCAGGACCTTGGGCAGGTCAGCCTCGGAGACAGCCTTGGTGACAACAACCAGGCCAGCATAGCCGGCGTTCTGGGGCCACACGCGGATCTCACCATTGTCGTTGACCAGACCGCCGATCTCCTCGAAGATCTGCTCGGTCACGCCCTCGTTCTGCTCGAACCACTCCTGCTGACGATGCGCGTTGTCGTTGCAGTCAAAACGCATGAAGCAGTTGCTGGTACGCTCGTAGGTGTTCCAGTCGGAAGAAGAGCGGGTCACGAAGTCGGGAGCGATGCCGCCGATTTCATACAGGTGACGCAGCCACTTCAGGCCTTCCAGGTAAGCGGGATGCTCGTGAGCGGCATACACATTGCCAGCCTCGTCCACGCCCCAGGTGTTGGGAGCGCCCATGGCAACGGTGATGATGTTGATGGTGCCGGCAGTGTAGTTGCCGATCATGTTCAGGGCATAGGTGTCAGCGCTGTAGCCAGCCAGAGCCTCGGCCAGAGCGGTCAGCTCAGCCACGGTCTCGGGCTCCTTCTCGATGCCGACGGCCTTGGCGATGTCGCTGCGGTAGTAGATGCCGGCACGGGGATAGGCACGGCTGCGGAACAGACCATAGACGCGGCCGTCAACGGCAGAGTTCTTGTAGACGATGTCGGCGCCGGGAGCAGCCAGGTTCGGATAGTTCTCGGAGTCGGTCACATAGTCGGTCAGATCCCAGAAAGCAGAAACGTTCTGGATGTAGGTGTTGTCACGGCCGGGGAAGGAGATGATCATGGGCATGCTGTCGGGGGTGGCCAGGGTGGTGGACAGGATGTCACCGTAGCTGGAGTTGGCCTGGAACTGGATGTCCAGCTTCACACCGGTCTCCTGCTCGATGTGCTCGATGATGGGGTTGCCTTCCTTGACAAACTCCACGTCGGTGAAGAAGTCAGGCAGCATGATGGAGATGGTGAGGGGTTCTTCGGCAGAGGCAAAGCTCATCATGGAGAAAACCATGATCAGCGCCAGAGCCATGGACAGGATCTTTTTCATAGCGGGTACCTCCTATTAAATTTATTATTCGGCGGCACTCGGCCGCTGATAACCGAAGCAGGAAAGAGGAAGAAGCATCAGCCCTTCAGAGCGCCGACCATGACGCCCTTGACGAAGTACTTCTGCAGGAAAGGATAGACGCACATGATCGGGACGGTGGAAACCACGATAACAGCCATCTTGACAGATTGCTCCGGGGGCTTCACGAAGTCGGGGTCCATGTTGTCCATATTGCCCGCAGCGGCATTGGCCATGATGATGATCTCGCGCAGCAGCACCTGCAGGGGCCACTTTTCGCGGGCGCCGGTCATGTAGATCATGGCGCTGAAGTAAGAGTTCCAGTGACCGACGGCGTAGAACAGGCCGAAGGTTGCCAGCACGGGGAGGGACAGTGGAAGCACGATGCGGACCAGAACGCCCAGGTCCGTGCAGCCGTCCAGGCTGGCGGATTCCTCCAGCTCCTGGGGGATGCCCTGGAAGAAGTTCTTCACGATCATCATGTTATAGGCACTGATGGCGCCGGGCAGCAGCACCGCCCAGTAGGTGTCCTTCATGTGCAGCCAGCTGGCCGTCACGATGTAGCCGGGGATCATGCCGCCGGAGAAGAACATCGAGATGATGACCATATTCAGCAGGAAGTTACGGCCGCGCAGGCGGGTCTTCGAGATACCATAGGCCATGGTCACGGTGAAGAACAGGTTGATCAGCGTACCGAAGAAGGTGATGAACACGCTGTTGCCGAAGGCCTGCAAAATACGGTTCGAGGAGAAAATGTACTTGTATGCGTCCAGCGTCACGTCCTGCGGGATGATGAACATCGGGCGGACGGTCAGCTCGTACTCCGTGGCGAAGGAAGCGCCAACGATGTAGATGAAGGGAAGGATGGTCGTGAAGGCGATCAGACCCAGCAGGAGGTAGTTCACTACGTCAAAGATCTTGTTGCCGACAGAGTTGTATACACTGACAGGGCCGGAGGAGATCTTCATTTTGCTGATATCGCGCTTGCCGTCGGGCGTCATCGTAACCTGTGACATTTTGATACTCCTCCTTTCTTAGTACAGACCCTGCTCACCCATCATGTGAGCGATCTTATTGGAACTGACGACCATGATAACGGAAACCACGGACTTCATCAGACCGACAGCGGAAGCGTAGGAGTACTGCGCTTGCTGAAGACCCTGCTGATACACGAACACGTCCAGCGTCTGGGAGGCGCTGCGGTTCAGGGAGTTGGCCATCAGGATCAGGTGGTCATAGCCGGTGTCCAGCATGGAGCCCATGCGGAGGATCAGCATCAGGACGATGGTGGAACGGATCGCGGGGAGGGTGATGTGCCACAGGCGGCGCAGACGACCGGCGCCGTCGACCATGGCAGCCTCATAGAGCTGCGTATCGACGTTGGTCAGGGCAGCCAGGAAGATGATGGTACCCCAGCCGGTTTCCTTCCAGATGGTCTGGCCGATGATCATGCCGCGGAAGAGGTTGGGGTCCGTCATATATTTGACGGGATGGCCCAGCAGCTGCTCCGTCAGCTTGTACACGATACCGGAGGAGGAGAACATGACCAGCGTGATCGAAACGACGATAACGATGGAGATGAAATGGGGAACATAGAGGAAGGTCTGCACCAGCTTCTTGTACTTGGCGCTGCGCACCTCATTGAGCAGCAGGGCCAGAATGATGGGCGCAGGGAAGTAGAAGACGATGTTCATCAGCGACAGGATCAGCGTGTTGGCCAGGTATCTTGTCCAGGCCTTGTTGCTGAAGAAGTAGTTGAACCACTTCAGGCCGACCCATTCGCTCCCGAACACGCCCTGATACGGCACGTAGTTCTCAAAGGAGATCACGATGCCCCACATGGGGAGATACTTGAACACCAGGAAGTAGATTACGCCGGGCAGGATCAGCAGATACAGCCACTTATCGCGCCTGATATCCGCACCGAGACGCTGCCAGTAGGTTTTCTTGCCCTGAGGGCCCATCGCCTGGGGTCGTGTCGTCATTGAAGCTCCACTCCGTTCTGTCGTGATGTCGAACCGTGGGTAGGGAAAATGGACGATAAAACGATGGGATTGAGTTGACAAACATTCATAGCAAAGTGCTGAAAAATTTGTCTCTATTCCACAGAATATAGTTTTATCATCCGTATCCTCTGTAACTATAACTTGTCCGGTGACTTCTTGTCAATCCATGAACCGAAAAATGGGCAAAACTGATTACTAATCAACTCGGATGGTTAAAAATGCACAGTCAAAATGTGAGCTTTGGTGTGATATGGCATAGATGTGGCAGGAAATAAACATAGTTTGGATGGGGCGCATAGTCGAAATTGCGCATGTGGTTTTCGCAAATACTGATGCAGTTCTTCAGTTTATGCGCAGCTGCTTTCACAAAATGGCCGCAAAAAACCGCCTGACCGGTCGATCAGGCGGCAGATGATTCATGCAGCAGATTTATTCGTCCTCGCGTCCGCGGATTCGACTGCCGACGCGGACTCCCCAAGCCTGACCGTCCCGGATAAAGAATTCCAGGCGGGAGCGCAGGCGTTCAGGGTCCTTGGCGTCCATGGCCAGGAAGCGCAGTGCACCGCAATAGACCAGGATCGTATCGTTGCCGTTGACGACGGCCTTGATGGGCGTTCCGCTGCCGTCCACTGTGACGACGGAGGGCTCGCCCTCATGCGCCACATAACGGCCGGTCAGCATCTGCGGATCGGAAAATTCGCGGCCAACGGGAATAAACCAGCGGTGGCAGGTGTCCAGCGGCAGACCCATCACCGCGTTGTACAGCACCCACATGATGTCGTCCATGTCCGCATCTCCGAGGCTGCACAGCACCGCGAATCCATAGCCCTCGCCCAGCAGCAGACCGCCCTTGGTGGACACGCCGTGCAATCCGCCGCTGTGCTCGCAGATGGTGTGACCCTCCTTCACGCGCTTGTACAGACCGAGACCGTAAATCGCCTGATCTGTGGCGGGAACACGCGGGCCGATCATGGCTTCCACCGCCGCGCGGGGCAGTACCTGCCGGCCCTCATGCAGTCCATAGTTCGACAGGCAGCGATAGTAGGCCGCCATGTCGCGGGCGGTGGACTTGACCATGGCGCAGCCGCGGAAGGGCGGCAGAATGCTCCAATCGTCGTCGCAGACCAGCTGATCGTCCTCGTACTCGAACAGTGAGGTGATATTGCCGCCCGAAAGCTCATGGGCGGAAACGCAGTCGTCGTCCATGATCGTGCGGTTCATGCCCAGCGGGGCAAAGATGCGCTCGGCGCAGAACTGCTCCAGCGGGATACCAGCAACCTGGTCCACCACATAGGACAGGATCGCGTAGCCTTCATTGCTGTAGCTCATGTTTTCGCCGGGCGCGCCAACGGTCTTGTAGGGGCAGTGGGCGATATAATCAATGATCTGGTCGATGGTATCCATCTGGTTGGGCGAGGTCTCGCGCATTGCGCGAAGCCAGGCGCTGTCGCGATTGACGCTGTTCATGGCGATGGACCATTCCAGCGGCTCCATGGGCGGGATGCCGGCGGAATGTGTGGCCAGCGTGCGCAGCGTCACCATGTCCCGCGCCGCGCCGGGTACCGAGAACTTCGGGAAAAACTTGGTCACCGGGTCGTCATAGGACACCTTGCCCTCGCTCTCGAGGATGGCCAGGGCCAGCGCGGTGATCGACTTGGACATCGAAGCAATGCCATACATGGTATCTGGATCGACGGTGACAGTTTTTGTACCGTCACGCCATCCGTAGCCCTTCTCAAACACGGTGCCGTCGGGACCCTTGACACACACGGACACATTCGGAAGATGGTCGTGCGCCATCAGCTCCTGGATCTTCGCGTCGACCGCCTGCAGATCAAACATGTGGTTTCCACCTTTCTTGCGTGGGATTCGATAGGAGTATTTTACACCGGCAAAGCGGCAGAGGCAAGGTGTCTGCTCGGATTTTCTCGAAAAAAGCCGGATTTCATGCCGGAATCCCGTTGCACGCGAACGATACATATGTTATAGTAGAAACGCAGGAGAGCTGAAGCACGGACGTGCCGTCAGCTCTTTTTGCCGGAAGTATGGCGGCAAGGAGGACAAATGATGCAGGTGGATCTGATCCTGTTCGCCGGGCAGTCGAACATGGCGGGCCGCGGCGTGACCAGCGAGCGCTGGCCGGAGAAAGCGCCGCCGGTGATTGACGGCGCAGGCTGGGAATACCGTGCGGTATCGGCGCCTGGCAGGCTGTGGCCGATCACGGAGCCCTTTGGGGTGGAAGAAAACCGCCCGGAAGGGATCGACGATCGCTGGGGAGAGGTACGAGCCAAAACCGGCTCGCTGGTGTCGGCGTTCGTCAACGCGTATTATCGCGAATGCGGCGTTCCAGTGATTGCGGTGTCTGCGTCCAAGGGCGGCAGCGCCATCGCTGAGTGGCAACCAGGCGGAGCCTATTTGACGGATGCGATGACGCGTTTGTCCGATGCACGCCAGTGGCTCATAGTGAATGGATATGAGATCCGCCATGTGTTCTGCGCCTGGTGTCAGGGCGAGACAGACGGCGATCTTGGCACATCCGAAGCAGTTTATACGCAGCAGTTTGATGCCATGCTGGCAGAGATGCTGGGGAACGGCATAGAGCGGCTGCTTCAAATCCGCATCGGTCAATGCAACATTCCAGGCGCTGAAACGCGCTATCAGCAGATGATCAAATGGCAGGATCGACTGGCCGCGACGCGCGAAAACGTCTTGCAGACTTCGGTCTGTTTTGCAGAAATGCGGGATCGTAGTCAGATGAAGGATGCGTTCCATTATTACCAAACGGCCTACAACGAAGCTGGCGAAGAGGCTGGCCGAAATGCTGCAAAAGCAAGCAAAAATGCGGATTGCTGAACATACAGACCAAAGTCTATTATGAAGGAGATAGCTGATATGGAGTTTAAGATTTTGGAAAACTCAGTTATTTATGGTGCGACCGAGCAGGTGCTTGCCGAAATCACTTTTCAAGAAACAGAATCCGGTTTGTTTTGCATCAATCATACCGTGGTCGATTCATCCTTGAAGGGTCAGGGGATCGGCGGCAAGCTGGTAGAAATGGCAGTTCAGGAGATTGAGCGGCGCGGCGGTCGGGTGACGGCGACGTGCAGCTTTGCCAAGGCGTGGATCGAGAAGCATCCCGAAGCGATCAACAGGTGAACATCATGCGCGTATTGGACATTGATCTGGATTTTTTCCTGGCAGACTGCTGTCCGCTGGCCGAATACGGCGAGCGACCGGAGTTGACAGGACACGAGCCCTGGCTGGAGGCGCAGGTGGTCGCGTTCCTTGAGGAAAACTGCGGTTTGAGCGCGTTGAATCCGCTGCCGGGGCGCGTATTTGAGACTCACGACCAGGCGCTTTTGTTCTGGGAAGAGCAGCTGCAAAAGGGCACGTTGACCGCGCCGTTCCATGTGACGCATGTCGACGCGCACAGCGATCTGGGCATTGGGTATCCGGGGCCGGGCTTTGTGCTGTATAACGTGCTGACCCAGCCGATGGACAGGCGCATTGACGTCGACGGCTACTATGCGCAGCACAAGCTGGATGAGGCCAATTATCTGCTCTTTGCGCTGGCCATGCGCCGGATCAGTGCGCTGGACAACATTCGCAATCCGCTTTCCCGGCCTGATATCCCCCAGGAGCTTCTGGTTCCAGGGCAATCGGACCGCATTCAGCTCTGCTCGCTGACGTCGCGGCTTTTCGAGGCTCGGAACGGCGCGGAACCTGTCATTCCCTTCAACGTCTACAATGATTACCGTACATTCCGCGCCGACACGTCCTTCGATTTTGTGACGTTGGCCATCTCGCCTCGTTATGCGCCGAAGGAAGCGGATGCCCTCGTCGATGTGATCGGGCGCTATATCAAGCCTGGCTGACAGGCGTGAGGAGATCCAATCATGAATCAGACTGAAATCAGGCGATCCCGCAGGCTTTTGAGCCTGACGATCATCTTTTTCTGGGCGTCGGAATACTGCCATGCGCCATATTTCACGCCCTATCTGCAAACCCTGGGGTTTGCGGCCACGACCATCGGCGTCATCACAGGCCTGTACGGATTCACGCAGATGCTGGTGCGCATCCCGCTGGGCATGTTTACTGACGCCACCGGCTGGTACAAGCGGACGATCGTGGGCGGCACGTTCTGCACGACGATCTCCAGCTTTGGCCTCATGTTCGCCACCAGCCTCCCGGCGATCCTGATCTGCCGCGTGCTGGCAGGCCTGGCAGCGTCTACCTGGCTGGCGTTCACCGTGCTCTACAACGCATACTACGCCGCGGACGAGAGCGTACAGGCCATGACGAACGTCAATGCCTTCAACAGCATGGGCAAGTTCCTGGCGTTTATTTTGGGGCTGATCACGGCGACGCTGTGGGGCTACAAGGTGCCGCTGGTGTGCAGTTTTTTGACGGGACTGGCGGCGATGGCCTGTGCCCTGTTCCTCAAGCCGATCCAGCTGCGTCGCGAGAGCTTCCAATTGAAGCATGCCGTGCAGGTCATGCGCAATCCGGCAGTGATCTGCGCGGCGGCGTTCTCGGTGGTGATGAACTTTTTCCTCCAGGGAACGGTCTATTCCTTCACCTCCGGCGTGGCGAAAAGCATCGGCGCATCTGCCTTTGAGATCGGCGCATCGACCATCCTGTTCACGCTGGTGCAGATTCTCGGTGCAAACCTGATCGGCAAGAAGCTGCTGAAGAAGATCAACGCCGCCCAGGCAATCTCCTCCGGCTTCCTGCTGCTGACGGTGAGCTGCGTATTGGTCGGTCTGGCGGCGAATATGCCGATGATCTACCTGGCGCAGATCATTGGCGGCGGCGCCAATTTGATGATGTCCTCGGTGCTGATGGCGATGATCGTCCGGCACACGCCCCAGGAGAAGCAATCGACCGCCATGGGATTATATCAGGCGGTATATGGCATCGGCATGGCGGCGGGTCCCGTCTGCGTGGGCGGTATGGTCAATGCCGGCGGCTATGCGATGGCGTACCTCGTCACCGCCGGGATAGTCCTGTTGGCCGGCTTGGCCGCGCCCTTCGCGGTCAGCCGTGCTGATCGCGATTAACAATGATACATACAATAAATAGCATATGGAGAGTATATACATGAAGAAGAAATTCTACACAGAAGCCGCCTATCTGCTGGGTTTGATCGTGCTGGCGCTGGGCACGGCACTGATGGAGAAGGCCAATTTCGGCATGTCGATGGTGGTCGCACCGGCGTATATCCTGCATCTTAAGGTGTCGCAGTATGCGCCGGTATTCACCTTCGGCATGGCGGAATATACGTTCCAGGCGTTCCTATTGATCGTGATTTCGCTGGTGCTGCGCCGCTTCCGCATCTCATTCCTGTTTTCCTTCTGCACGGCGGTGATCTATGGTCTGCTGCTGGACACCGCCCTGTGGCTGGCTGCGCCGATTCCAGGCGGCATTCTGGCAGTGCGCGTGATCTGCTATGTGGTCGGTATGGCCGCCTGCTCGCTGGGCGTGTCGATGCTGTTCCACACGTATATCTCTCCGGAGGCCTACGAGCTGTTCGTCAAGGAGCTGTCGTCGAAATACGGATTCGACATTCACAAGTGCAAGACGGTCTACGATTGCATCAGCTGTCTGGTGGGCGTCATCCTGTCCTTTGCGTTCTTCGGCTTCGGCCATTTTGAGGGCGTCAATTGGGGCACGATCATCTGCGCGCTGGTCAATGGCTGGCTGATCGGCCAATGCACAGGCCTGCTCGAAGGGCACTTCGAGTTCCTTGACGGATTGCCGCTGCGTAAATATTTTGAGTGAGCACAAGAAAACGGGCTGCCCGGAACCCCGGACAACCCGTTTTTCTTATTTCAGCAGGATCGCAACCGCTTCATAGTTCGCTTTGAGCGCAATGGTCAGCCTGCCGTCCTTCAAGTCGATCTCATTATTTTCACTGCACAGGACCTGCGTGATCTCGCTGGCCTGCACATCCAGTGTCACCTGCTCCGGCAGTGTGCCGCCGAAGGTGTGCAGCACCACGAGCGTCTCACTGCCGAGCGTGCGGCAGACCGCCTGCCAGCCCGTCGGGTGACGCCAACTGACACCCAGGGCCGCCGTGATGACGGACACGCCGTCGCGAATAATGTGCTGCGCGGCACGATAGAAGCGGATGCCTTCATCGACCTTGGCCCATTGTTCCGCAGACAGACTGTACACATCGCCGGACAGACACATGACGCCCAGCAGCGTCGCCGCCATGGAGTATGTCACGCGGCGGATGCTGTCCTCTGGGCGAAGCACGGCCCAGATCAGCGATTGTCCCGGCAGCATCACGCGATGCTGCGCAGCGGCAATGATCGGGATCTCTGACTGCTCATGGGCGTCCGAGAAGGACGCCAGCCAGGACGCGCCCAGCAGAGAGGGCTCCAGACGGTGGCCGCCGGAGGCACAGTTCTCGATCATCAGTCCCGGGATCGTTTCCTGCATGTCCCGGAACATGCGAAGTGTGCCCTGCATGTTCTGCCGCAGGCCTTCGCCCAGACCATCCGGGCTGTCACAGCCGACGCCGATGCAGTCGTTATAGTCGATCTTGACATACTCAAAGCCGCAGTCTTTCAGCAGTCCCGTCATGCGCTCGGCCAGATAGGCCTGCACATCGTCCCGGCGCAGATCCAGGAAACGGCGGTTGTCGGTGTCAATCACGCTGCCGTGACGGGTGAGCAGCCAGTCCTGCTTCTGAAAGACGGCTGACAATTTGGCGCAGGTTTCCGGCTCGAACCAGATGCCAGGCTTGAAGCCTGCGGCACGGATGGCGTCGGCGGTGGCCTTCACGCCCTCTGGGAACAGCCGCGCATAGGGAATCCAATCGCCGCCGCAATCGCTCCAGCCGGCGTCGTCGCGGCCATACCAGCCTGCGTCCATCACCACATAATCGACGTCATGGCCAGTCAGGGCATTCGACAGACGCAACATGTTCTCATGGGAGGGGCAGCCCCAGGTGGTGCAGTACTCGTTGAACACGACCGGCAGCGGCTTTCCCTGGCCGATCCAGTTCTCCTGATGCACGGTCAGCAGCCGCTGCGCCACGATCTCCGGCATGCCTTCGCCAACGGTGACGATGGCTTCGGGCGAGGTAAAGGTATCGCCGGGCTGCAAGGTCTTGGCCCAATGACCATAGTCGTAATCGGCCAGTCCGGCAGTCATGCCCAGCGCATCGTCCTTGCGGTGCAGCTCCATCTGCCAGGAGGATGGGCAGGCCAGCTGCATGGCCCAGGTCACCCCGGCCTTGCGATCCTCAAGGGAGGCAAAGGGGAAGAAGCCACGCACCGGCATGGAGCCGATTTGACCATACTTCAGCACACGAATCGCATGACCGGTCCAGGAACGCTCCAATTGCAATTCCTCGATGGGCTCTGAGGTGAAGCGCGCCTCGGCGCTCCATGCGCTGCGGGCGCGGTGCAGGACCAGCGCGTCAGGCGCATCGTCCGCCGCAAAGGGGGTGATGCCACCCAGATCCACGCTGGACAACGCCTCCAGGGTCAGCGGCACAGTCGAGGCATTCTCGACCTCGGTGGTGACACGGATGGCCGTCAAAGGCGCATGCCAGGTCACGCGATGACGCGCAGTCAGCCCGCGGGCATCACGCAGCGTCGTCACAATCGCATCGTTCTCTCGGACCTGTCCGACATAGCGCAGCCCGTTTGATGTGCCCGAAAAGCTCATGGTATGACCGTTGCCATAACCGTTGGGCAGCGCATCGCCGCGCACATAGAGCTGGACCAGATGGTCCGCCGCGCATTGCTTGTCCGCAATAGCAGCACGTTTCTCCCAAGGAGTCAGGACCATGCCGACATGCTGCGCCTCGTCAGTCACGTAAACCAGGGCCATGTCGCCCAGTTGATATTCCGCAAGGATCGTCATATTTGTTTCCCACCTTTTTTCTTCAAATTAGAGATATTATAGCACATCCGGCAAGTCGGTTCAATATAGAAAGTGCAGACGCATGCGCAAGCCGCGCAACACAAAATCCCCCGTTTCCCAGCCAGCGGACCGGCAGGAAACGGGGGATGCTTTTATGCCATGGATTCATCCGTCAGGACAAACCCGTCGGAAAGCGATTACTGAGCGTCGGCATTCACAGCCTGAGCAGCGGTACGGCCGGACACGAAGATCTCGACGATCGCGTTGCCGCCCAGACGGTTGCCGCCATGGATACCGCCGGTGACCTCGCCAGCCGCATACAGGCCGGGGATGGGAGCGCCGTTGGCGTCCAGCACGTGACGGTCGGTGTCGACCACCACGCCGCCCATGGTGTGGTGCGTGGAGGGAGCCATCAGACGCACGGTCATGACGGTGTTCTCCAGGTCATAGCTCTCAACGTTGTAGGAGCCGTCCTCGTTCATCTGGACGTCGCCCACGGTGCGGGAAGCAATGGCCTTGCCGCAGTCCGGATACTCGCTGCCGGTCATGACAGCCATATCGTAGTTGCGGATGGTCTCGACGACGGTGTCCACATCGGCGGTCACACCCAGCTCAGCGAAGAGCTCGGGCAGCTCGGCGATGGTGCGGCGATAGTAGCGGCCAGCATAGTCGCCCTCGGCCAGCTGCACGGGAGCAGGCATCATCTGGGCCTTGTTGTAGAACTCCAGGAACACGCCCTTGGTGCCGTTGACTTCCATGCCGTTGCGGAACTCGGCCAGGGACAGAACGTCACGCTCGGAGCCCTCGTCGACAAAGCGCTTGCCGGTGATGGGGTTGATCCAGCAGGCGTAGTTGCCGCCGCCGAAGGCCAGGTTGCCGTTGTCAACCCAGGAGATGGGCATCATCTGGGTGAAGCCCATGCCGGTCACGTCAGCGCCGACCTCCTGAGCCATCACGATGCCGTCGCCCTTCAGGGAAGAACGGTTGGTGGTCTTGATGGCGGGGGTCACATACTCGCTGGACCAGTACACGTTGTTGTTCAGCACCAGGTCCACATTGGCAGCATAGCCGCCGGTGGCCAGGATGACGCCCTTGGTGGCCTTGGCGGTCACGGGGGTGCCGTCCCACATGGTGGCCTTCACGCCGGTCACGCGGCCGTCCTCAACGATCAGGGAGTCAGCATTGGTGCGGACCATGATCTTGTTCTGGGCAGCGGTGGCGGAGGTCTTCAGCAGGGTGTTCATGGGAGCGGCGAAGTAAGCGCCCCAACGGCCGCCGATGGTCTCGCCGTCGATGTTGGCGCCGATGAACTCGTTCTCACGATACCACAGAGCGCCGATCAGGGTGGGCTGGGTGTTCTCGATGAACAGAGAACCCTGGGCCTCCAGCCACTCCTTCAGGCCCTGGCCGCCCTCGATGAACTGCTTGACCAGGTCCACATTGCCGTAGCACCAGTCGGAGCCGTCAGCGGTGGGACGCAGGCCGCCGTAGTAGGTCTGGAAGATGTGCAGATTCAGGGTGGAGAACAGGGTCAGCTGGTTCTCGGCCACGCCGGCGTCCAGCTGGGGCTGAGCCCAATCCAGATAGGCCTGGATCTCGGCCTTCAGGGCCTGCAGGGTGGGCAGGTACTCGGCATGCACGCCGTGCTTGGACAGCTCAATGGCGTCGCCGGCAACGAACTCATGATCCTTGTAGAACTCGGCGTCGAAGGGCTCCTCGCTCCAGTTCAGGATCATCTTCAGCTCGTTGATGCAGCCCTGCACGGACTTGACCTTGTCATAGGTCTCGCCGTTGAAGGCATACACACCGGTGGTGGCGTCCGGATCAGCGGCGTCCCACACCAGGTAGGGCATCACGGACTGATACTGACCGCCGGAAACCAGGGTGTTGCCGCCGACCTCGGCGTTCTTCTCGATGACCAGCACGGTGTTGCCGTCCTGGGCAGCCTGAGCGGCAGCAGCAATGCCAGCGCCGCCGGCGCCGACGATAACCACGTCATAGGTCTCCTCGATGGGAGCCTGAGCGGTCACTTCGTAAGCCGCAGCACCCTTGCGCAGGGCAGCGATGTCGCAGCCAGCCTGGGCAGCAGCGTCTTCCACAGCGGCCAGCAGGCCCTTGGAGGACAGGGTAGCGCCGGACACGGTGTCCACGCCGGTGGAAGTGCAGGCAATGATCTCGTCGATCATGATGGGGAAGGCGACATTGCCCACGTGGTCAGTCTCAACAGAGGCAGTGACCTCGATGGAGGCGATGGCGTTCTCGGTGAAGGTCACAGCGGCCTCCATGGGGCCGTTGCAGCCCACGCCCTTGCCGGTGTAGGTGCCGGGCACGAAGGCGATGGCAGCAGCCTCGACGCCGGCGGCCTGGTTCAGGGCGTCAGCGACGGCAGACTTCAAGCCGTCCACGGTGTAGGCGCAGGTCGCGGAGGACACAGCGTCGATGGCATCCAGCTCGTCAGCGGAGGTCAGGCCGACCAGGGCATTCGCCTCGGTCAGAGCGTTGATGACCACGCCGCCGATGGACTCGGTTTCGGAGTGCTCGATGGTAGCAGCGGTGATGCCGTTGGCGTCAACCGTCACATTGACGGTGATGTCGCCGACAAAGCCCTTGCCGGTGCCGGTGTAGTCGCCGGGCGTGAACGCACCCTCTGCCACAGAACCCATGGGCACCATGGAAGCGAGCATTGCCACAGCAACGAGCTTAGACAGCAGCTTCTTCATTTGGGTATTCCTCCCTGTTTTTTTCGCTCGAAAAACAAGCGTACAACATCAATTATAAGGGATATTGACAAAATTTCAACAATCCATTGCATACAATCTTTGCGCTTTTCGCATTACTCTTTGCGGTTATCGGACACTCTTGACAATTGTGTATCCCAGATGGGACATAAATAGCCCAACGCCAAAATCTATCGTCTGCATCGCCGCGGACGTGGACATCCGGCACGACCTGTGGTATACTGATGAAAAAGAAATGAGGTGCATTTTCATGCGTGAAATAAAGATTACTGAGATCCCCGGAATCAAGCTCGGTCAGGCAGAGGACGCCATCGGCGGCACCGGCGTGACCGTGATCCGCTGCGACAACGGCATGGCGGCAGGCCTGGATGTGCGCGGCGGCGGCCCGGCTTCCCGCGAGAGCGAGCTGCTCAAGCCGCTGGCGAACGCAGAAACGATCCACGCCCTGGTTCTTGGCGGCGGCAGCGCCTTCGGCCTGGACGCAGGCGGCGGCGTAATGCAGTATCTGGAGGAGCACGGCATTGGCTATGACGTGGGTGTGACGAAGGTGCCGCTGGTGTGCCAGTCGGACCTGTTCGACCTGACCGTCGCGGACGTCCATGCGCGCCCCGACAAGGCCATGGGCTATGCCGCCTGCGCAGCCGCGGAGACAGGCAATTATCAGGACGGCAATCACGGCGCAGGCACGGGCGCGACCGTCGGCAAGATGTATGGCATGGCTACCTGCATGAAGTCCGGCATCGGCAGCTACGCGGTACAGGTCGGCGAGCTGATCGTGGGCGCCATCGTGGCGGTGAATGCGCTGGGCGACGTCTATGACTGGAAAAACGGTCGGCAGGTCGCAGGCTTGCTGACTGAGGACGGCACGGCGCTGCGCTGCTCCGCCGATGAAATGTATGCCCGCAGCGAAGTCATCGACAACAAGTTTGTCGGCAACACCACCATCGGCGCCATCATCACCAACGGCCGCTTCACCAAGTCTGCCCTGTGCAAGATCGCCGGAATGGCGCACAACGGTTATGCCCGCGCCATCCGCCCCGTTCACACCTCTGCCGACGGCGACAGCATTTACGCCCTATCCGTGGGTGACGTGGCCGCCGACCGGGATATGGTGGGCACGCTGGCCTCCGATGTGATGGCGGAAGCGATCCTGCGCGCTGTGAACAGCGCCGAGAGCGCCTATGGATATCCTGCACGCAAGGACCTGCATCTGACTTGACGCGCGAAAGGCGGCGGCAACCATGAACAAGCTCACGACGCGGTGGGGCAGAGCCCTCGATCCGCAGCACATCCACGAGGAGTATCCGCGTCCGCAGCTGCGGCGGTCGAGTTACCTGAACCTGAACGGCGAATGGACCTTCACGCTGGCCGAGGAATCAGGGACGATCCTGGTGCCCTTTTCCCCGGAAGCGCCGCTTTCGGGCGTGGAGAAGGTGCTGCGCCCAGGACAGTGCCTGCGCTATCGCAGGACCTTTGTACTGCCGGACGGCTTTGTGCAGGACCGCGTTCTGCTGCATTTCGGCGCGGTGGATCAGGAATGTACAGTATATATCAACGGCTGCGAGGCCGGACGCCATGTCGGCGGCTATCTGGCCTTCACGCTGGATATCACCGACCTGCTCGGACCGGGTGAAAATGAGCTGCGCGTCGATGTGTGGGACGCCACCGAGCAGGCGCCGCACGCCCGAGGCAAGCAGCGCCTGGACAAGCTCAAGGGCCGCATGAGCTACCTGTTCTACACGCCGCAGAGCGGGATCTGGAAAACCGTCTGGATGGAAAGTGTTCCGACTGACCATGTGCGCAGTCTGCGGATCACGCCGGAGCTGGACAGCGGGGAAGTCTGCTTTGAAATCGACGGGACGCCGGCAGAAACCATGTCGCTGGAGATCCTGGACGGCGAACGCGTGCTGTGGCAAACCTCCGGCAAAGCAGCCTCCAGGGTCAAGGCGCAGCTTCCGCAGTTTGAGCCCTGGAGCCCTGACCATCCCAAGCTCTACGATGTTCGCCTGCGCTGGGGCCGGGACGAGGTGACAAGCTATTTCGGCATGCGCAAGGTGTCTGTCGAGCGGGACAGCAAGGGCGTCCTGCGCTTTTTCCTCAACAACCGGCCCTATTTCTTCAACGGCGTGCTGGATCAAGGCTATTGGCCCGACGGCCTGATGACGCCGCCCTCGGACGAGGCGCTGATCCACGATATTCAGACGCTCAAGGCCATGGGCTATAATACCATCCGGAAGCACATCAAGGTGGAGTCGGAGCGCTTCTATTATCATTGCGACCGGCTCGGCATGTGCGTATGGCAGGACATGCCCAACGGCGGCGGCAGCTACAACATGCTGCTGGTCACCTATCTGCCCAACATCATCCCCTGGATCTGCCGGGTGCTGCCTGACCGTTGGTACACGCTGTTTTCGCGCACCGACGCACAGGGCAGGGCACAGTATCAGTGCGATCTGACAGCGATGGTCGCGCAGCTGTACGACCATCCGGGCGTCGTGGCCTGGACCGCCTTCAACGAAGGTTGGGGCCAGTTTGACGCCAGGCAGGCTACCGCGCTGATCCGCCGCCAGGACAGCACCCGCCTGATCAATGAGGCCTGCGGCTGGTTTGACCAGGGCGGCGGCGATATGTACAGCATTCATAATTACTTCCACCGCCTGCGCGCCAAGCCAAAGAAAGACCGTGTCGTCGCGCTGACTGAGTACGGCGGCTATGCATATGAGGTCGGCGGGCATGTGGCCTGCGAGAAAAAAGTGGGATACAAGAGCTATCCGTCATCCGGGCTGTTGCTGGATCAGTACAAGGCGCTCTGGGAAAAGGAACTGACTGCCGCCATGGCAGGCGGTCTGAGCGCCGCGATCTATACGCAGACCAGTGACATCGAGGAGGAGATCAACGGGCTGATGACCTATGACCGGGAGATCACCAAATTCGACCCGGAGGAGCTGAGACAGCTGCATGAGGAGGCACTCTCACTTTTTACGCAGGTTACATGAGGCTTGAACAATACCACATACAGACCGAAGTCTATTATGATATGTAACAGACTGCGGTCTGTTTTGCTGTATTTGATATAAAAATGTCTCAATATGGCCTTGAAAAAAACAAGAAACCGCGGTATACTTATAGAAGATAAGATTTTTCCTGTTTTCAATGATCTCACAAGTAACCGGCAATCGGCGCGGTTGACTGACGTTGAAACCACCAATGTGGGAGGGGCACGGATGACACACTCAGCATACGAGGCAGCAGCAAAGCGGTATGTGGGCTTCTGCATCATGATTGCCACGGTGAACCTGACAACTGATTCCTTTGCGTTTATCTCGTCGGTCGATCCGATCCATCCCGGGTTTTTTGACGGCTCTCCCAGACTGTCGGAGGTGCTGCGTTTTCCCTGTGAGCACAATCTGCTCCATGAGGAGGACATGCCGGATTATCGCCGCTTCACCGATATGACCTATCTCCGCGCCTATTTTGGAGATGATCCTGCCCAGAAATGTCTCTGCATCCGCTACCGTAACCAGCTCAAGTCGGACAACAAGTGGTACCAGCTGGAGATCATCCCGCAGGAAACGTATACCAGTGAAAATCAGGTCTGCTACCTGTATATCAGGCAGGTCGCCATGCAGGGCTCAGATGCGCATATCCTGTTTGAGGACGCACTGCGCGAGCTGAGCGAAAACTACGAATCAATGTATTATGTAGATTTCGATTCAGACGTGGTGTATCCCTACCGCATGAGTAATTATATCAACGAGCAGTTCGGCTCGGTGCTCTGGGAAAAGCCGACCTATGATCAGGCCATCCGTTCCTATATCATGCGCGTCGTGATGGAAAGCGATCAACCGGAGATGCTCCGGATCTGCGAAAAAGCATATATCGCCGCTCAGCTGCGGACCACGCGCGCTTTCTCCTACAGCTTCCGCGTCATGCACCACGGACGGGAGCTGCTGTATCAGGTGAAATTCGCCAATGTGGATGGTCCGGGCGAGCTGCACCGTGCGATCGTGGGCTTTGCTGACATCAGCGCTGAAAAACCAAATGATGAGCTGCCTTTTGATTCCAAGAAAAAAGTGTTGATCGTGGATCACGACCGAGAAGATCGTCAGCGTCTGGCCGAGGTGGTCGAGCTGGATTTCCCGGTGCTGCAGGCCGTCAACGGCGAGGACGCGCTGCATATTCTGGATAATCGCTGCGACGAGATCGCTGCGGTGATGACCAATCTGGACATGCCGGTATGCGACGGTTATGAGTTGATCCACCGCATGCAGAAGGTCAAGCAGTACAGCTCGATCCCCGTGATCGCGATGATTGGCTCCAACGACACGCAGGCAGAGATCCGCTGCCTGAATGCCGGCGCGGCAGAATTTGTGATTCGTCCCTATGTCTCTGAGATCATCCGCAAGCGTCTGTCAGCGCTGGTCAGACTTCGCGAGTCCACCGAAACCCTGAATCTGGTCGAGAAGGACCAGCTGACAGGCTTGTATACCCGCGAGGCCTTCTATCAGTATGCCCAGCGCATCATGAATGAGAATCCAGGCCAGGATTTCGTGGTTGTCGTCTCCGATGTTGAGCATTTCAAGCTGATCAACGAGCGCTATGGCCGCGAGACGGCGAACGAGCTGCTTCGCTATCTGGCCCAAACCGGTCCCGGCAACGAAGCCGGCTTCATCATCGGCGGTCGTATCGGCGAGGACGTGTTCGCTTGTATCAAGCCCGACGTGTTCCTGTCCGAGGCCGACGAGCGGCGCATCGTCCAGGAAATGCAGATGAATGCGCCGGTCCCGAATCTGATCATCAAGTATGGTTACTGCCATTCCTGTGATGATCGGAAGCTAAGCATCCAGCAGATGTGTGACCGCGCCATCATCGCCATGGAGAGCATCAAGGGCGTTTATGGCACCATTTCTGCCCGATACGATGAAAACCTGCGCCAGAAGTGGCTGGTCGAACAGCTGGTGCTGGACAACATGGAAAAGGCGCTGGAGGAACAGCAGTTCATCATCTATTATCAGCCCCAATGTGACCTGGCTGACGGCACAACAGGCGGCGCAGAGGCGCTGGTCCGCTGGATTCATCCCAAGCTCGGCTTTATCAGTCCCAACTCATTTGTTCCGCTGTTCGAGCGAAACGGCTTCATCCGGAAGCTGGACATGTACATTTGGGACGCTGTCTGCCGCAACCAGCGGCGCTGGCTCGACGCCGGATATTCGCCCATGCCGGTTTCTGTCAATATTTCCCGGCGCGATTTTGATCTGCCCGGTCTGGCAGAACAGCTGCTTGAGGTTGTCGATTCGTATCAGCTGCCGCATCATCTGATCCACGTCGAGGTCACCGAGTCAGCCTACTCAGACAATCCGCAGCAGATCGCCCTCACCCTGCGGAAGCTGCACGATCAGGGAATCGGCATTGAGTTGGACGATTTCGGCACAGGCTATTCGTCCATCACAGCCCTCAATTTTATTGATCTGGACGTGCTCAAGATCGACATGAGCGTCATCCGGAACGACTCACAGGGGGGACAGACGCAACATTCTTGAGTTTGTCATTCAGCTGTCGAAGATGCTCAAGCTCAAGTGTGTCCAGGAGGGCGTCGAGACCAGGGAGCAGATGGAGCGCGTGAAGGCACTGGGCTGCGACACCATCCAGGGTTTCTACTATGCACGTCCGATGACCTACGATGAATATGTCCAGTGGTACGCCAAGCGCACAAGGTGATCCACCATCAAAAAGTGCATGCAAAATGCCTGCTGCAAATCGCTGTGAAATCGCATTTCTCAGCATGCAGCAGGCATTTGTCTGTCCAGAGGACAAAATCCCGATCTGATGGCGATATTTTCGCCCTTATTTTCGAGCAGGCATCACATACTCAGACGCTTCCGGGCAGCCTCCAGCTCCTCCTTGTTGGCCAGCAGGTAATGACCCGCTTCCACCTCGGTCCAGCTGGGCTTGTCCGTCTCGTAGTGATGGCAGCTGGGATCATAGATCTCCAGCACCTTGCGCTTCTCCGCCTCGGGGTTAGGCTGGGGGATCGCAGACAGCAGCGCACGGGTGTAGGGATGCAGGGGATGGCGGAACAGTGCCTCTGTCTCGGACATCTCGACGATATCACCCTTGTGGATGACAGCAATGCGGTCGCAGATGAAGCGCATCACGCTCAGGTCGTGACTGATAAAGAGATAGGTCAGACCGCGCTCCTTTTGCAGCTTGCTCATCAGGTTCAGCACCTGGGCTCGAATGGACACGTCCAGGGCGGAGATGGGCTCGTCGGCAATGATGAACTCCGGGTTCATTACCAGGGCGCGGGCGATGCCGATGCGTTGGCGCTGACCGCCGGAGAACTCATGGGGGAAACGGGTGGCGAACTCAGGCAGCAGACCCACAGAGCGGAGAGCGGCGTCCACACGCTGGCGGATCTCCTCCTTCGGAATGCCGCGGCCCAGCAGGCCTTCGGAGACAATGTAGTCGATCTTGGCGCGCTCGTTCAGGCTGGCCATGGGGTCCTGGAAGATCATCTGAATCTTGTTGGTGATCTCGCGGTCCAGCTGGCGGCTGATCTTGCCGGTCAGCTCCTGACCATGGAACTGGATCGAGCCGCTGGTGGCGGGCACCACGCGGATAATGGAGCGGCCAATGGTCGTCTTGCCGGAGCCGGACTCGCCCACGATGCCGAAGGTCTCGCCCTTGTATACGTCGAAGCTGGCGCCCTTCACGGCGCGGAACGGGTGGCGCTTGGAGCCGAAATCGACCTCCAGATCGCGCACCTTGAGGATCACTTCGCGTTCATCAGCCATTGTTCAGCACACCTCCCAGCTCCTTCAGCTTCTTGATGACCTCCGGCGGCTCCATCTTGGGCGCACGCTCGTCCAGCAGCCAGGTGCGAGCACGATGGGTCGGAGAAATGTCGAAATAGGGCGGGCGCACCTTGTGGTCAACGACCAGCGCATGGGGATTGCGGGCAGCAAAGGCGTCGCCCTGGACTTCCTTGAACAGGCTCGGCGGCGTGCCCTTGATGGTGTACAGGTCCTCGCCCTTTTCACCCAGCTGGGGCAGGGAGGACAAAAGCGCCCAGGTGTAGGGATGGCGCGGATCGTAGAAGATCTCGTTCACCATGCCGATCTCGACAATATCACCGGCATACATGACCGCAACGCGCTCAGCAATGTTGGCCACCACACCCAGGTCATGGGTGATGAAAATGATGGTCAGGTTGTACTTCTCCTTCAGCTCCTTGAGCAGGGACAGCACCTGCGCCTGGATCGTCACGTCCAGAGCAGTGGTGGGCTCGTCGCAGATCAGGATGCGGGGAGAACAGGCGATGGCAATCGCGATGACGATACGCTGACGCATACCGCCGGACATCTCATGGGGATACTGCTTGACGCGGCGCTCGGGGTTGTCGATGCGCACATCCTGCAAAATGCGGATGGTCTCATCCTTCGCCATCTTGCCGGTCATGCCGCGGTGCAGCTTCAGCGCTTCCTCAATCTGCCAGCCGATCGTTTTCAGGGGGTTCAGGCTGGTCATGGGGTCCTGCGGGATCATGCAGATCTCGCTGCCGCGGATGCGCAGCCAGTCCTCATTCTTCTTGAACTTAGCCAGATCCACATAAGCGCCGTTCTCGTCCTCGCCGCCGGCAAAATGATTGCGGAACTTGTCGCCCATGCCGTAATAGCGGATGGTACCGTCTGTCACGGAGCCGTTGGCGTCCAGCAGGCCAATGAAATTCTTGTTCAGCACGGACTTGCCGGAGCCGGATTCGCCCACGACCGCCAGGGATTCACCCTCATACAGGTCCAGATTGATGCCGCGAAGGGCATGCAGCGAACGGCCGCGAAGGCTGAACTTCACGTGCAGATCACGAACGGACAGGATCTTCTTGCTCATGTCTTTCAGCCTCCTTTACACGTGAGATTTGGGATCGGCGGCGTCAGAGAACGCGTTGCCGATCATGTAGAAGGACACCGTCACAAAGGACAGCACGATGGTCGGATAGATCAGCTGATAGCTCTTGGACGGGGAGGCCAGCAGCTTGCGGCCTTCGGTGATCAGCTTGCCCAGGGAGGGGATGTCGGCGGGCAGGCCCAGGCCGATATAGGTGATAAACACCTCGGAGCCAATGGCGCCGGGGATGGACAGGGCCATGCGCAGCATGATGACCGACACCAGATAGGGCAGCAGGTTCTTCATGATGATGCGCCAGGTGGACGTGCCCAGGCAGCGGGACGCGACATTATAGTCACGGTCGCGGATGATCAGCACCTGATTTCGGATAAATCGCGCCATGCCGATCCAGCCGGTGATGCTCATGGCAAAGATCAGCGTGCCCATGCTGGGGCGCAGGATGAAGGAGATCAGGATCAGCACGATGGTGGTCGGGATATTGTCCAGCACGTTATAGATCTCGGTGAACAGGAAATCCAGGCTGCGGACATAACCCCACAGCACGCCGATCAGAATGCCGACGCCCGCCTCGATCAGCGCCACGCAGATGCCGATGAACAAGCTGTTTCTCGTACCTGCCCACAGACGCGCCCACAGGTCATAACCGTTAGAATCGGTACCGAGCCAGTGGACCAGGTCAGGCGGAGAATCCTTGAGCGGCTTCGGGCGACCGGATGAAGTGACGGCGTTGTTCGCCACATTGGGGTCGAACTGATTGGGCAGATACGGCTGCACAAAGGTGAAGATGACCACGATCAGCAGCAGGATCAGCAGCGCCATCGCCAGCTTATTGCGGCTGAAGGCTCGGATGGTGGAGCGCCAGTAGCTGTAGCCGACGGCGCCAGTACGCTCCAGCTCTTCCTCGTCAAAGGCGGCCTCGGTGAACCATTCGTCGCGCGCCTTCAGATCTTCCTTCAACGCTTCGGAGACGTTCTGCTCCAGCCGGTCGAGCTTCGGATGCTTCAAAATGCCCATTAACGGTCGCCTCCTTTCTTGGTCAGGCTGATACGGGGATCAAGGGCCACCATCAGCAGGTCGCCCAGCAGAAGGCCAATAACACCCACGCAGGCAAACAGCAGCACAATGCCCTGTACCATGGCGTTATCCTGCTTCTTGACCACATCCACCAGCAATCCGCCCATACCGGGAATGCCAAAGAGGGATTCCACATAGATGGAGCCGATGACCGTGTTCAGGAAAGAGGTGGGGAGGTACTGCGCCATGGGCACAAAAGCGTTGCGGAACACGTGCTGGAACATGATCTGCGTTTCGCTGGCACCCTTGATGCGGGCCAGCATCACGTAGTCCTTTTTGCTCTCGTCCACCATGTAGCGGCGCAGCCACATCGCGTAGTAGGCGATATTGCCCAGCGACATGCACACCACCGGCAGCACCCAGAAAATCGGCCGGGCCAGGTCCTTGCTGGCGTCCATGACCGTCATGGTGATGCCCAGGGCGCTGGTACCGTAGAACTGGATGAACAGATAATACACGGCTGCGGGAACCGCCTCGACCAGCACGATGAACGCCGTGCCGAGATGATCGACAAAGCCGTCCTTATACTTGGCCATCAGCGTGCCCATAGGCAGGCCAACCAGCAGCGAGAAGATCAGCGACAGGCTGCCCAGCTTGATCGAGATCGGCAGCTTTGGCGCAATGATCTCCCACACCGGCACATTGGTGCGGTAAACATGGCTGGTGCCCAGATCGCCGCGGGTGATCAGGCCCGTGAAAAACTCGAACAGCTGCACCAGAATCGGCTTGTCCAGGCCCAGATTGCGCAGACCGTTGGCGATTTGCTCCTCGGACATCTTTTCAATGCCGGGGAAATAACCTTCGATGGGCATCTGACGCACCAGGATAAACACGATGGACAGAATGATGAACAGGGTCAGGAACGAGCGGAGAAAGCGTTTCGCAAGATATTTGGCCATGTGCTTTCGCTCCTTTCAGGTGATGATGGAACCAGGCTCCCGGCGGATAGTTGTCAGGGGACAGCGAAATACCCGTCATCCTCTGGCAACTATCCACTGCGGAAAAACAAGGATAGGGAGGAAACCCATTTCTGGGTTCCCTCCCTGCATTATATACGATTTCTTCCAGGAAATCAATGGCCCATGCCAGCCATCCAGGCGTCGTAGGAGGTCTTGTACTCCTCGGCAGTCACGAAGCTGTCATGCAGGGTCTGATACTTGAAGCGCAGGTTGCTCATGCCGAAGGGAGCATACTCACCCTCGAAGATGTTCAGCTTGGTCACCTGGTAGGAAGCAGCAGACACGTTGTAGGGGATCAGCATGGCGTTGTTGATCAGCATGGCCTCGGCGGCAGCGAACATGTTGTAGCGCTCGGTCATGTCGGCGGTCACAGTCTTGGCCAGCTCGACGGCGCCATAGTACTCGTTCAGGAACGCCTTGGTGTCCTCGAAGCCCTCGGTGCTCAGCATCTTGTCCATCTTGTTGTAGCTGTTGCCCACAAACAGGCCAGTCTCGGAATCAACCTTCTTGGCGAAGGGATCGGTCCAGGTCTCGGGGTCGGCGTAGTCAGCACCCCAGTTGCAGCGCATGATGGAGTACTTGCCGGCGCGGCGGGTAGCGGACAGGAAGGACTCGGCGGGACCGGCGTTCAGCACAATGTTGATGTAGTCGGTGCCCAGGACGTCCTCCAGCTGCTGCTTGACCAGCATGGACTCATTCTCCCAGTCGGTGTCATTGGACTTATAGGTCAGGACGACGGTCACGGGGAAGGTGCAGCCGGCAGCGGTCAGCTCCTCGATGGCGGCAGCCTTGTAAGCCAGGGCAGCAGCCTCAGAGGTGCCGTCCTCGGTCCACTGATAGAAGTTGTCCTCAATGCCCTCGAAGGCAGCCAGCGTGGAGAAGTCAACGCCGTCCACGGTGCAGAAGGTGGCAGGAGTCACGGTGTTCTGCATCAGGGAAGCCGGATCGTCGGGCTCCAGGGCGTACATGGCGTACTCACGGTCGAAAGCCTTCATGATGGACTTGCGGAAGTTGGTGTTGTTCACAGCGATCAGCCAGTTGGCGGGGCCGAACTCCTCGTCATAGGTGGGATCGAAGTTGAAGCAATAGAAGTAGCTGTAGTCCGGGATCACGCGGTCACGGGACAGGATGTCGGCGTGCTGCGCCTGCCAGTCGGACAGGATGGAGTTGTCGATACCGGCCACGTCCACCTCGCCGCGCAGCGCCATCTCAGGAGCGATGGTGCCAGCCTCGGCGTTGTACACACGATTGATGGTGTCGATGTGCACGTTGGCAGCGTCCCAGTTGTTGGTGTTCTTGACATAGACGTGCTTGTTCTGGGGCACGAACTCAGTCAGGACGAAAGCGCCGCTGTAGTACATCTTGTCGGCAGCGGTGCCGAAGTCCATGCCCAGCTCCTCCAGCTGCGGGCCATAGGCGGGCATGAAGCAGCCATAGGTCAGGCAGGACAGGAAGTAGGGGGTGGGAGCATCCAGAGTGTACTCCAGGGTGTAGGTGTCCACAGCCTTCACGCCGACCTCAGCGAAATCGGTGACTTCGCCGTTGTAGTAGTTGGCGGCATTCAGGATGTGAGCAGTCTCAACGGCATACTCAACGCCGCTGTCATACTCGGGGGTCAGCACGTACTTCAGGGCATCGACAAAGTCCTGAGCGGTGACCTCGGCCACACGGTTCATGTTGTTGTCATACCAGCCCTGATTCTGACGCAGGTGGAAGGTCCACACCAGGCCGTCCTCGCTGGTCTCCCAGGATTCGGCCAGGCCGGGGATCACGTTGGCCGTGCTGTCATACTCGACCAGGGTATCGACCACGTTTGCACCGACGGTCTGGTCCCAGGTGGTGCTGGCAGTCAGGTAGTTCAGCGTGGAGACCTCGCCGCTGTACAGGGCGGTGTACACGCTGCCCTCGGCCATGGCGGAAACGCTGCTCAGCAGCATCGCCAGGCACAGAGCGAAAGCAAGTACCTTCTTCATACTAAGTTCCCTCCTATGCTTTTTCCGACTTTTGTCGGGTCGAAAACGTCCGTCGAAAACCGGCGAGACGCTTTCGAGCGTTACAATAATAGAATAAATCTATCGGAAACGATTGTCAAGATGCAATTTGCATTTTTCCTGTTCAAATCCTGCATCCAACCGACAATTCGGGCGGCGTTTTTCCGATTTCTGCATCTTTCAGACAATTCCTGGTTTTCGTCCTAAAGTTCAATCATCATTTATCCTTCATTCATATTTCTCTTGGGAAGATCGGTTTTTCACTTTTCACAGAGTGCTTTTTCACAGCACATGCTTGAACCCAGTCATCCTGAATCCTGCAAATCTGACCGGCGATCTTCGAGTCCTATATTGGGAATTATATAATTGTTCCCAAATATTATTCCGCGCGGCATGTTCAAAATGGAGCAATAATATGTTATACTGATATGTAGTGCCAAAAGTCAATAAGAAAAAAGAAGAAAAGCAAGGGAGT
>R21__coassemble_634_pt1 | contig 27966 bp, 23 predicted proteins | sample R21__metabat2_low_PE_059 | metagenome-assembled genome bin R21
TCTTCCTTCTTGTCAGGTTTTTGTCCATCATAGCCTAACTTTCCGTGAAGAACCGCAAAATCGGAACTCTCTCAAAAGGAAAGATCCATTGCTCATGCTTTATGTGCAGGCAGAAATCCTCTGATATGCCAAGCAGGCCTGATATGCAGAAGAGAATAGCTGCCGCACAAGAGATGAACGATATATCACCAGCCAACATGCCCTGATAAGGTCCCACATGCCTTTCTGTATAATACAGATGCGCAGCACAGCCAATCGCCAACAAGGCCCAATAGAAAACCAGCGCCCCTCTGCCGCATACATGGCAGAGGGGCGCTGGTCTGTTACGCCATATGACGCTCGGCGTTTTCGCCGACGCCTTTGATGGTTTGGATCAGGTGCCGCTGTTTGGCGTCATCAAACAGCATAAGGAAGTTCGCGGGCTTATCGAACGGCGGTTTCAGCAAATCGGCAATATCCTTGATATAGCCATTCTTTTCAACATAGGCAATGACCTTGTTCACAAAATTGATCTGCTGGGTGTTCAGATGCTCTGACTCGATGAACTCAGAAAATGCAGCCATCACACTCTCATGGTCCATACCGGCAATTTTGCGAATCAGGATTCCGAAAGGCGTATCATGGAATGAACGCTCGTAGTCCTCTTTGCTGCCAAGCTCCGTAGTCAGAATATGCTCCAACTGTCCGTATTCGCTCTCGGTCAGGGGCACATTATGCGTCAGCTTATGAATGACCAGCGTATTTCCATGTTCATTGACATAGCGATTGACCTTTACTTTGTAATCGGCCAGATCCTCGCCCATAGGCAGGGGATCTCCAATTCTGCGTTCAACTTCCTTGTCGTCCAGATTGCTGAACACAAGCGGCGTTTCAATGATATCACTGAGGAATTTGATCAATGAGCGCAATTCATTACGAACCTGATCGTAATCCGTCACGCTGGCTCCTGCCCAATATTCAGGTTCCATTGTCGCCTGAATGATCGGCATTTTTGCCTCCACCTGAGCAATGGTACCCTTGTGGGAAAGCAGCGTAGACAGTCCGATCAGCTTCTTCGACGCCTTTTTTATATCCTTTGTTCCGTCCAGTGCGTCCAGCATCAGGGCATATACCGTATTGTCATAGCGTTTGGCGTATTCGTCAGAATCATCGACATAGATAATCGGCGCGATCTGAGAAACAAGGGTGTTGACCTTGGCGTCATCCAGTACATCAAAGGAAGCAATATCCCGGAATTGGTCGACCTGCTCGCGATACATGCGCACAATCGCCAGATCAGGATTCAAGGCAACCACCTGCTTATGGCACACCTCCACGAGCTTCTGACGGAATGCCTGCAAATCCTCTGACTGGTACTCTTCTCCCTGGAGCTTGGCAATAATTTTTGCCTGCTTGGTAAAAAGCGACTGACTCAAGCTCATTGCTTCCGCGCCCTTGATACCGTTGGGATTTTCACGGAAAAACTCGAAATTCCCGCAATAGTCAAAAATGTAGAAATACTTCTTACCTGTGTATTCGCCGCTGGTTGCGTCAACGCAAGTCATATCGGGACACAGACGTGTTCCGCGTCCGATCATCTGCCAGAACTTCGACTTGGAGAACACCTTCTTGAAGAACACAAGATTCCCGATGTGCGGCACATCAATGCCGGTGTCCATCATATCAACAGACACAACGATTTGCGGGTCCTTCTCCATTTCTGCCGACCATCTTGCAGGCGGGGCGGGCACCTTGAAATCATCGATCACCTTCTGTGCATAGGCGTCGTCGCAAATGACACGCTTGCAGAAGGACCCGCCATACTGCGGATACAGCTTGTTGAAGCGCTCGACGATGTACTGGGCATGGGTCTTGTTCTGCGCAAAAATCACGGTCTTGGCAATGCGATCGCCGCCTGCCACCCTGATGCCATTCTGCATCAAATCCTGAAGCACCATATCGACGGTGTCCTGGTTAAAGACCAGCTTATTGATGTATTTGGCGTCAATATACTCCGGGATCGTCCCGTCATCTTCCGCAAAATGCTCTTCGTATCTGCGTTTATCTTCTTCGCTCAATTCATCATAGTGTATGCCGTCACCGAGGAACGCAGTCTTTACCTCAACATTCTTATACGGAACCAGCACATGATCCTCGTAGACGGCTTTTTCATAGTCGTAGGCGCTGGTCGGCACGCCATCTTCACACTCAAAGAATTCAAAGGTGTTCTTGTCCACGTCCTTCTTGGGCGTCGCAGTCAGGCCGACAAGGATGGCGTCGAAGTAATCAAAGATCGCCCGATACTTTTTGAAAATGCTGCGATGGCTCTCGTCAATGATAATCAGGTCAAAATGGCCGGGAGAATACAGAGGCATGCCGTCCTTCGTACGGGCATAGTCAATTGCGTTCAGGATAGTCGGATAAGTCGAGAACACAATACGTGCATCCTTATCCAGCTTACCTTCCAGCAAATTGCAGAGCGACATATCGGGAAGATATACCTTGAATGCCTCCAAAGCCTGCTTGACCAGCGCTGTGCGGTCAGCCAGGAAGAGCACGTTTGTCACATGGTTTCCGCGCGCCATCACGTCAACGATGGACGCGGCGGTACGCGTCTTGCCCGTGCCCGTCGCCATCACCAGCAGATTCTTGCGGAACTTCTGCGTCACGTGCTCGCAGACGGCGCGGATGGCCTCCACCTGATACGGGCGGCCTGTGATCTCACGATTGATCTCAACCTGTGCAAGATCCTTCTTTTCGCCGCGGCGCAGCATCCGCCTTTCCAGGTCGCGGCGCGTGAAGAAGCCGCCGACCTGGCGCTCCGGGCCATCCGCCTTGTCCCAGAAGTAGGTGGTGTAGCCATTGGACAGGAAGATCATCGGGCGAACGCCAAACTTCTGTTCCAGGCAATCCGCATAGCATTCCGCCTGCGTTTGTCCCACACGGGGATCAATGCTGGTCTTTTTCGCCTCAATGAGCGCCAGAGGCTTGCCGTCCTGCCCGAACAGAACATAGTCGACAAAGCCATTATGCTGGCCCGGAACTCCGGCCATGTTGTCGACAGGGTACTCCTCCTGCACCTGCTGACCATCAAACTGCCAACCGATGCTTTTCAGATCCAGATCGATATAGCGTTTTCTGGTCTCATACTCATCGAGTTCGTCTGGCAGGACATATTCGGGACGATTCCGGCGATTTTCCTCGCGCATCTGCGCCAGTTCATCAGAGCGAGCAGCAAGTTCTGCCTTCAACCGCTCAATTTCGCTCTTGTTCTCTGACAGGAGGCTCTCCTGTTCCTTGATCTTTTTGGTATCCACCACAACTTCCGCAGTCGGAATCAGATGCTCATTGAAAAGACGACCGCGAGAAGGATAGTTTGCGCCATAGGTATAATCAATCGAATCAAGGAAACAGAACAAATTCTGGAGACTGCAAAGTGCCTCACCGGCAGAAATCGCCTGGTTGGTATGCACCGCATGGTTTCCCAAACGAATCACATACTGGAACAAACTCCACGTTCTTGTATCAATCAAGCCACGGAAATCAGCATTATGAATCAAAGCCTGGATATTATCCTGGTAAGGCATATCCAGCTGCTCTGCGGCATAAACCCATTTCACTGCAAGTTCCAGGGCTTTGCGGCTGCCGATCGCACACATGGCCGGAGAGGTATGGTATACCTTTTCCGCTTCCACAGCGGCTGCGGCAAACATTGCGTATTCTGGTACTGCCAGCAGGAAATCGAAATTCGCCATGGTCATCCTCCTGTTCTGTATCTTGCGTAATTAGTGATAGACAACTTTTGATTTGTCGGCTTGACGAGCGAACTGTAGAAACTCGTTTTGCAGCTCTATCGGCGGAACAAACCCCTTCAGCTTCGCGATCTTCCCTTGGAACAAATTTGCCTGTGAAGACGCTGTTTTTGAACTGTTGATTTGTTCTTGTAAGCCATCCGATGTAACCATGTATTCTGCAAAAATAGGGTTGATAATTGGCTTAAATCGTAGGAGCGCAGCGCTTCTTACCATTTGGAATTTCAATCCGTTTGGAACACTACAGCAACGGCCTACTGATCCTGAGCAAGAAATAAGGACATCTCCTGCTTGAGGAACCACACGCTTCGCTATGCGGTCATATTCCTCTTGGTCAATATAATCCACATCATCCAGTTGAAGAGCATGATTTAAGACGTTTCTCGCCGATAAAAGATAAATACCACGCTCAACTCTACGGGGTGTATTATGTTCGCCATCAGTTATCAGTTCGGTAAGCTCATCAAATGTCCGAATTTCCCAATTTTTGGGGTTGGTACGAAGATCTCCAAACATCTCGACAAATCGGGCTTTAATGAGTTCATCAAGCTGTTGGAGTTGCTGACGGCGAAGTATCATGATACTTCTGATTCGTTCTAGTTCATTAACAGCTTTCTGCTGTTCCTCAAGTGAAGGAACATTGATCTCAATGTTTGCAACGATTTGTTTTGATATTTCTTTGAAGGTTGCTCCTCTGCCTAAGGAGTTTAGATATTGCGTATTGCCCTTCAAAAACCAGAACAAGTACCTGTTGTCAATGAGTGATGAACACACAAGGTTCTTGAAGCCCTGGTTGCAAAACATAGGACATCCAGCAATGGCGACTTTGCCGATAGGTGCTCTGGATGACAAAATCACTGTTCCAGCAGGAAAAGGCTTTAATCCTGTTTTCTGAGCGCCAAGCTCTGTGATTTTTCGGACACTATCATCAACGATATAGCTATCATCGTTCAATTCAGCGGGGGTAATCCACTTAATGTCACCATCCCAATACTCAGGGACATTGCTTTTGGGCGTACTGCCGGATACGATTTCACAAATTTCACCGAGTTTATATCGTGCCATCATACCACCCCCACAAATCCGAATTTGCTTCTCAGCCGATATACCGCTGGTGCGACGCCTTCACATTATTCTGGTTGACAATGGCATACTGCATCGTTGTATCGATCTGTGAGTGACCGAGTATCTTTTGCACCTGCTCGATTGGCATTCCCTTGTCGATTGCACGGGTTGCCATTGTGCGCCTGAACTTATGTGGGTGAATCTTGCACAGTTCCAACCTTCGTCCCAGCTCACGCAGACGAATCTCAACACCGCTGATCCGCAGCCTGTCATGTGGCGCATCAAGTGTGACAAACAGTGCGGGGTTATCGTCCTTCCGGGCAGCTATATATTCTTGAAGGTGGAGCTTGGCTTTGGCATCGAAGTAGACCCTGCGTTCTTTGTCGCCCTTGCCGTAGACAATGCACTCCCGCTGTTCAAAATTCACATTGGCGATATTCAAATTCACCAGTTCCCCCACACGGATACCGGTTGAATACAGCAGGTCGATCATGGCCAGGTCGCGGAGTTCGTCGCATCCATCGCGGATTTTTTCGATCCCCTCGTCAGAAATCACTTCCTTGACCGGCGTTTTCGTTTTGATCTTGTGAATCCTGCGCATAGGGCTTTTCAGAATATAGTCTTCCTCCTCCAACCAGGAGAAGAAGCTCGATATATTCCGACGCACATTGTCCACCGTGACCTTACTGCAATCGTTGATGCGCTGGTAATCCACCAGGTAGGCACGGATCTCATCGGTCGTGATTTTCCGAACCGGCGTCGTGATGCGGGAGAGCATGCGGGCAATCGTATCGCTGTAATACTTGATTGTCCGTTCTGAACATCCTTCGATTCGCTTTGCGTCAAGGAAAATCGTCAGATACTCTCCATTTGATATATCTGCTTTTGTGGGCTGATTCTCCGATAGTGTTCTGACCAACACCTCCTGGAGCTTTTTCATTTGAGCAATGCTCAAGTATTCGGCCATCTCATTCAAAATAGCAACAAGTTTTTCGTCCATGGTAGTATCCGTCCTTTCTGATACCACCATCCTGCACCAGCTTGCGCCTGTTTTCTATGGGGTTAGCCGAAGTATTTCTGCATGAGGCTATCAAATAGGGTCTGTGCTTCATCAAGAGCCGCCTGCACGGCAACTTTTGATTTGTCGATCTGATTAACAAAAGTCGCAAACGCCGTCTGTTGACTCATTTCTGGAACAGGTATTGTTATTGACCTGATTTCAGATAGATTCAGCGTTTTTTGAGCAATTCCTTTGACCTTTCCCTCTATTTGTTTTTGCACGTCAGGTGATTGTAATGCACTATGCAAATAGAAGCTATCAATAAGCTTATGCTTCGGTTTCAAATATGCGATATGCCGCTGAAACAAAAACTTGGTATCCTCTGTCACAACTGCAGGATGACCATACGATCCAACCGTAGATAACAGTACATCGCCAATTTCAATTGGGGTTCTCTTAATCAGTTCATCATAGGTCTCTTGACTGATAAACTTTTCGGCCTCATATGTTACTTTGTTGCCAACAATATTAGATACAAAGATGAATGGAATACCTTCTTGCTGAAATCTCGGCGGCTGGTGTGTTCCATCAGTTATGATTGAACATAAATCATTCACGGTTCTTATATTCGTGCAGGAACTAAACTGCTCGACAAATCGGGCTTTAACAAGCTCATCAAGCTGTTGAAGTTGCTGCTGACGAAGTTCAATTATCGCTGTCACACTGTCCAAGGATGCTATGATCGTCGATTGCTCTGACAAAGAAGGAAGGTCGAATACCATCTTCTTGAGCTGATTCATTTTTATGCTTTTGAATGTGCTGCCTGAACTATTTCTTGTTAAGTAGTCTATAGCAGTCTGGTTCTTGAAAAAATAATAGAAATACTTCTGCGATATAATATGCGTATCCAATGTGAAGCAAAAGACGGATTCATTGATATCCCAATCAACAGGATCATCCTCAATAATGTAGCAATCACCAATTCGCCCAATAGAGGCAAATAGGATATCGCCCTTCTTTATTTGAGACCGTTTGTGAATCAACCGTATCGCATCATCATCAACAACATCTGTGTTCTCATCTACTATTAGTTGGTTATTGTGGAAATTTTTGATAGTAATGTATTTATTCGTTCCTTGACCGAGCTTGAAGTTTTGCCGTGGGTTCAGTCCTGTTCTGGAATAAAGCACGACTTCATCAAACGAATATTTCATCCCATCACCCCCACAAATCCGAATTGTTCGCCGAAATCATCTGCATTTCAGGCATCCTCCTGCGCCAGCAGCAGCCGGAGTGCTTTCATTTCATCGTCGATCTGCGCCTGCAATGCTTCCAGCCGGTTCATGATCTCCTCAGTCGGCGGGTATTCCACCGCTGTATACTCTGTCTTCTTATATTTGTTGATGCTCAGGTCGTAATCATTGGCCGCGATCTCGTCCTTGGGCACAAAGAAGCTCTGCTCCGTGCGTGCGCGATCGCTTTCACCGGTCAGATTGGCAAAACGAGCGACAATATCCGGGATATCATTGTCGGCAATCTCGGTCCGCTTATCATCCAGCGAATAGCCGTCGGCCTTCATATCATAGAACCAGACCTTATCTGTTCCGCCTGCACTGGTCTTTGTGAAAACCAATATCGCCGTGGAGACACCGGCATAGGGCTTGAAAACGCCGCTGGGCATGGAAATCACCGCGCGCAGCTGATGATTTTCCACCAGCTCCTGGCGTAAGCTCTTGTGTGCATTGCTGCTGCCAAACAGTACGCCATCCGGCACGATGCAGGCACAGCGCCCGCCCTTTTTCAGCATGCGGAGGAACAGCGCAATGAACAGCAATTCCGTCTTGCTTGTTTTTGTCACGGCCAGCAGATTCTCATCGATGCTCGTCTTATCGACGCTCCCCTTGAACGGGGGATTGGCGAGCACCAGGTCGAATTTACCTGCGATGGTATTGCTCTTGCTCACGCTGTCCTGTCGGCGGATATTCGGATGGCTGATGCCGTGCAGCACCAGGTTCATCGAGGACAAGCGTGTCATCGTGGGGTCGGTATCAAAGCCGGTGAACGCAGACTTGGTAAAATGCGTCCATTGTTCATCTGTCATATCATCGCCATGGTTCTGGCGGATATATTCACTGGCAGAAAGCAGGAAGCCCGCAGTACCGCAGGCCGGATCGCAAATCGTATCATCCGGTCCCGGCTGCATCAGCTGGACCATCATGTCACGAATATGCTTGGGCGTGCGGAACTGGCCCAGTTCGCCAGACGCTGACATCTGTCCAAGCATATATTCATAGAAATCACCTTGCAGATCCCGATCCTGGGCAAATTCATTCTGGAACAGCTCGTCCATGCCGGTAATGACTTTCTGAAGCACCTGCGCATCCTGGATCAAGAAAGCTGCATCCTGCATGAACTGCGAGAAGGAGGTGAAGTCATTATCTCCCTCGACCTCGTCCGTAATCGGGATCACTTCGCCGCGATCGTCAAAATCAGGTAGATGGCCACCCTTCATATTCTTAATGCCTGGGAAGCACAGACGCGAAATGATCCGGTAGATCTCCTGTGCATGCTTATCCTTGAACCGGCTCCACCGCATGCTCTGACCATCTGCACTGGCAGGGAAAATGTGCTTCTGCTTCTGGCCGGTCAACGCTTCCATCCGTTCAGCCTGCAGTTCATTTTCATCCAGACTATGAATAAACATTAAATAAGTAATCTGCTCAACAACTGTGATTGGATTTGCGATGCCGCTGTTCCACACGGTCTGGCGGATTGCGTCGATCTTGTTCTTCAGTGCGCCCGTTACCATTTGTGTGCCCTCCCGAAATAAATTGGTAGGCTTCTTCTGTTATCGAATTTGCGTACATACTCAAAATCATTCTGTGAGTACAACACACCCATTATGGATTATACCATGTCTTTTCATAAAAGTCGATGCTTTCTTTTCATTACAGAATACGATAATGGCCCTATTTCAGTAACGTGCTGACATTTTTCAATGCTTCCTTCTCCGTTTTCTTTCCCGCCCGTTCACTCAAATGGAAATGCTCCGTAGTTTTCGCCATTGATCTTTCCCGCACGTCATCAAATCCAAACCGATACCACAGATACGCCCTGTCTCTCGGCGATACAGCATTCAACGCCTGCTGCACTTCATCAATGGATTCCTTGCGTATCAGAATCTGCTCCGGCGTCATGGCTGCATCGTCGTTCATAAAGCAAGCAGCAACATCAAGTCTGTCACCCGCGTCATCGACGAGCGAGATCATCCTTCCGTCTGCTCGATGCTCAAATCTCGTTCGCTCTTTGCGGATCACATTCATCATCGCATTCTGCGCCACGACCCCGGCATATGCCCCGAATGGGCCCATGCCGGGGTTATATTTGTTTGCAGCTTTCATCATCGCCAGGCAGCCCTCTTGCTGTAAATCGTCCGTAGTAATCATGAAATTGCCGTAGGATGCAGCTATGCGCCTGGCTATCTTTTCGATCAGAGGCAACATGGATATAATCATCTCATCCAGACATTGCCGGTCATCTTCCATATCATCAATTGCATATTCACTCACGGTTGATCTATCCCTTCTGTACCATAGCTCTCAATATATGCTTGCCGTAAATGGTATTTCACAACATCAGGCGCTTCAAAAACTTTGCTGATCTGCATCCATAGCTTCAACAATGTTCTGATCCTGTGACCGCGTTGGAAGCCTGCATATAGTTTTCGCTCTGCTATATCCGTTCTGTCACACAGCAGCTTCCGATCCTGCATTTCTTCTTTGGAAAAGCAATACACATCATCCCTTAGCACATCAAGGATAAGATCAGCAGCCATCTCCTTTGTCTTCTCAAAACTGAAATACACATCTTCACGCTCAGTGATGCAGTTTTTTGCCTCCTGCTTCTGCTGAATGATTTCCGCCCTATCCTCCGGGGGAAGCGCATGCTCAGCGTCTGCGGATGTGAGCAGCTGCGTGGCAAGACGAGCAGCTGCATTGAGTGCATTCCGCATCAGATGATCCTGATGCTCCCGGATACGATGCGTGATCTCTCCTGTAGCCTCATGCTCCAGAAACTGATTGACGACACCTAAATCCACCTCGCCCGTAAGAAGTCTGCGGATCGCCATGCGGGAGAAACGCAGGTCGCCAATATCATAGTCAATCGGAATCCTGTCATTGGTAACGCCGAGCAGAAAATCCGTAGAAACATTGAACACCTGTGCGATTCGGGTGATGTATTCTGGCTCGATTGCCGATGTTTCCCTGCGCAGAAAACGCGACAGTTTGCTGGGCGTAATCCCGATTGTTTGGGCCAGATGTTCCTGGGACATATTCGAATCCCATAATAAGTTTCGAACTCGCTGCTGCATATCGCCGGGCAGATACTCAACGACCATTTTGCCTCGCCTCCCTCACAAATGCAAACGTTTATTCTATTTCATGATAATATGTCCCCCTCTCTATTGTCAAGGCGAACACGAACAAATATGAGAACATTTCTGTTTCACATGTGTAAAAATGCGATAAACACTCGTTTCATTGCAAATTCGCAAGGGTGGCCTGAAAATCAGGCCACCTAAAAAATATCTGTCGATTTTGTCACCATGCGTTTTTCTGATTTGTAAATACAGGTGTAAGGGCTTCATCGAAGCGGCAAGCAATTGCCAATCATTCATTTGCCAAGGAGGTCGATCCCATGTCCCCTACCAAACCCAAGACCCGCGAGCAGCTCCACGCCGAATATGACCGCAAGGTCAAGCAGCTGGAACGTGCGCAAAAGAAGTACGACTATGTCAGCGATCGCGTCCGCAACATGGATCAAATGTACGCCGAACTGGATCGACGCTCCCGCACGCACCGGCTATGCTGCCGTGCAGGCATGCTGGAAAAGCAGCTGCGCGATCCCGAACTGCTTACCAACGAGCAGGTCGATTCGCTGCTGAAGCTGGCCTTCTCCCATGACGATGTGCAGGACATGCTGTGCACCATGCTGGCCGAAGCATACGAGCACCCCGAAATGGTCCAACTGTGATGCACGCACTACGCGAAGAGTGAGAGTACCCCATCCTCGAAGAGCGCAATTATAAACCGGTTCCCGGTTTTGAGCAATTGCGTCCTCCGGAGGTCACCGGCTGCAAGCACCCGGCGAAATGATCCCGCCGAGCGGGATCGTAAAGGGATTGCGATCCCTTTCGCTGCAAGCAGCTATCCCTGAAGAAAAGGAGGAACCCCAATGCCAGGTACACACTTCAACATCCGCATCGTATCCCGCAAGAACAACGATTCCGCCGTAGCCGCGGCAGCGTATCAATCGCGTACCAGCATTTTCAACGAGTACCGTCAGGAGACGGAGGACTATTCTCACGATGCCGACTGCCTTGTTCACACGGAGATCCTGCTGCCGCCTAATGCGCCGAAAGCATTTCTGGACGAGGCCACACTTTGGAACTCGGCAGAACAGGCCGAGCGTCAACGCAACGCGCAGCTTGCCCGGCGCATTGTTCTCACGCTGCCGAAGGAGGTGCCGCGTGAGCATTGGGTGCCGATGGTGACGGAGTATTGCCAGGAGCAATTCGTGTCAAAGGGCATGTGCGCCGACGTCGCTGTTCACTACACGGAACCGCCACCGAATCCGCATGCGCACATTTTGCTGACCATGCGTGCCCTGGATGAGCAGGGACAATGGCTCCCGCGCTTTCACAAGATTCCCTGTGATGATGGTCACGGGCAGCCTATCATCGGCGCAAATGGCAAACCCAAGCTGCGTGCTGTTCCCACGACGGACTGGAACGACAGGGGCAATGCCGAGCATTGGCGCACTGCCTGGGCTGCGCAACAAAACAAGTACCTTGAAAAATGCAACCGTCCCGAACGAGCCGACCTTCGCTCCTACAAACGTCAAGGCATCATGAAGGTGCCCACCGTTCACCTGGGTGCGCGCGCAAACGCTTTGGTGCAGAAGGGGCAATATTCATTCCTGCAGCACCTGAACGATGACATCGTGCAGGCAAACGGTCTGCTCGCCGGATTCACCAAATCCATGAAGGTGATTGCCGACTGGCTGGAAGATCAGCGAGATGCCATCGTCGCGCACCGCGAACTGACCGATTTGAAGAAGCACCCGCCAATCAAGAACGACCTGTACGAATGGCTGCTGTTCCGGGATTCGCAGCGGATGACCTGGCGCAGTAAGGTGGCACAGTTGAAATGCCACGCAAAGGACTTTGCGCTCATCAGCGAATTGTGGAAATACATGCAGGCACATGGCCTGTATTCCGCTGAGGCAGTCATGGCAAAACTCGACGAGATGGAGGGCAGCGCTAACCAGCTCCGCAGCAAAACCCGCCGGGCGAAAAAGCGCATAGCTGACATTTCCACGATCATCGAAGCTGCCGAAACCGTGAAACGCCTCCAGCAGGTGCAGAACAAATCCAGGTTTGGCTTCCCAGCGCAGAGGGAAAAGTACGCTGCCCAGCATGCGGAGGAACTGGCTGCTTTCAAGAAAGCGTATGCTCAGCTGATGCGATTGAACGGGAGTGCCAAGATCGATCAGGCAGCATTGGAAGCTGAACGGATCGCCCTTGAAGCGGAGATTCAGCGAATTGCCCCGGAGCTGACTGCCCTGGATCCCGACTTGACGATGCTGCGCAAGGTGCGCAAATGCGTGAATGCTGTCCAGCGTGACGCCGAAGAACGCGTATCTGTCCATGAGCAGCTGACCAAATCTCTCGATTACCAGCCCCATCAGATCGATCTTCATCGTCATGAGACTGAACGTGATGCTAACTGAAAAAGGAGACAACTCAATGATCAATACAATCGAGAATATTGAAACCTTCTCCATGACAGATACGCAGTCGAAAGGAATTGTGTTACGCTGCGGCCCTCCTCGATGAGAGTAGCCAGCTGAAGTACTGAGTGATCTATTGGAGGTTTTGAACTATGTACACATACGAAGAACGATTTTGGGAACCCCTTGATTATATGGAGCTGGATATGATGTCGTGTTTCGGCTGCGTACCTGTGCATTTGATCGATTACCTGCATAATCCGTTTGAGACTTTTATGCGTCGTCAGCTTGGTCATACGACATATCTTTTGGAGACCACCTGCGGCGGCACAGAACCGCTGACCGATAAGCTGCATCGGATGATTTTTACAAACGAAGGGAGGTCTGCCTGATGACAATTGATCAGATTTTTGGTATAATAGAACCGTACACTCAACGTTCGACGGCTGATCCCAATGAGGAGGAAAACATGATGGATCAGCAGGACATTACCATTCTATATGCGCGCCTGTCCAACGAGGACGCGCTGGACGGCGAGAGCAACAGCATCCAGAATCAGCGCAGCATCCTGACGAAGTACGCCGAGGATCATGGCTTCACCAACATCAAGGTCCTGGTGGATGACGGCTTCACCGGTACGAATTTCAATCGCCCCGGTGTGCAGGAAGGCCTCCGTCTGGTAGAAGAAGGCAAGGTCAGCACCTGGATCGTGAAGGACATGAGCCGCTTCGGTCGTGATTACCTGCAAGTGGGTCATTACACGGAACTGGTCTTTCCCAGCCATGACGTGCGATTCATCGCCATCAATGACGGCGTAGACAGTAGCCGGGGTGATAACGAGTTCACGCCCTTCCGCAACTTGTTCAATGACTTCTATGCGAAGGATACCAGCAAGAAGGTACGCGCAGTCATGCGCAATCGCGGCACCAGCGGTCAGCATATCGGTAAGCCTCCGTATGGATACATGGAGGACCCAATGCGCCGTGGTTACTGGATCATTGACCCGGAGGCAGGCAAGGTCGTCAAGCGTATCTACGATCTGGCGGTGGCAGGCATGGGGCCTGCACGCATCGCACGGGTACTGGAGGCGGACAAGGTACTCACAATCCGCAGCCACTACGCTGCGAAGAAGGGACTGCCGCTCCCGGCACGGCCCTACGCATGGAATGAATCTTCTGTCGCAAATGTTCTGGAGATCATGGAGTACAACGGAAGTACTTGCAACTTCAAATCCTACTCGAAGTCCTACAAGCTGAAAAAGCGCATCCCGAACAAGACGGAGGACATGTTCATCATCCAGAACACGCAGGAAGCCATTGTTCCGATGGAGCAATGGGAGCGTGTGCAGGAACTGCGTATGAACAAGCGTCGCCCGACCAAATCGGATCATCAGGGGTTATTCTCCGGGCTGCTGTTCTGTGCTGACTGTGGACGGAAGCTGTCCTTCTCGACCGCTCGGTCACACAAGTCCAATTACGATCACTATGTCTGCGGTCAGTATCGCGGTGGACGCGGGGAATGTACAGCCCATTACATCCGTGAGGATGTGCTGGTCCCAATCGTCCTTGAACGGATACGTGCTGTTACCGAGTTTGTCCGTACGGATGTGGAAGGCTTCGAGGAAGAATGGCTGCATTGCAGTCACAAAGAGCAGGAGCGCACAATCCGTGAAAACGAGAAGCGAATGATCCAGATCCGGAAGCGCATTGCCGACATTGACACGCTGCAAAAGCGTCTCTACGAGGATTCCGTGCTGGGGAATCTATCGCATGACCGATGGCAAAAGATGACCCGTGACTACGATGCAGAACAGGAACGCCTGAAACTGGAACTGGAAGTTCTGGAGGAGGATGCAACGCAGCAGCGTGATGACGCAGAGTCTCTTGAGCAATTCAAGCGGCTTGCAGCTAAGTACCTGGATGTGCCGGAGCTTACGCCGACGATCATCAACGAGTTCATTCAGCGGATCATTATCCATGCTCCGGAACGAATTGACGGTGTGCGGACGCAGCGCATACAGATCGTGTTCAACTTCGCCGATGCCGCGATGGATTCGCCATTGAACACTTCGGTGGAGTATTGTACCCCGAAGCAGGCAAAGACCGCATGATGTTGACCATGCGGCAGTAAAAAGAAAAATGTTCCTTATCAGTCTTAACGCTGGGAGTTTCGCGCTGACGCGCGACCAGGGCGCTGCCCTGGACCTGCAAGGGCCGCAGGCCCTTGACCCGTTCTGCGTTGCGGCTTGAGCGGCTACATGCTTGTTGGTTCCGCATGGGAGAAATGACGCAGCTTGAATTAGGTTCGCAAAAAAGCGATTGCTCAGGGGCCCAACCCTTGAGCAATCGCTTTTTGCGTGCTGGTTGACTGCTACCGCAGCGCTGAAGTTACTGGGCTGGGAGGAACATGCAGGTTGGTGGGATTCCGGCTGGGGCTGGTGCTATGTTGCCGGTGAGAAAAATCAAGCAATTATCAGTGCCAGCACACAAACTCCAACCTTGCGGATGCGCGCGACTCGCAAGCAAAAATCGCCTGTTCAGGGATTGGGCCCCTGAACAGGCGATTTTTGCTAACTTCAATCAAGAAACATGCTCTTCCCCCGCGCAAGCTCAACCCATCGGAGAAAGTCAAGTACGGTGCAGAAAGGGGTCAAGGGGCCTGCGGCCCCATGCAGGTCCAGGGCAGCGCCCTGGTCGCCCGAAGGGCGAAACTCTCAGAGGTCGAGGGGAATTTTAGTCCCCTCGTAGGGTGCAGGGAACACGCCTGCCCGGTGGGCAGTTCCGCGCAGCGGAAAGTGTTCCGAAGCGTAGCGCAGGTGGAACAAAGCCCCTGCTTACATCGTTCGCATTTCTCTGTTGAAGGCTTTGCCGAGCATGGCGGGGCCGACGTGCTTGTTTTTGCCGACGAAGATCAGGACGACAATGACAAGGACGTAGGGCAGCATGACGAGGAACTCATAGGGGAAGGCGGCGAAACCGTAGGCCTGAACGGCCAGCTGGAGCGCCTGAGCAAGCGAGAACAGCAGAGAGCCGCCCATGACGCCCAGGGGCGACCAGTGGCCGAAATAGACCAGTGCAACGGCAATAAAGCCGCGGCCGCCGATCAGCGTGTCCGTGAAGATCTTCGCATAGCACAGGGACAGATAAGCGCCTGCCAAGCCTGCCATGGCACTGCCGAAGGCCAGCGCCTGATAGCGCGTGCGGCTGACGTTAATGCCCACAGAGTCGGCTGCGCTGGGCATCGTGCCGCAGGCGCGGACCTTCAGGCCCCAGGGCGTCTTGAACAGGATAAACGCCGTGATCGGCACCATCAGGAACGCAAAATACACCATCGGATTGCAGGAGAACAGCATCTTGCCCACAATCGGCAGATCGGACAGGAACGGAATGTGTACGTTGCTGATGCCGAACACGCCCTCGGCGCCGCCGATGAAGTGACGGTACATCGAACCGGCCAGGCCCGTGCCGAACAGCTGCATGCCGATACCGGCAATGCCCTGCGGGGCGCCGAACTTGATCACGACCACACCGAACACCAGACCCAGCAGCGCACCGACCACAGCGGCCGCTATCAGGCCCAGCACGTTCCAGTACCAGGCCACCTGCTGGGACTTGTTCACCATGTACGGGATCAGCATGCCGACAAACGCACCCATGTTCATCACACCCTCGCAGCCGAGGTTGAACACGCCGCTGCGCTGATTGACCGTCTCGCCCAGGGAGGCAAGCAGCAGGGCGCTGGACAGCGGAATACCAATCGTCAGGAACAGAACGACAAAGTTCAGCAGATCAAATTCCATGTCAGACAGCCTCCTTCTTCGAGAACAGTGCCTGGAAGCGATGCTTGGCACGGTCCATCATGTAGGGGTTGGCAATGACCATCTTCGCGGCGACGATCACCAGGATCACCAGGCCCTGAAGCACGTCGATCACGTTGCTGGGCACGGGAATTTTGTTGATCTGGAGCGCGGAGCAGCCATAGGAGATCACCGCGAAGAAGAACGCCGCAGGGATCACGCCGATGGGGTGCAATCCGCCGAACAGGGCCACAACGATACCGGAGAAGCCGTAGCCGCCGGTGCAGTTCATCAGGCCGCGGTGATGGATGCCCAGCACCTCGACTGTGCCCGCCAGACCGCAGCACGCGCCGGAAATGACCATGGCCAGCACCAGATACTTGCTTACGCTGATGCCGCCATAGCGGGCCGCGCGGTCAGACGCGCCAGCAGCACGCATCTTGAAGCCGGTGGGCGTTTTCCACATGAACAGGAACACGATGACCGCCAGCACCAGAGCGATGAAGATACCGGAATGGAAGCTCAGACCCTTGTCAATACCGGGGAACAGATCGTTGAACTTGGACAGCCACTGGCTCTTGTCCAGCTTCACGGTCTGCGGGTCGCCCGCGCCGCCCACGACAGCAGGGTCCAGCAGCGGTACGCGCAGGCAGTAGGCGTAGATCTGGGTGGCGATGTAGTTGAACATGACGGTGGACAGCAGCTCGCTGACGCCGAAGCGCGCTTTGAGCAGGCCTGGCAGCGCACCCCACATGGCGCCGCCCAGCATGCCGATCAGCAGGATCAGCGGCAGCTCCACAAAGCGGGGCAAGGTCGTGTTGACGGCAAACGCGGTGGCCATGAGCAGACCCATCAGCATCTGACCTTCGCCGCCGATGTTGGTGATGCCGCTGCGGTAGGCCACGCAGATACCCACGCCGACAATGGTCAGGGGCGTCATCATCTTAATGACGCCGGTCAGATTTTTGAGGGTGGTGAAGGGATAGGCAAAGATGACCCAGAAGGTGTCCATCACGTTGGCGCCCAGCACCGTCAAAATCAGCGACGCCACAGCCAGCGAGAACACAACGGCGATCAGGATGACGCCTACGGTATACCATAGCTTAAAATGCTTCATTTTCTTTCACTCCCGCCATCAGCATACCGAGCTTGCGCTGCGTCGCCTCGCCCTGGCCAAGCATACGCTGAACCTGGCCCTTGAAGATGACCGCGATGCGGTCCGACAGATTGATGATCTCGTCCAGCTCCTCGGAGATCAGCAGGATGCTGATGCCCTGCTCGCGCAGCGCCAGCAGCTGCTTGTGAACGAACTCGGAGGCGCCCATGTCCAGACCGCGGGTCGGATAGGCTGCAATCAGGAACTTGGTGGTGCGGCTGAATTCACGCGCCAGAATGACCTTCTGGATGTTGCCGCCGGACAGGGAGCCCGCCGCCACATTCACGGAGGAGCAGCGGATGTCGAACTCCTCACGCTTGACGTCGGCATTCTTGTCGATCTCCTTGTTGCTGATCACGCCGGCGGTGGAGAAGGGCTTGCTGGAAATGTCCTTCAGCACGAGGTTCTCGCGGATGGACATGCTGGGCACGATGCCCTCGACATTGCGCTCCTCGGGCACGTAGCCAACGCCCAGGTTGATGACCTGCAAAGGCGTCTTGTTGCCCAGAGAATCGCCCGCCAGGGTGATAGTGCCGCTCTCCACGGGGCGCAGACCGGTCAGGGCCTCCGCCAGCTCGCGCTGACCGTTGCCGGCCACGCCCGCCATGCCGACGATCTCGCCCTCGCGCACGTTCAGGTTCAGGTGATCCAGCTGCAAATTGCCTCGGTCGCCGCGCACACACAAATCCTTGATGACCAGCACGGGATCGCCGGGGACGCGCTTGGAATGGTTGATCGGCATCAGCACCGGGCGGCCGGTCATCAACGCGGCGATGTCAGCCGCGGAATGATCGGCGGTCTTGCCGCTGAACACAACCTTGCCGCGGCGCAGAATGGCCACGTTGTCGGACAGCGCCTTGACCTCGGCCAGCTTGTGACTGATAAAGACGATGGACAGTTCCTGACTCATGCGGCGCAGCAGCGCGATCAACTCATCTGTCTCTTGGGGCGTCAGCGCGCTGGTGGGCTCGTCCAGGATCAGGAAGTTAGCGCCGAAGCACAGCGTCTTGACCAGCTCGACGCGCTGCTGCTCGCCGACCGACAGCTGCCAGATCTGGGCGTCCGGGTCCACGGCCAGGCCGTAGTGCTCGGAGATCTCGACAATATGCTTGCGGACGGCCGCCAGGTCCAGCTTCATCTTTTGCTTCATGCGGGCGAAGAAGGAGCCGGACTTGTCACCGGACTGCATTTGCAGCATGCCCATGGCCACGTTCTCGGTCACGGTCAGATTGGGAACCAGCATGTAGCGCTGATGCACCATGCCGATACCGTAGGAGAAGGCGTCGTTGGGCGACTTGAAGGAGACTTCCTTGTCATTGATAAAGATCTTGCCTTCGTCGGGCGTGTACAGGCCCATCAGGATGTTCATGAGGGTGGTCTTGCCCGCGCCGTTCTCGCCTACCAGGGCCAGCACCTCGCCCCGGTTGACGCTCAGCGAAATGTTGTCGCAGGCGACAATGCCGGGGAAGCGCTTGGTGATATGCTCGATACGCAGACTGGTGATCATTCCGCTGCCGGTCGTCATTTGCGCTACCTCCATGGTGAAGAAATGGGCTGCCGCCCGCTTGCATGCCGCTCGGAAGAACGGTCATGCATGCAGGCAGCAGCCCTTATGTGCTTGGAATTAGTTCAGTTCGACAGTGGTGATGTCGATGGTGTTGGGGGCAGCAATCAGCGCTTCCAGAGCAGCAGTAGCAGCCTCAACGGTGGCGGCGGGCATCAGCTCCTCGTTCTCGGAGAAGTCATAGACGAAACCGCCATTGCTGAAGCTCAGCGGGATGCAGGCAGCGCCGGTCTGACCGTCGGCAATGCGCAGCAGCAGCTCGAACACAACAGCAGAATAGTCATAGTCAGCAGCGGCCATGACCACGTTGGGGAAGTCCACCAGCTGGGACATGGTCTGAGCAACCCAGACGACGTTCTCAGCGGAGTCAACCACGCGCAGAGCGCCGACAGCCTGCTGGGCAGGGCCGACCATCACGTCGCAGCCAGCCTCGACAAAGGTCTTGCCGATGTCGCCGGCGCCGACGGTGTCGGAGAAGGAACCGGTCCAGGACAGCATGTACTGGCAGTCGGGGTTCACGGACTTCAGGCCCTGAACGAAGCCGCGGACATAGCGGGCAGAGTCGCCGCCGTCAGCAGAGCCAACGATACCAACCTTGCCAACCTTGGTGGTCATGCCGGCGATGATGCCGTTGACATAGCCGGGCTCCTCGGACATGGGCATATAAGTGAAGATGTTGTCGGACAGAATCTTGTCGCTGGTGCCGTTGGCGAAGATCTGATCAGGTTACTCCTCGGCAACCTCGGTCACAGCGGCGTTGAACTGAGCGCCGTGGACGATGATGATGTCATAGTTCTCAACCAGCTGCTCCAGCACGCTCACAGCGTCGGAAACGGCCACAGACTCGACGGGGGTGTACTCCAGGGTCACGCCCTCGGCAGCCAGCGCTTCCTGAGCGACCTTGACGCCGGTATCCATGGACTGGCACCAGCCCTTGTCATCGACGGTGTCGGAGTAAACGACGGCGATGGTGATGCTCTCGCTCTCGGCCATGGCCACGCAAGCGAAGGTCAGCATCATCAGGGCACAAAGAACCAGTGCGACGAACTTCTTCATGTTGTTCAGTCTCCTATTTTGTTATTTTAAGGAACGCAGACACGCCTTATATGAAAAAACCTGAGGGCCTGTCTGCAAGCTCCCAGGAACATATTATAATGCGAAAACCGCCAAATGTCAACAGAAAACCGATAGTTCTACAATGTATACATGAAAAATGTTCGGGTTTTGAATGGAAAAATGAAAAAAACAGAAAAACATTGTTCACTGGTCGATGATTGACCAGATTACACATGCAAACCAGATATACAGGACGATCCGGGCGGAAAAAAGTACACAAAAACGCGGCGCAGCAGAGAAACTGCGCCGCAGAAAAGGCGAACGATTCATATATTTATTCCATCGGCAGGCTCATCGCGATCTTTTCAGGCGTGATGGGCAGCTGACGGTGCCACACGCCGGTGGCCCTTGCAATGGCGTGGGCGATGGCGGGCGCGGGCGTGTTGATGACGATCTCGCCGATGGACTTGGCGCCGAAGGGGCCGGTGGGCTCATAGCTGGACTCGAACTCGACGCGCAGCTTGCCCATGTCCAGGCGGGTCGGGATCTTGTACTGCATCAGCGAAGATTCGATCGGCTTGCCCTTCACGTCATAGGTGACGCGCTCGGTCAGCGTCATGCCGATGCCCTGGACCAGGCCGCCCTCGGTTTGGATGCGGGCCAGCGCGGGGTTGACGGGCGTGCCGCAGTCGACTACTGCCACATAGTTCAGCAGCGTGACCTCGCCGGTCAGCTTGTCCAGCTCGATCTCCGCCATGCCGACCATGAAGGGGGGCGGCGACACGGGCGAAGAATGGGACACGGTTGCCTCGGTGGCGAGCATGTTGTTCACCTGGCCGCGGTAGGCGATCTCGGACAGGGTGACGGAGGCGCTGCCGTCCGCACGGCGAACCAGGCCATTCTCAAAGACGACCTCGTCCGCCTGGCAGTCAAGCATACCGGCAGCCACCTTGCAGATGCGCTCCTTCAGGTCGGCGCAGGCACGCTCGACGGCCTTGCCGGTCACATAGGTGGTGGAGGAGGCGTAGGAGCCGGAATCATAGGGCGATGCGTCGGTGTCTGCGCCAAAGACAGAGATGCGGTCCAGCTCGCAGTCCATGCATTCGGCCACCATCTGCGCCAGGATCGTGTCACAGCCGGTGCCCATGTCGGCGGCGCCGATGAGCAGGTTATAGCCGCCGTCCTCGTTCAGCTTGACGGTGGCGCTGCCCACGTCCACGCCGGAAATGCCGGAGCCCTGCATGGCCATGGCCACACCGGCGGTGCGGATCTTGCCATTGCCCATGTCGCGCACGGGCGCACGGTGCTCCCAGTCGAACAGCTCGCGGCAGCGGTCCATGCAGCGGTCCAGGGCGCAGGCGTTCAGCTTTTCATTGTAATAGGCGGGCATGACCATGCCTTCGCGAACCATGTTCTTGTCGCGGATGGCGGTGGCGTCCATGCCGATCTTCTCAGCCAGCTCGCTGACGGAGGATTCCACGGCAAAGATACCCTGGGTCGCGCCGTAGCCGCGGTAGGCGCCGGCGGCTTGCAGGTTGGTGTACACCACATCGTAGCGGAAGCGGAAGGCCTCCAGATTCTTCGTGTACAGCGGGATGGACTTGTGGCCGGACAGACCCACGGTGGTGGGGCCATGCTCGCCATACGCGCCGGAGTTCGACAGCGTGTACAGGTCCAGGGCGCGGATGGTGCCGTCCTTGCTGGCGCCCAGGCGCACGCGGACTTCCATCTCGTGGCGGGGCGAACCGGCGATCAGGCTCTCCTCGCGGGTGTAGGTGATGCGGGCGTCACGGCCGGTCTTCATGGTGACGAAAGCCGGATAGACCTCGGAAACCGCCGTCTGCTTGGCACCAAAACCGCCGCCGATGCGGGGCTTTTCAATGCGGATCTGGCTCTTCGGGATGCCCAGCGCGTGGGACAGGATGCGGCGGCAATGGAACACGATCTGCGTGGAGGAGATCACATGCAGGCGGCCATAGCGGTCCAGATGCGTGTAGGTGCGGAAGGTCTCCATGGGCGTCTGCTGGCAGGCGGGCACGCGATAGGTGTTGTCCAGCACGATGTCGCACTGATCAATGACCGCGTCCACATCGCCGCCGGACTCGCCGCCGCTGGCGACCAGATTGCGCTTGTTGTCGCCGCCCACCGGGACCGTGGGCTTCCAGTTGTCCTCCGGATGAACCAGGATCGGACCGTCCTTCGCCTCGTGCATTTCCAGCACGGCGGGCAGCACCTCATACTGTACCTTGATCAGCTTCATGGCCTTCTGGGCCGCCTTCTCGTTCTCGGCGGCGATGATGGCCACGGGGTCGCCCACAAAGCGCAGGCGCTGATCCAGGATCAGACGGTCATAGGGCGAGGGCTCCGGGAAGGTCTGACCGGCATTGGTGAAGCGCTCCTGGGGCACGTCCTGCCAGGTGTAGATGGCGACGACGCCGGGCACCTTCAAAGCGATGGCGGTGTTGATGGACTTGATGAGAGCGTGGGCGTGGGGACTGCGCAGCAGCTTGACGACCAGCACGTCCTTCGGCGTAATGTCATTGGTATAGACCGCCTTGCCCAGCAGGAGCTGCATGGCGTCCTTTTTGCGGTAGGTCTTGCCTACGTGCTTCAAATTATTCGTCTGCATGGCGACCCTCCCTGCGGCTTTCCAGGAAATTGCGGATGCCGCGCAGCTGTCCTTCATAGCCGGAGCAGCGGCACAGATTGCCGGAAAGGAATTGACGGATCTCGTCGTCGGTGGGATCGGGATTCTCGCGCAGCAGCGCAATGGTGTTCATCACGAAGCCGGGATTGCAGAAGCCGCACTGGTCTGCGCCCTGATCGGCAATGAAGCCGACGAACTCGCTGGCCTCCGCCTGCAGGCCCTCCAGCGTGGTGACGCTGTGGCCCGACGCACGCACGGCCAGCATGGAGCAGGACAGGATGGGCTTGTCATCCAGGAATACGGTACACAGTCCGCAGTTGGCGGTCTCGCAGCCGCACTTCACGCTCAGACAACCCTGATTCCGCAGAAAATTCAGCAGGGACAGATCCGGATCGACCTGCGCGGAAACGGGCTTGCCATTCAGTTTCAGATCAATCTGCATCTTGATTCCCTCCCAAAGACAGAATGGTGCGCTCGGTCAGCACCTGCACCAGGCGGGTGCGGTAGGCGGCGCCGGCGCGGGAATTGGTGCCCGTGGGGATCGCCTTTGCGGCATAAACGGCAAAGGCGTGGGCGCTTTCGGGCGTGATTCCGCCGGACAGCAGGCCGGTCTCGTCGCGCAGGACCATCGCGCGGCCCGGACGGGCGCCGATGGAAACACGGACCTCTCCTTCCATGACGGAGGCGGCGCAGGTCAGCGTCGGAAAATCGGTGCGGGCGGCGCGCACGGACTGATAGGCAAAGCGGCCGGGGCGCTTCTTGACGATCACACGGATCAGGATATCGCGCTTCAGCGGCATTTCGGCGAACTCGGCCAGCGGGATCACGCCGCCGTTGAACAGCTCCACCGACGCGTCCAGCGCCAGGAAGAACGTCAGCACATCGGAGAAGCCGAAGCGGCTCCAAAGGCTGCCGCCGACGGTGGCCATGTTGCGGAACTGGACGCCGACGATGTCCTTCACGGACTGGGCAGCGGCCTGATTCGTGTAGGCATTCAGACCCTCGTGCTGCTCCAGCTGGCGCAGCGTTGCCATCGCGCCGATGGAGAAGCTGTCCTCTGTCTCCTCGATCTTGTCCAGACCGAGGCTGCTCAGGTCGATGGCGGTGCCGACGGTGATGTCGGACATGCGCAGCCACAGCATGCCGCCGATGATGCGGTTCGGCTTCTTTTGATAAAGGTCATACGCCTGCTGCAAACTCTCTGCGCGGACGTAATTCTGTATGGTCAGCATGGGGTTACTCCTCACATTTGTTTCTGTCATTTCATTTTATCATATTTTGTTGAAAAAAAGAAGTGGATGTGATATAATGCGTTGTAGTTTTGAAAACACAACGAAGAATATGAACTATGAAACGCATTCTTTCCCTTTTTCTGGCTTTGACGATGCTCTTGACTGTGGCTGTGGCCAGCATCTATGGCCCGGTGTCGATCGTGAGCTGTGCCGACCGCACGGGCCGCATGCATCGCGTGATGCTGAAGGAGGATGAGTCCACATGGAACCAATGACCCGCGTGTATCTGCTGGATGACGACAAGCAGCGCTTTTTCGGCGAGGGGCCCTATCGCCTTTTGACGGCGGTGGAGGAGACGGGTTCCCTTCGTGCCGCAGCCCTTTCGATGGGCATGGCGTACACCAAGGCCCTGCGCCTTCTGCGCCATGCCGAGGAAACCGTCGGCTATCCCATGACGGTCCGTTCGACCGGCGGCCGCGACGGCGGCGGCAGTCACCTGACGCCTGAAGGAAAGGAGTTCATGCAGAAGTATGCAGCCTACAGAGAACGCTGTGCGGAGGCCAACCGCCGCATCTACAGCGAGATATTTGGCGAGCAGCGGTAAGCGGCATCTGTTTCTGACCGGGACGCGCGGCGCAGGCAAGAGCACGCTGTTCCGCGGTCTTCTGACGCTGCTTGCGCCTGACATGCCGGTGCTTGAAACCTGGGCCATTCCCGGCGAGTCGGTTTGGATGCGCGGCGCGGAGGAAGCGTTCCGCATCGGCGTGTTTGACCCGTCCATCGCGGGGACAACGCAGAAAATGCGGGCCGAAACCGCCGTGCTGTCCACAAAGGGTGAAGAAGCTGTGGATAACTTTTTGCGTTTGCCGGGCGAGTGGGTCGGGATCGACGAGATCGGTTATCTGGAAACGGGCTGCTCGGCGTATTGCGACGTACTGCTTCGCTTGCTGGACGAAAAGCGGGTGATGGCGGTCGTGCGCAAATCGAACCTGATGTTTCTCTCTGCTCTGCTGGCGCGGCGGGACGCCTGCGTGATCGACCTGGACCGTCCGCAGCCGGACGTCGGCTGCGTGGTGATGGCCTCCGGCCTGGGAACGCGCTTTGGCGGCAACAAGCTGATGGCGGACCTAAACAGACGTCCCCTGATCGGCTGGACGCTGGACGCGACGGCGCAGTTTGAGCATCGGGTGGTGGTCACGCGGCATGCGGATGTGGCGGACTATTGCCGGGCGCAGGGCGTCGAGGTCATCCTGCATGAACTGCCGCTGCGCAGTGATACGGTACGTTTGGGGCTGCAGGCCATGCCGGACGGTATTGCCGGCTGCCTGTTCTGCCCGGGTGATCAGCCGATGATCACCGCCGATTCACTGTCGGCCATGGCGATGGGGTTGTCGCAGGCGCCGGAGTGTATCTGGCGGCCTGCGTTTGACGGTGTGCCCGGTGCGCCTGTGCTGTTTCCGCGCTGGGCGTTTGACGAGCTGGCCCACCTGCCCGCAGGCAAGGGCGGCGGCGTATTGGCGAAGCGTTACCCGGACCGGGTGCGGCTCATGCCGGTGACGGATGCGAGCGAATTGATGGACATCGACACGCCGGAGCAATTGGCGGACATGCGCTGCCGACTGCGGGAGAAGGGCGAATGAGCACCCGTGTCATATCATGACACAGCAAAAAAGCAGCTATGACCCGTGAAGAATGACCTTCACGACGTCATAACTGCTTTTTGTTTGGTTCAGTTTTTATTCCTTCACCAGTTCGTTTGCCCGTGCCAGCGCTTCGTCGATGTGTGCGCAGAAGTTCTCAGCGCCGATCTTGACGTCAAAACCGGCGTGCTTCATAGCATGCATGGGCTGCTCGTTGACGTGGGAGAGAAGCAGGGTGATGTTGTGCTCCTTGCAGCGGTCGGCGAGCTTGTCCAGGGCGTTCAGGGCGGTGATGTCCAGCACGTTGACGGCGCGCATGCGCAGGATCAGGACCTTGGTGTAATCCTTGGTGGCAATGTCCAGCACACGGTCGGCAGCGCCGAAGAACAGCGGACCGGCCAGCTCATACACGCGGACGGCCTTCGGCACGGTGCGCATGCCGATGCCATGGGGATCGTCGTCGTCATCGACATACTTCCAGGAGCGGACCACGGTCTCCTCGCTCTCGCGGCGGATGAACAGCAGGCAGGCCAGGATCATGCCGACCTCGATGGCCACCACCAGGTCAAACACGATCGTCAGCACAAAGGTCACGACCAGCACCAGAATATCGCTCTTGGGCGCCTTCTTGACCAGGGACACGAACTGACGCCACTGGCACATGTTATAGGCAACCATGAACAGGATCGCCGCAATGCAGGGCATGGGGATCAGCGCCGCATAGGGCATGAGCAGCACCAGGACCAGGACCAGGACCAGCGCATGGACCATGCCGGCCACGGGCGTGCGGCCGCCGTTCTTGATGTTGGCCGCGGTACGGGCAATGGCGCCGGTGGCGGGAATGCCGCCGAACATGGCGCTGCCAATGTTGCCGATACCCTGGGCGACCAGCTCCATGTTGGAGCGGTGGCGGGAGTTGATCATGGAGTCAGCCACCACGCAGGACAGCAGCGACTCAATGGAAGCCAGCAGCGCGATGGTCACGGCGTCGGGGGCGACGTCAACCATCATGCTCAGGCTGAACTTGGGCATGGTCAGCTTGGGCAGACCAGGCGTGATGGTGTACAGATCGCCGATGGTGTTGACCTGGATCCCGGCGGCCTTCAGCGCCATGACGATGAAAATGCCCGCCAGCACCGCGATCAGCGAGCCGGGGATCTTTTGCAGCTTTGCGGGAACATAGTTCCAGGCGATCAGGATCGCCAGACACGCAAGGCCCACCAGAATCGCGGCGATGTTCACACTGCCGAAGTTCGCAAACAGCGCCTCCAGCTTTTCCATCGTTTCGACAGGACGTACACCGTTGGCATAGGTCACGCCGAAGAAGTCCTTCAGCTGGCCGATGACGATGGTCACGGCGATACCGGAGGTGAAGCCGGTGGTGATGGTGTAGGGAATGTACTTGATCAGACTGCCCAGACGGCATACGCCCAGGATGATCATGATCAAGCCGGCCATGATCGTGGCCATGGCCAGACCGTCCATGCCCTTCGTGGCGACAATGCCCGCGACAATGGTCGCAAAGGCTGCGGTCGGGCCGGCGATCTGTACGCGGCTGCCGCCGAAGAACGAGATCAGGAAGCCCGCGACGATCGCGGTGTACAGACCCTGCTCCGGACCCACGCCGGACGCCAGTGCCAGCGCAATCGACAGCGGCAGCGCAATGATCGCCACGATCACACCTGCCACCACGTCGCTCACCAGCTGCGACTGATTATAGCCCTTCATACAAGTAAAGAGCTTCGGAACAAGCTTATCCTTAGGCTGAGACATATTACCAATCCTCCATACATTGTTTGGCACAAGCCAGTATTATACACCTTTTTTCGCATTTGGAAAGAGGAAAGTTACGAATTCCAGGGGGCGCAGCCCCCTGGATCCTGCCTGGGGGACAAATGTCCCCCAGCCACCGAAGGGTTTCGCCGCGTGGCGGCGACCAGGGGCTTTGCCCCTGGACCCCACCGGGGCCGGTCGGCCCTGGACCCATTCTGCGTTGCGGCTTGAGCGGCTCCATGTTTGTTGGTTCCGCATGATGGGAATGCCGCAGCTTGATTGAGGATCGCAAAAAGCAATTGAGCAGGGGCCCAGAAGCTATTATATAAGGAAAGGTTTCACCTTCCCGCCTCATAACGGCTCGAGCCGTTGAATTTCAAGCAGTTATGGCTTGAGGGGAAACCTTCAAGATCATAGCTGCTTTTTCTTTTGCAGCGGAAAGCCTACAAATAAA
>R21__coassemble_640_pt1 | contig 27807 bp, 28 predicted proteins | sample R21__metabat2_low_PE_059 | metagenome-assembled genome bin R21
GGAGCTGGCGATGGGACTTGAACCCGCAACCTGCTGATTACAAATCAGCTGCTCTGCCAATTGAGCTACACCAGCATAAGCTGACTTTGGTGAACCTGCGAGCTCTTTGAAAATGCGACCCGGAAGGGGCTCGAACCCTCGACCTCCAACGTGACAGGCTGGCGCTCTAACCAACTGAGCTACCGGGCCAGGGAAATGTGGGCCTTCAGGGACTCGAACCCAGGACCAACCGGTTATGAGCCGGCAGCTCTAACCAACTGAGCTAAAGGCCCATTCGGTGAGAGAGAGAATAGTGACCCCGTCGGGATTCGAACCCGAGTAGCCGCCGTGAAAGGGCGGTGTCTTAGGCCACTTGACCACGGGGCCATAATACGGTAAGGTGTCAGGGATGTCGGGGTGAAGGGATTCGAACCCCCGGCCCCATGCTCCCAAAGCACGTGCGCTACCAGACTGCGCTACACCCCGGTTTCTCTTCATCTCCCGTCGAGGTCTGTTCCCGCAGGCGACGATATGTATATTACACGATGTTTCCCGTTTTGTCAATACCTTTTTCAAACTTTTTCTCATCTTTTTTCAATTGTCAGAAATCCCTTCCTGTTCTCCATTCCGCCCCCGCTTCATACGCTGAAAGCAGCAGAATGAAGGAGGCTGAAAGGCATGACCGATCCCATCCGCCAGCGCTGCCTCGACATCGGCGCATACATGCTCAGCCATCAGGCGACCGTCCGGCAGGCTGCCGCGGTGTTTGGCATTTCGAAATCCTCCGTCCACAAGGACATGAACACCCGCCTCGTCCGGTACGACGCCGAACTGGCTGAAGCTGTCTCGCGCCTGCTGGCGTACAATCGCGCCGTCTGTCATCTTCGCGGCGGCGAGGCCACAAGACGCCGGTATGCCGCGCAAAGACGCTTGCAATCCGGCTCTTGACGCGGTATACTCCTTCTATAGCCAGGGCGTTGTCACCACGCTCGGACAGGAGGCCGCTATGGACGTCACGATCACCCCCGCAGGAATGAAGGCTCTTGAAGCCGCTTTCATGGATGAAACCGGCATGTCCGGCGCACTGCTGATGGAGCACGCCGCCCAGGGCGTCGCCGCCGCGCTTGCCCGTCATACGCAGGGCGCTGCGCTCTTTCTGTGCGGTCTCGGCAACAATGGCGGCGATGGCTACGCGGCCGCCCGCCTTTGGCATTCAGCTGGTCACCGGGCCATCATTTGGGAGTTGAGCGATCACGCTGCCGGCGATGCCGCGCTGAATCGATTGCTGGCGCTGCATGCCGGTATCCCGATCCATACCCTCACCGAAGCGCCAACGTCCCTGCCCTACTGCGACGCGATCGTCGACGCCCTGTTCGGGACCGGTCTGTCCCGCGATGTGACCGGCGTCGCCGCCCAGCTCATCCGTTTGGCCAACGCCAGCGGTCTGCCTATCATCGCCGTCGATATTCCCTCCGGCCTGGACGGATTGACCGGCGACATCCGCGGCTGTGCCATCCGGGCTGCCGAGACTGTCACCTTCCATCGGCCCAAGCCCGGACTTCTACAGGAGCACAGTGCAGAACTTGTGGGCAAGCTCTCTGTCTGTCCGATCCTGATCCCTGCCGATTACGGCGACCAAAGCGGTCTGCGCTGCCTTACCCCCGGTGACCTGCCCCTCTTGATCCCGCCGCGTCCGCTCGATGCACATAAGGGCAGCATGGGACGCGTGGTGATCTTCGCCGGCTCCCCCGGCATGGCCGGCGCCGCCGCCTTTGCCGCCAACGCAGCCATCAAGTCCGGCGCAGGATTGACCAATATTCTTTGCCGCGCATCGATTTTGCCCATCATTCAGGTGCTTGCCCCTGGCGCCACCTGTACCGTGCTGCCCGAAGCAGATGGCACACTGACCGCCGGGGCTGCCGACATCGCCGTCCGTGTCCTGGAAGGCGCATCTGCAGCCGCTGTTGGCTGTGGTTTGGGACAAGCCAGCGATGTTCTTCCCGTTCTGTCCGCTTTCAAATCCGCTGCATGCCCGGTCGTGTGGGACGCCGACGCCCTGAACCTGCTCGCCGCACATCCTGCGCTTCTGCCCTTGAAGCCTGCTGACGTTGCGACCCCGCATCCCGGCGAGGCCGCCCGATTGCTCGGCTGTTCCGTCCGGCAAATCAGTGCTGACCGCCCCGCTGCGCTTGCCGCTCTGCATGATCGCCTCGGCTGCCATGTCTTGTTGAAGGGAGCGCGTACCCTGATGACCGACGGTGCGCTGACTGCCGTCAATCGTTTTGGCACACCCGCCATGGCCAAGGGCGGCAGCGGCGATGTGCTGACCGGCATTTTGGCTGCGCTGTTGGCCCGTCATCTGCCCGATGCTTCTACGCTCACGCGGATGCAGCTTGCCGCCCTGATCCATGGTCTGGCCGGGCTTCGCGCCGTAGAAACCTGCGGTGAAAACGGCGTGACCGCCCAGGATCTGATCCAGTCGCTGCGCCTTCTTCCAGACTGATCCTCCACCCGTTTTCCACAAGTCCTGCGCTCAGGCCAACCAGCGCAGGACTATTTCTTTGTGCTTCAAGCCGCCTTCCAGCGCACACAAAAACCGCAGCCGCGCAGAAGCATAGCAGCCGCGCCGCTGCGGTTTTTCTACCGCATTGGTTGAATACGGGGAAATACGTAAACTCCGCTAATTACTTGACAGCAGCCTTCAGCGCCTCCACATAGTCGAGCTTCTCCCAGGGCAGCTCAACGTCCGTGCGGCCAAAGTGACCATACGCAGAAGTCTGGCGATAGATGGGACGACGCAGATCCAGACGCTTGATGATCGCGTTGGGACGCAGGTCGAACAGATTGTGAACGATCTCCGCCAGCTGATCGTCAGGCATGACGCCGGTGCCCTTGGTGTCCACCAGCAGACTCACGGGCTGGGCCACGCCGATGGCATAGGCCAGCTGGATCTGGCACTGATGGGCCAGACCGGCAGCCACAATGTTCTTCGCCACGTGACGGGCAGCGTAGGCCGCGCTGCGGTCCACCTTGGTCGGGTCCTTGCCGGAGAAGGCGCCGCCGCCATGGGGCGCATAGCCGCCGTAGGTGTCGACGATGATCTTACGGCCGGTCAAACCGGAGTCACCGGCAGGGCCGCCCAGTACAAAGCGGCCGGTAGGATTGATGAAGGTGCGAGTCTCACTGGTCCACAGCTCAGCGGGGATCACGGGACGGATGACCTGCTCCATGATGTCCTCAGCGATCTGTTCCTGCGTCACTTCGGGCGCATGCTGGGTGGAGATGACCACGGTATCCACGGCCACGGGACGGCCATCCTCATAGACGACGGTCACCTGGCTCTTGCCGTCGGGACGCAGATAGGGCAGCGTACCGTTCTTGCGGACCTCAGTCAGACGGCGGGTCAGGCGATGGGCCAGCGCGATGGGCATGGGCATCAGTTCGGGGGTCTCGTCGCAGGCGTAGCCGAACATCATGCCCTGGTCGCCGGCGCCGGTCTCCTCGTCGCCCTGACCGCGGGTTTCCAGGGCGGCGTCAACGCCCATGGCGATGTCGGGGCTCTGGGCATGGACAGAGGTCATCACGGCGCAGCTGGAACCGTCAAAGCACATGTCGCTGCTGTTGTAGCCGATGTCCAGTACGACCTCGCGGACAATGTCGGGGATCTCCACCTTGGCGGTGGTGGTGATCTCGCCCATCACCATCACCATGCCGGTGGTGGCGCAGGTCTCGCAGGCCACGCGGGCCATGGGGTCCTGGGCAAGGATCGCGTCCAGTACAGCGTCGCTGACCTGGTCGCACAGTTTGTCGGGATGGCCTTCGGTAACGGATTCGGAGGTAAAGAGTCTCTTCATAATTGCTGCTCCTCTCGGTCATGTCCGGCAAGACGCCGGACTGTAGGGAACCGGTAAAACCGGCAGAGCTGCAAAAAACCCACCTGGTCTGCACACAAACCAGGCGGGAATCAATCTTGCGATCGTCCTTATCTGTCAGCGCTTCCGGAATGCAGGTGTGCCGCGCTGCGGGATTTGGCACCAGGACGTCAGACTTGCGGTCTGACCGGTTGCCGTGGCTTCATCGGGCCCATCCCTCTGCCACTCGTGATAAGGTGTTTACTTTTGCGGTAGGTATCATATCACAAATTGCAGGATTCGTCAAGGATTTTACGGGAAAATGATTCAAAACATACTGCTCCTGATCGGATTTTCGCAGGATTTCGCGCACTTTCATTGTCTCCTGCAACCAGATTGGTAAAAAATGCTCCGCCTCACGCCGCGTTTCTTCCCTCTCAAAGCCGTCCGGAGAAAGTTCTTGTCAGGTGATTGCAAAATCACCGCGAACATGCTAAGATAGAATAGTCAACTAAATCGCAAGCGCATCGCGCATTGAATACAGACCGGGAAAGAAGGGTTTTCGATGATGAACATCCACGAATCCGCAGAAGACTATTTGGAAGCAATCCTGATGCTGAAGAAGGAAAAGGGATATTCCCGCTCGGTGGATATTGCCACGATGCTGAACGTGACCAAGCCCTCCGTCAGCTTTGCCATGAAGCGGCTGCGTGAAAACGGCTATATCCTCATGGATGAGGAGAGCCTGATCAGCCTGACCGAGAAGGGCGAGGAGATCGCCCGGCGCATCCTGGACCGTCACGAAACACTGACCCGTTTCCTGGTGAAGCTGGGCGTAGACGCGGATACGGCCCGCGAGGACGCCTGCAAGATCGAACACGACATTTCCGACGCGACCTATGCCGCCATCAAGGGGCAGCTGGGAGACGCCGAATAAACAAGCAAAAAGCAGGTCTTTGCAGGCCTGCTTTTTCCATGCTCAATGGCACCCGCGGCATTTGGAGCAATCGCCGCCGCAGGCACGCCTGCCGGACTTTTTGTCCTTGATCACCCTGCGGACCGCCAGTCCCGCCGCACAGGCAACAACAACCAGAACCACCAGTGTGCCAATCGTCATGGCGCATCCCCCTTCACCAATCCATGAGTTAGTCATTCATAACATCGTTCATGGACAGCTTAGCACATCGCATCCCGTCTGTCAATGGCCGTTTGCGTGGATAAAATCAAGAATGAGCCGTGCTGTTTGCCGGGTCTGCTCCTCGCGAGTGATGGTCGGCGTGCCGTCGCCCTTTTGTGCGCCGTAATCACCAAAGAAGGCATGGATTCCGCCATCCAGCACTACCTCTGTGACGTCTTCCGGCAATTTTTTCCGGTTCTTATCATATTGCTTGCGGTTCAGCACGCCATCGTTGGACCCGTAGATGGAGAGGACGTTTTCATCGTGCAGATCTTTGGTGGAATAGGACGCCAGCAAAATCACGCCGTCAAACGACCGCCTGCCGGACACGGCGCAGCTTGCCGCCATCACGCCGCCCAGCGAATGTCCGCCGATGTACCACCGTTTGATCTCCGGGTACTGCTCCGCAACCTTCACCGCGCCGTTGATATTGGTGAACGCCAGATCCAGCGGCATATGCAGCAGTACCGTCATGATCCCCTCATCCGCCAGCTGACGCATCAGCGGCGCATAAGCCGTGTACTCTACCAGCCCGCCGGGATAAAACACCAGGCCAACTTCCGGGGATTCCGGCGAAAAGACGGTCATTTTTCGATCGATTTGGGTCACGCCGACGCGTTCGCTGCCAACCAGCGCCGCCGTCGCCGCATTGCCGGCGTCATATCCGCCGCTCAGGAACACCATGCAGCCGATGCACAGCGCTGCCAGCACAGCCAGCGTGATCCATAGGCCACGACGTTTCCTTTTCAAGCGGTCCGCCTCCTTTATATAGAAATCTTTTCCAATATAGTACGCAAAAACAAGACCCGTGTCAAGAGAAAAGCCGCGCACGATGCAAACAGCTCATGCACGGCTTCATTGTTTACTGTTCAGGCCGGATCTGTGCCAGCAAACGCTTACCCTCAGCGGTCCGGAACACGGTATCGCGTACCTTGTCAATGGCAGGCTGGGCGTAATGGCTCTCGATCATGTTGACCAGGAAGTCGGCCTCCAGCAGAATGCGCCAGTCGATGGCGTCCACGCCTTCAACAGTGTGATGATGGCCGATGAGGAAGCACACGCGGTCGATCACATCCTTCGGCAGCGCCAAGACGCCCAGCATAGCCACCGCTTCCGGCGGGCCGAGCCGCTCCTGCAAGGGCCCGGCACAATGACCATACTGCGCCTCAGCGGGCTTGATGCCAATGTCGTGGGTCAGCGCGGCGATCTCCAGCGTAAAGCGTGTGGCCGCATCCAGCTTTTCATGCAGCGCGATTTGGCGGGCAAAGCTGTGGACCTTCACCAGATGATGAATACGCTCCGGCACGCCGCGCTCATACTCGCACATGGCGTCATAGGTCTGCTGAATCCACGCGGCGCGTTTGCGGGCAATATAGGCGTCCCGCGTGAGGATCAGTGTGGTGATACCGTCCTTCTCGGCCACCGGCACAAACCCAGCTGCCAGATGCATCGCCATGGCAGGCTGACGCTCGGTCTCAAAATCGTTGCGCAGGGACAGCAGATTGGCCTTCTCAAAGGCCTCGGTCATCAGCAGGCGCAGACCCTCAGCGCCGTACCCGCGTCCACGATACTCGCTCTTGATGACAACGCCCATGCCAGCGCCGCCGTCGTGCCAGCTGATCTCCCCAACAGGCGTTTCGCCATCCATCAAATAGGCGCAGAAGCGATCCGTGCCGGGCTTATTCCATTTGGTCAGCCAGGCGTCCCAATCACTTTCAGGAAAAGCGATCGTACCTTTGGGCGGAAAATAGGGTGCGTTGTAAGACATGGTGGCCGGGTCGGCCAGCATGTCCTGACGGAATGGCATGAGGGCCAGACTGGGAGCAGCAAGCGTGAGCATGATGATTTACCTCCGGATATTGCAGAAAAAGGGCTGTGAGCCAGCCCTTTTGACGAATGTGCGGTTGAGGTTACTCAGCCAGACGCCTGCGGGCGTCGTCGATGGCCAGCTGAACCATCTCAGGCGCGGGTGCGCCGGGGATATTGCGCTTTTCGACACAGGCCTTCATGGACAGATCGTCGAACACGTCCTGCTCGAAGGCGGGATGGAACTGCTTCAGCTCCTCCAGGTTCAGGTCCAGCAGGGCCTTGTTCTCGTTCAGGCAATGTGCGACCAGCTCGCCCACGACCTTGTGCTCGTCGCGGAAGGCAACGCCCTTCTTGACCAGGTAGTCAGCGCAGTCGGTAGCGTTGGTGAAACCGCCGGACGCGCCGCGCTCCATCACATCCTTGCGGAAGGTGACCGTGCGCAGCATGGCGGTGAACACCGTCAAGCCCTTGACCAGGGTGTCGCGGGCGTCAAAGAAGCCTTCCTTGTCCTCCTGCATGTCCTTGTTGTAGGCCAGCGGGATACCCTTCATCACGGTCAGCAGAGCCATCAAATCGCCGTAAACACGGCCGGTCTTGCCGCGGATCAGCTCGGCCACGTCGGGGTTCTTCTTCTGGGGCATGATGGAGGAGCCGGTAGCAAAAGCGTCGTCCATCTCAACAAAGCGGAACTCATTGGTGTTCCAGACGATCAGTTCCTCACAGAAGCGGGACAGGTGCATCATGCAGATGGATGCGGCGGACATGTAGTCCAGCACAAAATCGCGGTCGCTCACGCCGTCCAGGCTGTTCTGGCTGATGGCAGAGAAGCCCAGCAGCTCGGCCACGCGCTCACGGTTCAGCGGATAAGTGGTGCCGGCCAGCGCGCCGGAGCCCAGAGGCATGACGTCGGCTGCCTTATAGGCGTTCTGGAAACGCACACGGTCGCGCAGGAACATCTGGGCATAGGCCATCATGTGATGAGCCAGCGTGATGGGCTGCGCCTTCTGCATGTGGGTATAGCCGGGCATGATGGTGTGCAGGTTGTCCTGGGCGATAGTCAGGATCGCATCCAGCAGATCCTCGATCATGGCGACGGTCTCTTCGCAGGCGTCCTTGGCCCACATGTGGGCGTCCAGGGCCACCTGGTCGTTGCGGCTGCGGCCGGTGTGTAGGCGCTTGCCGGGCTCGCCGATGCGCTGGGTCAGGATAGTCTCCACGTTCATGTGGATATCCTCCGCGTCGATCATCCACTCGATCTTGCCGGCCTTGACGTCGGCCAGAATGCCCTTCAAGCCCTCGACAATCTTGTCGGCATCCTCTTGCGGGATGATCTTCTGCTCGCCCAGCATGGTCGCATGAGCGATGGAGCCGGTAATGTCCTGCTCCGCCAGTCGCTTGTCAAAGGTAATGCTGGAATGGAAATCATCCACCAGGCCGTCGGTGGACTTGCTGAAACGGCCTCCCCAAAGTTTCATATATCAATACCTCCTGATTTTTGATGGAAACACACGCATCAGTATACCAGAAAACAGCCGGTGATTCAATTGGTTCATGCAGAAGATGCAGAAAATATACACGCGTCGTCATTTGTGAACATTTTATTACAAAAGATTGATAAAATCATTTCCATGTGCTATAATAGGCTGTCGAAACCTGACCTATCTGCAAAAAAGGAGGCTCGGCATGCACATCATCAAACGCATTCTATCCGTATTCATAGCATTGCTGCTCTTGGCCGGGCTTGCCTCGGCAGAAGCCCCGGCGGACATCAATTCCGACTTTGACCGCAGGGCCATGGCCTGGGAACTGATCATTCAGGGCGACCCGCGATACCAGACCTATGAGTATCGCTTCAATTTTGACGATCTTTCCGTACGCGGCTGCGGCCCTGTCAGCGTGACAAACGCGCTGCTGGCAACATTCGGCGTCAGCGACCGCGAGGTGACGGACGTCTTTCTGAAAGAGACCCTGATGCTGATGGCCGATTATCATTCCGCGAAGAACCACGGCATGACGATCAACAACGTGGACGCGTTCATCACCATGGACGATGCAACCTATCCTACCCTCTATGCCTACAAGCAGGCCCTGTCGCCCAACAGCTGCTTCTCCCCCCGCACATTGACCGCCGAGGAGCTGCAAAGCGCCCTTGCGCCGATGATCGCATCGGGTGAAGGAGCGATCTCGTTCAGCAAGCTGTCCACCAAAGAGTGGATCACCATCGCGCAGCTGTGCCATTGGCTGAACGAAATCGGAAAAGAGGAAGCGATCATCACGCTGTCTGTGGTCAGCGGCGGCACTGCAACCTCCGGTACGCCGTTCAGCGACGACTCAGACGGGCATTATTTGACCCTGCTGGTCCATGTTGGCGAATATATGCGGCGCGGCAGCGTCTATCTGATCGACTCCCTCCCCCGTGCCATCGCAAATGAGGCCTTCTCAAACAGCACCTACTGGCGGCCCTACTATTTTGCGTCCAGTCTGTCCCACAGCTACAGCTTCCGGCATACCTACAGCATCCGCCGGATTCAGGACACGATCATCAAAATGGAGCTGCTGCCGGAGCATCAGGAGGCGCTTTCCGCGCTGACCGGCGAAGACCGGCTTCGGCACGAGGCCAAACTGCTCAAGGAGATCCAGACCTACGGACTGGGGCTGCTGACCATATTCGTGCCGGGCACGGACAGCGAAGGGCGGGCCGCGCAATGAGCAGCATCAAAATCAATCGCTGGATTGCGCTGACGCTGCTGTTGACGCTGCTGGTCGGCAGCGGCCTGGCCGAAGAATCAACGCGGTCCGAGGACCCGGCAGCATACTGGGCGATCTTTCGGCAGAACGATCCCAAGTACAGAAACACATCGTATCCCTATGGCGGCAGATACCTGATCGAAAACGGCTGCGGGATTTGCAGCGTGGTAAACGCGCTTTCCGCCTCGGCCGGACTGACATGGGCCGACGAAACACTGGCAGACGAGTTTCTTCGGGAGTGCCTGTGGTTTCTCACCGAAAAGAACAAGCCGGAACAAAATACCTTTGCCTTCAATCAATTGGCTGACTTGAATGCCGTTGACGCCGCTGCTTATCCGTCCGTCGCGTCGGTGATGGCGGACTATCAGGGCAATGTCCTGTATGCCGACGACAAAATCACAGCTGCGGGCATTCAGCGCCTGCTGGGCGAACCGAAATCCGGCAGTCATCAAATGCTCATCGCCGCAATGGATCGAAACTCCGGCATGGAGGTCATGGTCGAAACGGCGCTGTGGCTGCATGAGCATGGGCTGGACGACGCCATGGTCACGCTTTTCGCCATTGTGGCCGGCAGCGAATCGACCGGCGCCCCCTTTGCGTCCAAGCGCGGACATTACGTGGACATTCTGCTTCGCGTGGGCGAATATGCGGAGACGGGCAGCTTCTATCTGCTGGACTCCTTCCCCAGAAGCATGGGCGTCCGCGAAGAGCGCCGCAACAAGGTACTGTACGAAACCGAATACTATTTTGTGGAGCATTGGCGCAACATGACCTTCCGCAAAATCTATGAGCCCATCCGTTTGCAGCCGACGGTGATCCGCTTCCAGCCGCGCGAGGAATACCTGTCCCCGCTTCGCGAGAACGGAACGCTGTACGATCCGGACGCCCGAATGAAGCTGCTGGAGCGCGTCATTACCTATGGTATGACCGGCATCATCGTTTCCATTCCGTGATTTGCAAAGGGTCTGCCGCAGCGCACATAACCTGCGACAGTCCCTTTTGTCAAGACATTTTTTGCGGTCTGCCGCCGCTTTTTGCTTGCTCCGAAACGGCGTGCTGCCGCCATTCCCTCATTCCCGCGCCATCGCGCTTCAAGGGATCATCACTGTCAAACTCACTGTGTCTGTCTTTGTACCAGAATCTGCGGAAGATTTTTGACCAAATGACAAATTTACCCCTTTTCAAACCACGAAAAGCGTTGTAAAATAATGATAAGGGAAAAATGCTTTTCCTTGAATACCAGCAAATGTAAATGCTTACATATCAAAGGAGGATACCGATGGAACTTCGTACTGCATCGTCCCCCCGTGACGTCAAAACCTATGATACCACCCGTCTGCGCGAAGAATTTCTGATCCAGAATCTGTTCCCGGCCGATGATGTGAAGATGGTGTACAGCCACATCGACCGCATCATCACCGGCGGCACGATGCCTGTGAACAAGGTCATCACGCTTGCTGCCGGCGACGAGCTGCGTGCCGAGTACTTCCTGCAGCGCCGTGAGATGGGCATTATCAACATCGGCGGCGAAGGCAAGGTGACGGTTGACGGCACCGTGTACACCCTGCGCCCCCGCGACGGCATTTATATCGGCCGCGGCAGCAAGGACATCGCCCTGGAGAGCTGCGATCCCGCCAATCCCGCCAAGTTCTACTTCAACAGCTGCCCCGCACACAAGGAGTACCCCACCGTGTACATCCGTCCCGAGGACTGCGTGCGCGTCGAGCTGGGCAGCCTGGAGCAGAGCAATCACCGCACCATCTGCAAGTACATCCTGCCCGGTCAGGTGGAGAGCTGCCAGCTGGTGATGGGTATGACCAGCCTGCGTCCCGGCAGCGTGTGGAACACCATGCCCTGCCACACCCATGACCGCCGCATGGAGGTCTATCTGTACTTCGACCTGCCCGAGGACGCCTTTGTGACGCACTTCATGGGCGAAGGTCAGGAGACCCGTCACATCCTGATGCACAACGAGGAAGCCGTCATCAGCCCCTCCTGGAGCATTCACAGCGGCTGCGGCACCCAGGCCTACACCTTCATTTGGGGCATGTGCGGCGAGAACCAGGACTTTGACGACATGGACGGCATCGCCATGAAGGACCTCAAGTAAGGCGGCAGTGCCGCCGGGCAGACCCGCCGAAGGCACTGGGTCGCCCCATGCAGTCCCCCGCGCAATTTGTCTACTGCCGTCGTGCAGAACCTTTTGGTAGACCAAATGAACAAAGACACCCCATTCCCCTGCGCTTGAAAAGCCGCATGCTGAACCAACAAACAGTTACGCGTGCGAGCCGCATCGCAGAATGGGTCCAGGGTCTGTGACCCTGGCAGGCCCAGGGCAGCGCCCTGGTCGCGCCACAGCGCGAAACCCTTCGGGTCCATGGCCACATTGCGGCCATGGTGGGGTCCAGGGGCAAAGCCCCTGGTAACGATGGATCACAATATAAGGAGGATATAAAAATGAGCAATAATCCGTTCTCCCTGGAGGGCAAGATTGCCCTGATTACCGGCGCCAGCTATGGTATTGGTTTTGCCATTGCGTGTGCAATGTCTGCTGCCGGCGCGACCATTGTGTTCAACGACATCAAGCAGGAGCTGGTCGATAAGGGTCTGGCCGCTTATGCTGAGAAGGGCATCAAGGCCCATGGCTATGTCTGCGACGTGACCAACGAGGACGCCGTGAACGAACTGGTCGCCAAGGTCGAGGCCGAGGTCGGCGTGATCGACATCCTGGTCAACAACGCCGGCATCATCAAGCGCATCCCCATGCTGGAGATGACCGCCGCGCAGTTCCGTCAGGTCATCGACGTGGACCTGAACGCTCCCTTCATTGTGGCGAAGGCTGTCATTCCTTCCATGATCAAGAAGGGCCATGGCAAGATCATCAACATCTGCTCCATGATGTCCGAGCTGGGCCGCGAGACCGTGTCCGCCTACGCTGCTGCCAAGGGCGGTCTGAAGATGCTGACCCGCAACATCTGCTCCGAGTACGGCAAGTACAACATCCAGTGCAACGGCATTGGCCCGGGCTACATCGCTACGCCCCAGACCGCGCCCCTGCGCGAGATCCAGCCCGACGGCAGCCGTCATCCCTTCGATCAGTTCATCATTACCAAGACCCCCGCTGAGCGCTGGGGCGAAGCCGAGGACCTGGGCGGCCCCGCCGTGTTCCTGGCTTCCGACGCCTCCAACTTTGTCAACGGCCACGTGCTGTACGTCGACGGCGGCATCCTGGCTTACATTGGCAAGCAGCCCTAATCACCGGATCGACGCAAAATATGACGGGCGGTTCGGAGTTTTGGCTCCGGGCCGCTCGTTTCTACATGGGGCAAAGCGCGTTTTTTGCGATTTTGCCCTTGTGTTTTTGCGCTGATTATGTTATGATATAAAGGTACTTTCCAAGGAGGTATGTTACGATGTCTGTTTTTCTGTCTATTGTGCTGATTCTGGTTTGCCTGTTCATGATCGTCACCGTTCTGCTGCAGAGCAGCAACCAGCGTGGCCTGGGCGCCATTGCCGGTGAAGTGACCTCCAAGATGAACAAGGCTCAGGCCGAGTCCGTGGACGCCAAGCTGGCTCTGGGCACCAAGATCGCGGCTGCCGTGTTCGTTGTGCTGTCCCTGGTCCTGTGGATCGTCGGCTAAGATAAGCTGTAGCAAAATAAGGCTGCTCCGAAATGGGGACGGCCTTTTTTGCGTGTGGTGGCAAATATGAATCCTGCGCATAGAACAAGCTGCGTGACTTGTTCCTTCAAAGAGCAATCCCCTTGCAGAAGAAAAGTGCCTGCTGTAAACCTTTTTTTGGCGAACAGCAGGCACTTTTGCGCTGACTTGCATTTGATCAATCGTCCATCGGGAGATGGTCGAGGATGGTATAGCCCAGAACTGCAACACGCTTCTGGCCGCGCTCGATGTTGTCGGCAGCAAGGAAATGCGCAGGATCGTGGGCGTCAATACCGAAGATCACCGGATTGTTCCATTTGCGCGCATATTCCCAAAAGGCCTGCGACGGGTAGCCGACGCCCTCCAGCTGGCCCAGCAGATTAAATTCCAGCGGAATGCGGGCCTCCAATGCCGCCTGGCAGACCATGTCGGCCGCCTGCTCACAGGCCGGCGTGAACTGGTCATCCGTGCGGTATTTCATGTACAGATCCGGGTGAGCGACGTAAGCGAACAAGCCCGTGCGGATGGCGTTTGCCGCAGATTCAGCGTAGCGCAGAACACCGTCGTCCGTCTTGCCGCCTACCGTCGAGGCAGACGTGTCCTCCTCGCTGTCCGGGAAATGCTGGCCAAGGATCAAGTAAGTCACGTCCTCGTCCAGCATGCGGCGGATGTGGTCCGCATAGCGCGGGAAATATTCGCATTCCAGCCCCAAGTGGAGCTTGATCTGGCCCGCGTAGCGGTCACGCAGGGCGTTGATTGAGGCAGTATAATCAGGCAGCTGCGCACAGGTCATGCGAATGCGGCTCTCATAGCCGTTGGCAAAGGGAAACGGCGCATGGTCGGAAAAGCCAAGCACCTCAAAGCCCGCCTCCATGGCGGCCTGCACATAGGCTTCATCGTTCCCCTCTGCATGCCTGCAGCGGGCGGTATGCGTGTGATAGTTCGCTCTCATTTCAGCTCATTCCTTCTGATAAAGCAAACGGGCGTGACCATCGCTGTAGACAGACACGCCCGGTTCGGGTGATTGGAATCAGAAATTTTGCAGCTTCCGCTGTTCGACCAGCGCGGCCAGACAGCACTCCTTGCTACGGTCGATGTGATGCTGCATCAACTCGCGGAAGCCCTCCAGGTCGCGTTCCTCGATCAGATTCACCAGCTGATGATGCTCCTGCGTGGAAGCGTCCAGCTGATCCTCGGCGCGGATGGCCATGGCGGAGAATCGGGTGATGTACTCGTCCTGGCCCTCAATGACGCGCAGCACGCGGTGCAGATCGCTGATGCGGGTGATCTCCGCATGGAAGGCGCGGGTGAGAGGCGACAGCGTTTCAATGTCGCGGGCCTTGACCAGCTCATCCATCTCCGCCAACTTCTGACGCAGGGACGCAATATCCTCGGCGGTCGCCTTTTCGATGATGGCCGACAGCGTCAGCATCTCCAGCGCATTGCGGATAGTGTAGATTTCCTCCACATCTGCAATGGTGAAGGCGCGGACTACCACGCCGCGGCGCAGCACATATTCCACAAGGCCGTCACGCTCCAGCTTGCGCAGTGCCTCGCGCAGAGGCGTGCGGCTGATGTGAAGGCGCTCGGCATAATCTGTCTCGACAATTCTCTCGCCGGCTGGGATCTCACCGGTGATGATCGCGTGCTTCAGTACCTCATAGGCAATCTCGCGGATCGGACGGCTCTCCATCATCGGCTGGAAAACAATCTGTGACATACGCTCACAACTCCTTGTTGAAGTCGATTGATGTAAAAGTGCTGTTTATTGTATGCACTTTGTATACAAGGATAAAACAATAATGAAAATCTGTCAAGTGCAACCACGAATTTTTGACACTTTTGTCAAAAAAACACCGCCTCTCTCTTTACAAAGTGTTCAGTATGTGATATACTAACACCCGGTAAATCAAGCAACCCCTTTAAGAACAGTCCCGTGAGGCTGGCAAGGATGCGCGTTGATACCTCATATTGTGTGCGCACGCCCTTCCCACGCCAACTGGGAATGGCGTTTTTCTGTACATGCAGGAGACGCCGGATTGATCAGAGGAGGCGGAGAGAATGGCAATTGGAATGCCCAAGGCCCGCTTGATGGACGGCGAGACCATGCAGCGCACGCTGACCCGCATGGCACATGAGCTGATCGAGCAGCTGGAGCCGCTGGAAAACGTGGTTCTGGTGGGTGTGAAGCGCCGGGGTGTGCCGCTGGCGCAGCGTCTGGCAACCATTGTGGAGAAAAACACCGGCACGAAGATCCCCGTGGGCGAACTTGACATCAGCCTGTACCGGGACGATCTGACCCGCATCAGCGACCAACCGCAGGTGTGCGGCACAGCGCTGCCTGTGGACGTCACGGGCCGTGTCGTGGTGCTGGTGGACGACGTGCTCTACACCGGCCGCACTGTGCGCGCCGCGATGGACGCGCTGATGGACAAGGGGCGCCCGGCCAAGATCCGTCTGGCGGTGCTGGTGGACCGCGGCCACCGCGAGCTGCCCATCCGTCCCGACTACGTGGGCAAGAACGTGCCCACCTCCCAGAATGAGCGCGTGGGCGTCCAGGTCGAGGAGATCGACGGCGGCGACGGCGTGGCTCTGTTCGACAATCGTTGAGATCCGGCCTGACCGGTGATCATAGAGCAAATGTTTCCTTTTGTGTACGAGGAGAGGAAGGATAATCATGACCAAGAAGAATGAAAAGCTGTCTACCGGCAAGTTTGCCCTGCTGGGCTTCCAGCACATGTTCGCCATGTTCGGCGCCACCATCCTGGTCCCGATCCTGACGGGTCTGTCCACCAGCGCCACGCTGCTGTTCGCAGGTCTGGGCACGCTGCTGTTCCATTTCATCACCGGCCGCAAGGTGCCCGCGTTCCTGGGCTCCTCCTTCGCATTCCTGGGCGGCTACTTCGCAGTGGCTGCGCTGGCTGAGAACAACTATCCCGGCGTCAACTGGGTGCCATATGCCGGCCTGGGCGTGGCCTGTGCGGGTCTGCTCTACATCATTGTGTCCATGCTGTTCCGTGCCTTCGGCGCCAACAAGGTCATGCGTTTCTTCCCGCCGATCGTGACCGGCCCCATCATCATCTGCATCGGCATCACCCTGGCCAATTCCGCCATCAACAACTGCGTCACCAACTGGTGGATCGCGCTGGTCGCTGTGGTGGTCGTCGTTGCCTGCAATATCTGGGGCAAGGGCATGATCAAGATCATCCCGATTCTGCTGGGTGTTGTGGCCTCCTATGCGGTGGCAGCCGTAACCGGTCAGGTAGACTTCACAGCCGTGAAGGAAGCCGCCTGGATCGGCCTGCCCTTCAAATTTGAGGATACTGCCTTCTCCCTGATCGGCAAGGCTGACGGCGCCCTGATCGTTTCCTCTCTGGTCGCCATGGTCCCGATCGCCATCGCCACCATGATGGAGCACATCGGCGACATGTGTGCTATTTCTTCCACCGTCGGCGAGAACTTTGTGGAAGATCCCGGCCTGCACCGCACCCTGCTGGGCGACGGCTGTGCCACCACCCTGGCTGCCCTGTTCGGCGCTCCTGCCAACACCACCTATGGCGAGAACACCGGCGTGCTGGCGCTGACCGGCGTGTACAATCCTGCGGTTGTGCGCATGGCAGCCATCCTGGCCATTGTCTTCTCCTTCTGCCCCAAGTTTGCCGCGCTGATCGGCTGCATGCCTGCTGCCACCATCGGCGGTGTGTCCATGATCCTGTACGGCATGATCTCTGCCGTCGGCGTCCGCAACGTGGTTGAGAACCAGGTGGACTTCACCAAGAGCCGCAACGTCATCATCGCTGCCATGATCATGTCCTTGGCCCTGGGCATCAACTTCTCCGATGCAGGCGCCATCGCCTTCACCATCGGCGGCGTGACCGTTTCCCTGTCCGGCCTGGCCGTCGCCTCCCTGGTTGGCATTCTGCTGAACGCCATCCTGCCCGGCAACGACTACGAATTCGGCAAGAACTCCCAGGGCGACAAGTCCGTCAACTTCGAGGTGTAATCAGGAACTTTGTCCCTGGACCCTGCAAGGGCCACAGACCTTTGACCCATTCTGTGCCGCAGCTTGTCTTAGGTTCAAAAAATCACCCGGTTCAGGTGTCTAAACCCTGAACCGGGTGATTTTTCTTGCAAGTCGTCAGGTATGTTTGCTTTGGCGTTTGTGGACTGGTGTTGTTTTCAAGCTGTTTGTTGACAAAGCGACTTGATGTTTTCTTCCAGTAGAAGGAATACCTTGGCGATGAGGTAGCCGTCGGCGGCCGCATGGTTCATGCGGACAGTCACAGGCATCAGCATCCGGCCATTCTCCTCACGATATTTGCCCCAGTTGACAATGGGATTGAAGTACAAATACCCGTCAGGCAGCTCAACATTCAGTGAATCATAGGAGATCCACGGAATGCAGGAGGCATCAAACCAGTTGGGATGGTTGGCGGCGTCAAGACCGTACTCACGGGTCGCCTTGGCCTTTTCAACGTCGGCCAGGGCATTCTGATAGAAGGTCCTGTAATCCGGATCGTAGACCGTGTAGGCGATGGTGAAGGTCTCGGTGTCGTCGTGAAAAATATACTGCGTGGGATTGATCTGATCAAATGCCAGCAATTCCTGCGTCTGATACCGCCAGAACAGGCGATAATCTTCGCGGCTGTTCAGCGCCTTGGCCAGCACATAGAGGAAATTCAGATAAAATTTGGTCCCCGTGCGGCGGGAGAAGGCCAGTAGTTCCGTCACATCGAGCCGATGCGTGATAGAGGTCGAGCACTTGCAATCCTCGCTGAAATGCCTGAACACACCGCGCCGGTAATATTGGTCCAAATCAACAATCTTGTAATTCATGGACGTACCTCCTCGCTTTTCAGCTGCTGCCACTCCTCGCGAGTAATGCGATAGACATGAGAGATGGTGTTCACCGGGTCTGCGTACTCCTTCACCTTGCGCATGCCGTTGGCAATGGCGGTTGAGTACGAGCCCACATTCGTGTACTTCATATAGGAGTAAATGCAGGGATAATCCGTGTGGGTAAAGGTCCAATCGCGCACCGCCCGCGCCGCTTCGCTTCCCAGGCCCTTGCGCCATAACGATTTCCAGATATGATAACCGATTTCAGGAACGCTCTCGCCGTCGATATTTTGCAGCGTCAACCCGCAATCACCGATCACCTCGCCCGTCTCCTTCAGCACAACAGCCCACAACCCAAAGCCGAGCTCCACGTAACGTTCCTGATTTCGCGCGATCCAGCTTCTTGTCTTTTCTGCGTCGAAAGGCGCCGGATAATGCTGCATTGTCTCCGCGTCGCAGAAGATTGCATGCAGTGCCTCGAAGTCCTCCTCCGCCATCTCGCGAAGGATGAGACGTTCTGTTTCCAGGATCATAGCAGCCTCCCCATATTCATGAAATCTATAAGATCAGTATACGCCGCATTGCGTCCGCTGTCAATCAACCGATAGTTCACAATGCAAAAGCGGTGATACATCCGCGGAGTCTGCAAGCAAGATGATCAAGTCTCCAATTTTCACAAAAAAAGCCGCTCCCTTGTGCGGAGGGAGCGGGCTTTGCTTTGATGTGTATTTATGAAAACGATTATTAAGTCAGATTAGACAAGCTCCAGGATGACCATCTCGGCAGCATCGCCGCGACGCGGTCCCAGCTTGTAGATGCGGGTATAGCCGCCGGAGCACTTCTGCTCAGCATTGCGAGCCTTGTACTTGGGGGCAATCTCGCGGAACAGCTTCTCCACAACGGGATGCTTGTTGTCCTTGGTGCGCTCCTTGTACTCGGCCTTGTTCTCGTCGGCCTTCTTCTGCTCCTTCAGGTCGTAGAGATAAGCCATCATCATACGACGAGCGTGCAGCTTGGAGGGAGCATCGTTCACCACTTCCAGGGTGACGAGCTGACCCTTGTCATTGTGGGTTTCCTTGGTGGTCGCAACAGTGTTGTCGCACTCCTTGATAGCCAGGGTGATCATGCGATCAGCAATGCGGCGGACTTCCTTGGCCTTGGCCTCGGTGGTCTCGATGCGGCCGTACCAAACCAGGTCGGTCACCAGGCCACGGAGCAGAGCCTTGCGCTGGTCCGCAGTGCGGCCGAGCTTGCGCTGATATGCCATGGGATATTTCCTCCTTCACGGGCGATGGGAGAGGTCAGCCATTGTGCGTTGGCTGACACTTCCGCTGACTTCCGCCCAGTAGTCTTATTCTTCGTTGGGACGCAGGCCTAAACCCAGAGCTTGCAGCTTCTGCTCGACCTCTTCCAGGCTCTTGCGGCCCAGATTGCGAACCCTCATCATGTCCTCCTGGTTGCGCGTAACCAGCTCAGCAACGGTGTTGATATTGGCGCGCTTCAGGCAGTTGTATGCGCGAACGGAGAGATCCAGCTCTTCGATGGTCATCTCGAGGACCTTTTCCTTGCGGTCATCCTCAGGCTGCACCATGCTCACCGGCATCACCTGATCCGTCAGGCTGACGAACAGGGACAGGTGCTCGCTCAGAATCTTGGCAGCGCCGCTGATAGCCTCTTCGGGCTTCAGCGTGCCGTTGGTCCAGATGTCCAGCGTCAGCTTGTCATAGTCGGTGATCTGTCCCACACGAGTGTCCTCTACGGTGTAGTTGACCTTGTAGATGGGAGTGAAGATGCTGTCCATCGGGATAACACCGATGGGCATGTTCGGATTCTTGTTCTTGTCTGCGCTGACATAGCCGCGGCCCCGCTCGATGGTCATCTGCATCTGCAGATGAGCGTCCTCGTTCAGGGTGGCAATGTGCATATCAGGATTGATGACTTCGACTTCCTCGTCGCCCTTGATATCGCCGGCGGTCACTTCGCAGGGACCCACCATGTCGATGGTCACGGTCTTGGGGGTGGGATCGTCGCCATACAGCTTGATCGCCAGACCCTTCAGGTTGAGGATGATCTCGGTCACGTCCTCTTTCACGCCGGGAACCGTCGAGAACTCATGCTGCACACCTTCGATGTGTACAGAGGAGACTGCCGCGCCAGGGAGGGAGGACAGAAGCACGCGGCGCAGAGAATTGCCCAGGGTGTGGCCGAAGCCGCGCTCCAGAGGTTCCACAACGAACTTGCCGTAGCAGCCGTTCTGACCGACCTCTACACACTCGATGCGTGCCTTTTCGATTTCGACGATCATTTCGTTTACCCTCCTCTATGGATTCAGTGTTGAAGGAATCAGCCAGCCAGTGAACCAGCTTTTGTGCAAAAGCTGCAAGATCCACCAGGCGGCATCCTTCAGCTTAGCGGGAGTAATACTCGACGATCATGTTCTCCTGCACCTGCAGGTCGATGTCATCGCGAGCGGGCATAGCGGCGACGGTACCGGTCAGGTTCTGAGCGTCGAAGCTCAGCCACTTGGGGGTCATCACGCCGGTGCCCTCACGCAGGGCCTTGAACATATCCATCTCGGCGGAACGCTGGCGCAGCGTGATCACGTCGCCAACCTTCACAGAGTAGGAAGGAATATCGACCTTCTGGCCGTTGACACGGATATGGCCGTGCACAACGATCTGACGGGCCATGCGGCGGGTCTTCGCCAGGCCCAGACGGTACACCACGTTGTCCAGACGCAGCTCCAGCAGCTTCATCATGTTGTCGCCGGTGACGCCGTCCATGTTGGTGGCCTTCAGGTAGATCTTGTGGAACTGCTTCTCCTGAACGCCGTAAACAAACTTAACCTTCTGCTTCTCCTTCAGCTGAGCACCGTACTCAGAAACCTTCTTACGACGGTTGCCGCCAGGATTGCGGGTAGACTTCTTATTGCCATAGCCCATGACTGCCGGGGACACATCGAAGGTCCGGCACTTCTTGGCGATCGGCTCCTTATTGACTGCCATTTATGTAGTCCTCCTTACATTACACGCGACGACGCTTGGGCGGACGGCAACCATTGTGAGGAATGGGCGTCACGTCCTTGATCATGCTCACATCCAGACCGGCGGCCTGCAGGGAGCGGATAGCGGCTTCACGGCCGGAACCAGGGCCCTTCACGAAAACCTCAACGGTCTTCAGGCCATACTCCATGGCGGCCTTGGCTGCGGTCTCGGCGGCCATCTGAGCGGCGAAGGGCGTGGACTTCTTGCTGCCACGGAAACCCAGACCGCCGGCAGAAGCCCAGGACAGAGCATTGCCCTGAGTATCCGTGATGGTCACGATGGTGTTATTGAAAGAAGAACTGATGTGTGCGGTGCCGCGCTCGACAACCTTGCGCTCCTTGCGCTTACGCACAACCTTCTTCAGCTTAGACTGCTTGGGTGCCATTGAATCATCCCTCCGTACCCGAATTTAATCGGGTGTCAATTCACGATACGGCTGTTAAGAATTACTTGCCAGCCTTCTTCTTACCGGCAATGGTCTTCTTGGGGCCCTTGCGGGTACGAGCATTCTGCTTGGTGTTCTGACCGCGGACAGGCAGGCCACGACGATGACGAACACCGCGATAGCAGCCGATCTCCATCAGACGCTTGATGTTCAGAGACACCTCACGGCGCAGGTCGCCCTCCACCTTCAGGTTGTGCTCGATGTAATCACGCAGCTTGCTGATCTCAGTTTCGGAGAGATCCTTCACTCGGGTGTCGGGATTGATGCCGACTTCCGCGAGCATCTTCTGGGAAGTGGTCAGACCAATGCCGTAGATGTAGGTCAGGCCATATTCCACGCGCTTTTCTCTGGGCAGGTCAACACCTGCAATGCGTGCCATGTGTATGAAACACCTCCAAATGTTGCTTGGCCGTCCTCTCGGTTCGGCCGGAAAGACGCGCATCCGCTTCCTTCTCAGGGGCAACCCACCCCGGAGCTTGAAGTGTCCGCGCAACCTTTTTGCGCCGGCGCCTGGTGAAAGCAAGCGCACAGCAACGCCTCCGGTACGCATGTTGGAAGGGCGTCCGGAAGGCGTCTCCCGAAATATCGGCAGATCGATGGAACATGTGCGGGGATGCACATGCAGCCGCCCACCAATCGAACCTACTTGGTAACTATCAAAGTTTATCACAACTCCGCCGAAAAGGCAATCCCCTTTTGCGAAGTTTTTCATACAAATTTGCCGATTTTTCACGGTTTGCGGGCATAAAAATGGGTCTTGCGCCGAGTGAGGAAAATCCTATATAATAGTCACGGAGATGATATGAATGAACATGAGGATTCCCGACGACGCTTTGTACATTCTGAACCGTCTGACCGACGCCGGTTTTTCCGCTTATGTGGTTGGCGGATGCGTTCGCGACGGACTTTTGGGAAAGACGCCCAAGGACTGGGACATCTGCACCAGCGCCAGGCCTGAGCAGATGCAGACCGTATTTTGCGGCGATCATGTGGTCGAGACCGGCCTCAAGCATGGCACGCTCACCGTCGTCCGCAATCATATCCCCTATGAAGTGACCACCTTCCGTGTCGACGGCAAATATACTGACCACCGTCATCCCGACGGCGTGTTTTTTGTCGAAGATGTGCGCGACGATCTTGCCCGGCGCGACTTCACCGTCAATGCCATGGCCTATCACCCCGATCAGGGGCTCGTGGACGCTTTTGGCGGCCAGGAGGATCTGGCTGCCGGCGTCATCCGCTGCGTTGGCGACGCCGACTGTCGCTTTGGCGAGGACGCGCTGCGCATCCTTCGTGCGCTGCGTTTCGCCTCGGTCCTTGATTTTGATATTGCGCCCGAAACCGCCGCTGCCATCCATCGTCTCTACCCGACGATGGCAGACGTGGCCGCCGAGCGCATTCGCGTGGAGCTGGCAAAGCTCCTGTGCGGCACAGGCGTGGGCCGCATTCTGCGCGAGTACACAGACGTCATCACCTTCATCCTGCCGGAGCTGACTGCCTGTGTCGGCTTTGACCAGAAAAATCACCATCATCGCTATGATGTTTGGGAGCATACGATCCGCGCCGTCGAAAACGTACCCGCCACGGAAACGCTGCGCTTGACCGCGCTGCTTCATGATTCCGGCAAGCCGCAGGTCTTTACCGTCGATGACACCGGCGAAGGGCATATGAACGGCCATCCAAAGGCTTCTCGCGACCTGTCCGAAGCTGCTTTACTCCGCCTCAAGCTGGACAATGCCACCCGCGACCGCGTCCTGACGCTGATCGCTCGGCACGATATTCCGCTGTGCGACGAGCAGCATCATCTTCTGACCCGGCCCCTCAGTCAGCTGGGGGAAGAGGCCCTCCGCCAGCTGATCGAGATCCGCACCGCCGACCGCATTGCCACCGGCACGGTCGATCCGGAAGAAGTCAACAGTACCCGCGAAACCATGCTGGCCGACCTTGAGGCGCTCCTCGCCTCCAATCCCTGTGTGACCCTGAAGGATCTGGCCGTCAACGGTGTTGATCTGGCCACAGCCGGCCTCCCAAAAGGCCGTCTGATGGGCGAATGCCTCCGCATGCTGTTGGACCTCGTGATCTCCGGCGACCTCAACAACGAACGCAGTGCGCTGCTCACCGCCGCGCAGACGTGGTATGCCGCTCAATGAACCTTCATATTGTTTAGTGTCAGTCTGCTGTCTGCGGCTGGCACCCATTCTCCTGTCAGGAGGTATTCATGGTTGATTTTTTGATCAAACGTCTGATTCCCCATGCCGATGATCCGCAGGATCAAAACGTCCGCGCCGATTTCGGCACGCTCGGCTCCGGTGTTGGCATTGCCGTGAACGTGCTGTTGGCCGCAGGCAAATTTGCCGTCGGCGCCCTGGCCGGTTCGGTCGCTATCACCGCTGACGCCGCCAACAATCTGAGCGACGCAGGCAACAATTTGATGTCGCTCGCCGCCGTTCGTCTGGCCCGAAAGCCGCAGGATGAGGATCATCCCTTCGGCCATGGACGATATGAGTACATCGGCGCTCTCTGCGTGGGCGTCGCTATCCTTTTGGTCGCCGTTGAGCTGTTCAAGTCCGCCGTTGACGCCATTCTCCATCCCTCGATCCCGACGCTCAGCGTCCTGCCGCTGGTCGTGATGCTCGTCAGCATTCTGGCGAAATTATGGTTGTACCGCTTCTACAACCACATTGGCGACCGAATCGACTCAGCCCCCATGAAGGCCGCCGCCAAGGACAGCCTCTCTGATGTGCTGGCGACATCTGCCGTGGTGGCGAGCATGCTGATCGGTCATTTCTTCCATCTGCCGGTGGACGGCTGGATGGGCCTTGTCGTGGCCGTGCTGGTGTTCCGCGCCGGCGTTGAAGTATGCCGCGACATGCTCGACAGCCTTTTGGGAGGAAAAACCAATCCCGAGCTGGGTCATCAAATCATCAGCATTCTCAATGAGTATGACAGTATCCTCGGCATCCATGACCTGATGATCCATGACTACGGTCCCGGCCGATGCGTGGCCTCCGTCCACGCCGAGGTTCCCGCCGACGGCAACGTGCTGGACCTGCACGAAATGATCGACCGCGCCGAGCAGGACATTGGCCATCGGCTGCATATTCCAATCTGCATCCACATGGACCCCATCGTCACCGGCGATCCGGAGACCGATCGTGTCCGCGATGCGCTGACCGCGTTCCTCCGCGAGGAACACCCCGAAATGCAGCTGCATGACCTGCGCCGCGTACCCGGTCAGGAACGCACCAATCTGGTCTTTGATGTCGCCGTCCCCGCCAGTTTCCGCGACCATCAGCTGCTGAGCGCCAAGTTGGACGCAAAAGCCCGTGAGCTGGACCCCCGGCACCGCTGCGTGATCCACTACGATATCGACTTTTATCACGAATGACATGCAAAACGTTCCCGGCAAGCAGCCTCGCCGGGAACGTTTTTTTCGTCACTTTTTCTTTTCGCGCTGGTATTTTTCTTCCAGCTGATTTGCCAGGCCGTTCATCTGCTCGCTGGCCTCGCGGGTGATACGGTCGCGCTCGTCAATGGGATTGGCGTCCGGATCATAAACGATCTCATGGCCAAAGGCCACCGTTCGGCTGGGCTGATGTGCAAACATCGGCAGGAACCGGCAACGCTTGCCTGTCTTGTTATAGTAGATCTGCGCCAGCATGGTGAAGCCCGAGAACAGTTCGCCGACGCCGCTGGTCTCATAGCCGTGGTCCTGCGCCACCGCGTTCGGGTTTTCCGGGAAAATCAGCAGATTATCGCCGCACTGCATGGCCTCCACCGTCAGGCGGAAGGTCTGCATCAGCTGCCGCGGATTGTCGCGCCACACCGGCACGGACTCCAGCATATGCGTGCCCCAGATCGCAAACCGGGCAACCTGATGCGCCATGAAATGACGCATCCGCATGGGCATCCAGGTTTTGGGTTCCCAGTCATACTTGAACAGGTATCCCTCTGCCACCGCAAGATCGGTACAAATATATGCGATGCTCCAGGGGCGTTTTTCCGTCGGGATAGTCAGCCAGGAGGCAATCGGCCCGTACAGATCGCCGTGATTGCACAGGTATACGATCGGATTATCCTCATCCTCCACCACGCGGTCAACGTCGATCACCCGGTGAGAATAGGCCCGCTTCAGCACAAACTCCAGCGTGTTCAGGAAGAACGGCTGTCGATGCTTTTCATAAATCCACCCGTCCAGCTGCTTCCTACGCTCCGGCTGCTCGATCCCCTGATCCCGGCGTGCCAGATAAACGTCCAGCTTGCGAATCCAACGGGCGCTGAGCGGAAAATCGAGGACGGTCAGCAAGCAAACCACCGCCGCCAAAAGCGCACCCATCATGACCGCCTGAACGCCAAACGCCAGCACCAACGTCATCACCAGCAGCGCCGTCACCGAGCCGACCAGCATTCCCAGGCTCCCGGTGAGCTGCGCCAGTCCCGCATATCCTTCGATGGCATCATCGAGCACATATCGGGCCACATCGCGCATGACCATTGCCAGCCGGGCCACCGCAGAAGCACACAACGCGGCGCCCGCGCCCGCCAGCATCATGCCGATTGCAAGCCAAACCGGCGTCTGACCCATCATCATCAATAGACCCAGCAGCCACAGTCCAAGCCCCAGCAGGTGCATTCTCGTCGGATCATAGGCATGACCGCGTTTTTCCTCCGCACTGCAGCGAATTGCCCGCGCACCTGCAAAGCTGCACACGCTGACAGCAAGAATAAGCATCGCCAAAAGCGGCGGCAGGAGCATGACACGGAACAGAAGCGCCTTCAGCAATTCGGCTGCCGTCATCGTGGCCAGCAGCAGCCGCAAAAAGGTGCGGCCCGCGTTGGTCCGACGCAGCGCCCTGGCCGCTTCCCGGACACGATCCGCACAATCAGGCACAGGCACGAACCGCGCCCGGAACGCCAGCAGATTGTCCACCGCAAAGCCTGCCGCCAGCAGCCATGCCGTCATCCCCGGCGCCCACGCCAGCAGCACCGCGCCGACCACAACCAACAGCGTCGCGCAAACCGCGCCATACCGGCGCACCCAATGTGTGCCCAGCATCGTTTCCGCTGCCGCGCGGAGGATCATTGCCCCGCTCAGCACATACAGCAGACCGCTGTTTTGCAGACGTGCGCCGGAGAGTATCATGATCAGCAGCAGGGCCGCAGCCACCGCGCCCTGACCGACCAGTTCCTTCCTTTCATGGACCATCCTCGCCACGCGCATCAAATAGCGGAGAGACTGCACCGCCAGGCACATAACTGCCCCCGGCAGCGCCGACGCCGTCAGCGCGCTGGACGCCGCCATCAAATAGACATAAGCATACAGATTCTCCGCGCCAGCCAGCGCGCCGCTTTTCACCGCGCTGCGCGTACAGATTTTTTCCAAGCCTTTTGGCCTCCTCATCTTTTGGTTGATGATATTATTGTACCACACCAATAATGCCCTGACAATGTTCCCTTTTGCTTTTTGTGATTTTCTTTCCCGGACATGCATGTGCTTTTGCCCCTTGACCACATCCGCGAATTGTCGTATCATGATAGTACGAACCAAAAGGAGGCGTCCCATGTACACCGAGCAGGACTTGACCATTATCCGCAGCCAGATCAAGAAGCGCTGGCTGATCATCGCGATCCCCTGCGCACTGCTGCTGGCGCTGATCATCGTCTTTGTGATTCGGCGCAGCGAGCTCCTGACCGACGTGGCGACGCTTCTGCTGGGTGTGATCCTGATTGCCGGCTATGATTTGTTCATCAAGCCGCTTCGGTGCTACAAGACGCATCTGAACAATGTGCTCCACGGTATCACCCATGAGCTCGAAGCCGAATACAGCAATTTCTCCGAGGACACATCCATGGTCGACGGCGTGGTCTACAAGACGCTGACCGTCATCTGCTACGACGAGAAGAACAAGCCCTACGACCGCATGTTCTATTACGACAACGAGCTGCCTCTGCCCGTATTCACGCCCGGTCAGATGCTCAAAATCGTCTACCACGACCACGAGCTTGCCTCCGTCACCCCCGCATAAGCCTTCATTATTATTATTTTGCCTGCACCACCATGCAGGCATTTTTCATTGCAATTCACTCCCCACCATACACATCCCGCACGCAAAAAGCAACTGCCGACCGCGTCCACTCACACCGCACAAGAAGCATGGAGCCAAGCGAGCCGCATGCACAGAATGGGTCAAGGGCCTGTGGCCCTTGCAGGTCCAGGAATACGCCTGCCCAGTGGGCAGTTCTGCGCAGCAGAAAG
>R21__coassemble_645_pt1 | contig 27720 bp, 28 predicted proteins | sample R21__metabat2_low_PE_059 | metagenome-assembled genome bin R21
CCCTTGCAGGTCCAGGAATACGCCTGCCCAGTGGGCAGTTCTGCGCAGCAGAAAGTATTCCGAAGCGTAGCGTAGGAGGCCCAGCGCCCTGGTCGCGCCGCAGCGCGAAACCCACGCGGGTCCAGTTGCAAAGCCCCTGGCAATTCACGAACAAAAACATAATAACTTGCGCTGTGGCTCTTGTCAAAATGGGAGAGAAAAGGTATAATATTGACAAACCCTGTGTACCAATAATCGAAAGGATGGATAGATCTATGGATGTACGTGCTGCATATGAGCAGTGGCTGCGCGATTTTGCCGCGGATGAGGCCACTGTTGCTGACCTGAAGGCTATCGAAAACGATGAGAAGGAGATCGAGGACCGCTTCTATACCGAGCTGTCCTTCGGTACTGCCGGCATGCGCGGCGTTCTGGGCGCCGGCATGAACCGCATGAACAAGTATAACGTCCGTCGTGCCACCAAGGGTCTGGCGAAATATCTGCTGCAGGATCCCGCGAACGCTCAGCGCGGTGTGGTGATCGCCTATGACAGCCGCCGCATGTCCGACGTGTTTGCCAAGGAGACCGCTCTGGTGCTGTGCCAGGAGGGCGTGCCCGCTTATCTGTTTGACGCGCTGCGCCCCGTGCCGGTGCTGTCCTACTCCGTGCGCCACCTGAATGCTGCCGCCGGCGTTGTCATCACCGCCAGCCACAACCCCGCCCAGTACAACGGCTATAAGGTGTACGGCGAGGACGGCGCTCAGATCGGCCCGGAAATCGCCGACGCTGTGACCGCCATCATCCGTGCGACCGCTTATACCGACTGCCAGGTCATGGACGAGGAAGAAGCCAAGGCCAAGGGCCTGCTGCACATCATCGGTGACAAGGAAGTCGACACCGACTACATCGCCGACATCAAGACCCTGTGCATCCAGCCCGACATGCTGGCCGAGCAAGGCCCCAAGCTGTCCATCGTTTATACGCCCATCCATGGCTCCGGCAACGTGCCGGTTCGCCGCATGCTGAAGGAGATCGGCATCACCAACGCTGCCGTCGTCCTGGAGCAGGAGAAGCCCGACGGCAATTTCCCCACCGTCAAGATCGCTCCCAACCCCGAAAATCCCGACGCCTTCGAGCTGGCCATCAAGCTGGCGGACGAGAAGGGCGCTTCCGTTATCTTTGCCACCGACCCTGACTGCGACCGTCTGGGTGTTGCTGTCAAGACCCAGGCTGGCGAGTGGCAGCTGCTGACCGGCAACCAGATCGGCTGCGTGCTGCTGTACTACATCCTGTCCACCAAGCAGAAGCTGGGCACCCTGCCTGCTAACGGCGCGGTGTGCAAGTCCATCGTGTCCACCTCTCTGGCCAACCGCATTGCCGAGAGCTATGGCGTCCAGATGTACGAGACCCTGACCGGCTTCAAGTTCATCGGCGAGAAGATCCAGCAGTTCCAGGACACCGGCAGCAACACCTTCCTGTTCGGCTTCGAGGAGAGCTACGGTTTCCTGTCCTCCACCTTCGTGCGCGACAAGGACGGCGTCAATGCCTCCCTGCTGGTGGCTGAGGTGGCTGCTTCTTGTGCCGCTCAGGGCATCACCCTGTACGACATGGTCCAGGAGATCTTCGCCAAGTACGGCTACTATGTGGAAAAGGTCGTGTCCAAGACCCTGCCCGGCAAGGACGGCCTGACCCGCATGAAGGAGATCATGAAGAGCCTGCGCGAGAATCCCCCGACCGAGGTTGCCGGCCTGAAGGTCGAGGCTGTCCGCGACTACCTGAAGGGCACCCGCGTGGCCAACGGCGTGGAGGAACCCACCGGTCTGCCGGCCTCCGATGTGCTGTACTTCGAGCTGGAGTATGGTAACTGGGTCTGCATCCGTCCCTCCGGCACCGAGCCCAAGATCAAGCTGTATGTCAACACCAACGCCGCCACCAAGGAAGCTGCTCAGAAGCTGAACGAGGAGCTGCGCGTGGCCAGCGAGAAGCTGCTGGACTGATGACAGCGTAATCTCATCCATTCAAGGCGGAGCTTGACTGCTCCGCCTTTTTTGCCGCCCACTTGCGCAAAGCGGGGGATGCGGGTATAATGGATGACGGAAAACGAACCAGCGAAAGGAACGATTGATATGGAAAATCAGACGTATATGCTCCAGCAGCTTCAGCAGCTGCTCTCTATCCCCAGCCCCACGGGTATGACCCGCGCCTGCACCGATTATCTGCTGGCAGAGCTGACGAAGCTGGGATTCAAGCCACAGCGCATGCCCAAGGGCACCGTTGTGTGCGAGTTGGGCGGCAGCGGCCATCCCATTATCATCTCCGCGCATGTGGATACACTCGGCGCGATGGTCCGCGCGGTCAAGCCCAACGGCTGCCTGCGCTATACCCAGATCGGCGGGTACAATGACAACGCCATCGAGAATGAAAACGTGCTGGTCCATACCCGCGAGGGCAAGGTCTATTCTGCGACCGTGCAGTCCATCCATGCCAGCCGTCACGTCTGGGGCAACAAGACCGACGAGAAGCGCGGCGACACTACGCTCGAAATCGTGCTGGACGAGGACGTCCACAGTAGCGCGGAGGTCGCGGCGCTGGGCATTGCCGCCGGTGACTTTGTGTCCTTCGATCCCCGCTTCTGCGTGACGGAGAGCGGCTATGTCAAGAGCCGCTTCCTGGATGACAAGGCGTCCTCTGCCGTGCTGTTGACCCTGGCGAAGCAGGTCAGCGAGGGCACGGTCAAGCTGGGCCGCAAGGTGACGATCGTGTTCACGGTGTATGAGGAGATCGGCCATGGCGCGTCTGCGCTGTACAAGCTGGAGGCCGAGGACATGCTGGCGGTGGACATGGGCTGCGTCGGCGACGATCTGACTTGCCGCGAGACCCAGGTGTCCATCTGCGCCAAGGACAGTGCGGGTCCCTATGACTATGATTTCACCAATGAGCTGATCGCCCGCGCCAAAACGCTGGGTTTGGATTATGCCGTCGATATTTATCCCGGCTATTCCTCCGATACATCCACAGCCTTGAAGGCTGGCCTGGACGCGCGCTTTGCGCTGTGCGGCCAGGGCGTGTTCGCCTCCCATGGCTATGAGCGCACCCACGTCAAGGGCATGCTGAATACGCTGGCCCTGGTGACGGACGTTGCAGGTCATACCCTGTAAGAATGCATGAAAAAGCAGCATCGGCCAGAACGGTCGGTGCTGCTTTTGTTATCCAAATATAATCTGCCCCGCGCGGGTGATGGGGCTCTGCATAGTGTAGCCGCCGCGCTGAACGGCGAGGACGCGCAGCATCTTGGGCTTTTTCTGCGTGGCCAGATAGGCGGTGATTGTCGCTTGGGCATCGGCTGGGAGGATGTCGCCAAAAGTGGTGCGGAAAGCGGCGGTGTGGCGGTAGGTGAGCGCGATCCGCTCCTTGCCTTTGTTCCAGGCAGCAAGCGCCTTGGTGGCGCGGGTCAGCTGGGTTTGCTGGCTGGCGCCCATCACATTGCGGCCGTGCTGGCGGTAACGGACCAGCGGCTGATCGACAAAAATAATGTGGCCGAAGGCGGCGGCGGTCAGCGCGATGAACCAGTCATGCATAAACATGGCTTCCGGCGTGCCGTGCGCTGTGACCAGGCGGCGGAGCGCAGCATTCATCATCAGCGTGCAGCCGGTCACATTGTTCTGCACCAGCAGGCGCGGCAGGGTGACGGCAGATGGGTCCCAGCCTTGATGGGCGAAAAAACTCGCGTGAAGTTCCTGATCCTGCCCGTCGATCAGGCGGCAGTCACTGTGGACCAGAAGCGGCGTGTCTGTGCCGTATCGGGCTTCGGCGTCGGCCAGGGCGGCCCGGCAGGCGGAGAGACGATTGGTTTCCCAGACGTCGTCCTGGTCGGCCAGGGCGGTGTAGTCGGCGTCGGACTGGCGGAGCAGACTCAGAAAATTGCCCACTGCGCCAAAGTGGCGGCCGCTGTCGGCGGCGGGAACAAAGCGCGAATCCGCTGCTGCTGCGCTCAGCAAACGCGGCGTGTCGTCGGCAGAACCGTCGTCCTGCATCAGGATGCGAAAATCGGCGTCGTCCTGGGCGCGGAGTGAGTTCAGCATGGCGGGCAGATAGGCAGCGCCATTATAGCAGGCCATGCAAACGTCGATACGCTTCACCATCGCCAACCCCATTTCGAGAAGAATTTCGCGGTGGAGTAGATGTGCAGCATGATGCCGTGCAGGGAATGCGAGCTCTCGCGCTTCCAGCGGTGGACCACATGCATGTCCGGGTGATAGACCACGGCGCCGTACTGCTTGGCGCGCAGGGTCAGATCGCTGTCCTCATGATAAAGGAAGAAACGGGGATCGAAGCCCTTCATCTGATAGAAATAATGTGTGCGGACCAGCATGAAACAGCCGGTGGCGAAATCGACGGTCATGGGCTTTTCGATCTGCTGATCCTCCATGGTGTATTCGGCGCGCCAGCGGCGGAAGATCGGATGGACGCCGGAGAGCTTGCCGGCAAGCAGATAATGGATCGACGGACGATATTTGGGCAGGAATTGCTCAGTTCCGTCAGGATTGAACACGCGGGGGGACAGGAGGACGATGTCCTTGTGCGCATCCATGAAATCGACCATACGCTGGATCAGGTCCGGCTCGAAGGTGATGTCGGGGTTGACGATCAGATGATAGGTGCTCTTGAGGTGCGGCAGAACGACGTTGTGACCGCGGCCAAAGCCCATGTTCTTTTTCTGAGAATAGACGACGGCGCGGGGGCACATCTTCTTGATGACCTGCGCGGTCGGCTCCTCGGGGGAATTGTCGACGATGTACAGGTCGATCGGGACGGTGGATTTCATGATGCATTTCACCGTGTCCAGCACCTGAGCGCCGGAATGGTACAGCACGATGCACGCGGATACGCGCGGATCTGTCAGCATGGGTGTTGAGCCTCCTGATCAATTCGGATAGGCGTGCCGGTCTTTTCGGCACCCTTCAATTTTAACCTATAAATAACGTTTTGTCCAGAAAGTCTGGTATTTTACGCGGAATAATGTTATACTATCAATGGCGTGACAGCTTTTTTGTGATGGAAAACAGTTCGCAGACTGCTTATTCAACTGCGGAAACGCGCCCGTTTATTCATTATTATGGTATGGAGGATTTGTTATGAAAAGGAGCCTTCTGGATACGGAGAGCTCAAGCCCGCTGTATAAGCAGCTGATCCGGAAGCTGCGTGGGGATATTATGTCCGGAATTTATGCTGCGCACAGCCGAATTCCATCGGAGCAGGAACTGTGCGATACCTATCAGGTGAGCCGCGTGACGGTGCGCAAGGCGTTGGCAGAGCTGACGCGCGAAGGCTTATTGGAGCGCCGCCAGGGGAAGGGTACCTTTGTCAGTACGCCGCGAATCCACAAGGATCTGCGGGATGTGAACAGCTTCCATGCGGTGTGCCGCATGATGGGCTGCGTGCCCGATTCCCGCGTGATCCACGCCGGAATGACCGACGCGACCGACGAAGATATGGAACGCCTGCTAACCGGCGAAGGGGAGCAGGTGGTCGAGATCGTCCGTCTGCGCAAGGCTGACGAAATGCCGGTGATGCTGGAGACAAACCATTTCCCGGCGGCATACAGCTGGCTGCTGACAGCGCCGCTGACCAAATCACTCTACGACCAGCTGCATGAGCATGGCGTTGAGGCGACGCAGGCGATCCACGAGATCTCCCTGGTCTATGCAGACGCCAGCGAGGCGCGGCTGCTGGAGCTGAATCCCGGCGAGGCGCTTTTGTGCCTGAATGAGATCATCTATGATCAGCACGGTCATCCGCTGCATACCTCGATCCAGAAGATCCGCGGCGACCGTTTCACGTTCCGCATTTAATGATGGCAGAAGCCGATAGGAGGCGAGCGCGCTGAGTAAATATGCAGTGTTTGTGGATCTGGAGAACTGCGGCGCCAAGGTCGCCACGCTCAACAGCATCCTGGAAAAAGTGAAAATGCGCGGTGACATTTTGATGGGCCGCGTGTACGGATATACAGATAAGTTCAGCGACCTCAAGGAGGTGCTGCTAAGCAATACGTTCAGCGTGGTGCCGTCCATTCGCTATGGAATTGCGCAGAAGAACAACGCAGACATTCAGCTGGTGGTGGACGCGCTGGAGGTGGCCTATACCAATCCGCTGATCGACTCGTTCTGTATCGTCAGCGGCGACAGTGATTATATGCCGCTGGTGGGCCGCTTGAAGGCCATGGGCAAGTTTGTGCTGGGCATCAGTCGAAGCGAGGCCGCCAGCAATATCTTCATCAATGCCTGCAATGAGTTTCAGTTTCTGGAGAGCATGGGCGGCCGTGCGGTGACGCCGGTGCGCGGCAAGAAGCAGCGTCAGGGCGCGGCCAGCGAGGAATTGATGGACGCCGCCGAACTGAACAAGCTGTTCTGTTCCATCTTTGAGGAGCAGAACGACACCGAGGAAATGTATGCCAGCGAATTGAAGGGCGTGCTGATGCGCCTGCGTCCTGACTTCAATGAGAAGGCCTATGGATGCGCGACCTTCGGCAAGCTGCTGACCAAGCTGGCCTCGAAGTTTGGCGACCTGCACGTGAAGAACGACAACTTCAACATGATGGTCAGTCTGGTGGCCCGCAGCGAGAGCGCTGACACGGCTCCGCAGCTCACGATGGACAACTGGCGCGACGCGTTTGAGGCGCAGCTCAAGGCCTACAAGGATGGCGGCTTCGATCGCGTCAATCCCTCGATCCTCAAGGCGGATATTATCACGACGTACCCCGATTTCAACGAACGGTCCATCGGCTTCAAGCGCTTCTCTGACGTGATGAAGCAGCTGGAGAAGGATGGCCTGGTCGTGGTCGAAATGGACGAGCAAAAGACGATGCTCATCAAATTGCTGTAAAACGCACGAAAGAAGGATGGCAGGATGGAAACCGGATTCAACCGCGAGCAGGCGCTGGCTGCCCTGCAAAAGTACAACAAGGAGCCCTTCCACATTCAGCATGCACTGACCGTCGAGGCAGTGATGCGCTGGTACGCCGCCGATCAGGGCGTGACCGACGAGACTGACTTTTGGGGACTGACCGGCCTCTTGCACGACATCGACTTTGAAAACTGGCCCGAGGAGCATTGCGTGCGCTGCATCGAACTGCTGCATGAGCTGAACGCTACGGACGAGCTGATCCACGCGGTCTGCTGCCACGGCTGGGGTCTTTGCACCGAGACGAAGCCCGAACTGCAAATGGAGAAGATCCTGTTTGCCGCCGACGAGCTGACCGGCCTGATCGGCGCTGCGGCTCGCATGCGTCCCAGCAAGAGCTGCACGGACATGGAGCTGTCGAGCCTCAAAAAGAAGTTCAAGGACAAGAAGTTTGCCGCCGGCTGCTCCCGCGACGTGATCCGTCAAGGCGCCGAGCTGCTCGGCTGGGACCTGGACACGCTGCTGGACAAGACCCTGCAAGCCATGGCCGCCACCGAAGAAGGCATGCTGGCCGAGCTCACCACATTGGTCGGCGAATAATCTTCCATAGCGAAAAAGCCGCAGGAGTGCATAATCCCGCATGCCCCAAAGCCGCATCGGCGCTCAACCTAAAGAGGAAAGTCAAGCATGGCCGAGAAAGGGGTCAAGTGGTCAGTGACCCCTTGCAGGTCCAGGGCAGCGCCCTGGTCGCGCCACAGCGCGAAACCCTTCCGGGTGTCCAGAGGGCCGCATTGCGGCCCTTTGGTGGGGTCCAGAGGCAACGCCCCTGGGAACAAAACTCAAATTCAATTCGTTTACTAATCATCACACAAGAAAGGAGCGTGGCACATGAAATATTTGAGAAGACTGATTTGGCATCTGGCGTCAAGACTGTTTGTGGTGTGTATGGTGCTGGGGCTGTGCGTGGTCACGTTCTACTATGCGATGAATCTGTCGAACATTCAGATCATACTGAAGGATGGTATGGCGCGGCGTGCGGAGGTCGTGATGAAGGCGGAGGGTGCGGAGGAACTGACGAAGTACTTCCAGGCCAGCTTTCTGGAGCGGGACGACGCGCTGATCGCGGTAGCAAATGGCTTGTCGCCATACCAGGACTACAACATCACGGGGATCGACCACCGCATTGATATGTCCTTTGTCTGGATGTGGCCTTGGGACGACAGCGTGCGTGTTGAGATCACCGAGCGCATCCCGCACATCGACGGCCGCGCCAAAAGCAGCAAGGCCGACGCCCTCGTTGCCGAGCGCGGTTCCTCCGCCCTCTATCCTCCCACCTGGCAATCTGCCCGCTACCGCGCGATTCTGACGAAAGAAAACGGGCAGTGGCTGATCAAGAGCTTGACATTATTGGGAGTTGCAGAGTGACCAGGGGCGCTGCCCCTGGTTCCCGCCAGGGGACTACAATTCCCCTGGACTTCTGAGGGTTTCGCCCTTCGGGCGGCCAATCCCTGAACAAATCTTTTTTTCGTGTTGGTCAGCTGCAGCCGCAGCGGTGGAGTTTGCGGCGCTGGTGAGGTTGGGGTGCGCATAGAGCACACGCGATCATGCTCCGCAGGATGCGGGGCAGTTGGACATGGGGTGAGTGCCTGGTATTCCTATAATGTTACAGCATCTTTTTGATTGCGTAATAGAATGTGAATGGTTGGGGGCTTGAAAAGTTGTGGGAGATGCGGTAAAATGATGACTAATCACCTATGAGGGATGTACGGAGGGCGCAAGGATGAAAGAGCTGAAGCAGGCGGTACTGGAGCAGGGCGTTGGCATCGGCAACGATATTGTGAAGGTTGACGGGTTCCTGAATCACAGGATCGACGTTGCCCTGATGACAAAGATCGGCCAGTACATCGCAGAAGAGTTCAAGGACGAGAAGATCGACTGCATCATGACAGTGGAGGCCAGCGGCATTGCGGTCGCCATCACGGCAGCGCAGGCCATGGGCAATCTTCCGGTGGTCTTTGCCAAGAAGGGCGACCATATCAATGTCGGTCACGACGTCTACATCGCTGAAGTATACTCCTTCACCCACCGCAAAATGAACACCGTGCGCGTGAGCCGCAAGTACCTGGAAAAGGGCATGCGCGTGCTGGTGGTGGACGATTTCCTGGCCAACGGCGGCGCCATTATCGGCATGCGCGACATTTTGCAGCAAGCAGAATGCGAGCTGGTCGGCGCGGTCGTCTGCGTTGAGAAGGGCTTCCAGGAGGGCGGCAAGCGGCTGCGCGCTGAGGGCGTCCGTCTGGTCTCCCTCGCCATCGTCGACTCCATCGACAACGGCGTCATCACCCTTCGCGATTGATCCGCATCCAAAGGCGTATCCCGGTGTCTGCCAGGATGCGCCTTTTTTGCGCCATTCTAAAGGGTTTCCACCAGCCCGCGAAGAACTACTACTCAATACTACTCTTTTCCGCAAGGATGATGCTTATGCTGAAACGTTGCTGGCTGCTGTTGCTGCTGGCACTCTGGCTTCCCGCAGCCGCTTCCGCCGATGTGGTCATCAGCGAGGTCATGGCCTCCAACGGCACCTATGAGAGCGGCCACGCCTATGACTGGATCGAGCTGCACAACAACGGCGGCAAGGCCGTCGATCTCAGCGGCTGGTACCTGAGCGACAGCGGCAAGGACCTGACCAAGTGGGCGTTCCCCAAGGGCGCCAAGCTCAAGGCCGGCGCTTATCTGACCGTCTATTGCACCGGCGATGAAACGCACGCTTCCGGCAAAAACGCCACCTTTTATGCGCCCTTCAAGATCTCGTCGTCCGGCGAAAAGCTGTATCTCTCCGATGCCGAGGGAGCGCTCCTGCAAAAGCTGGTCATTCCCGAACAGTATGGCTGCGTGAGCTACGGCCTGCCCACCGGCGGCGGCGATTATGGATATTTTGAGACTGCCACCCGCGGCAAAAAGAATGACGCCACCGCTTTCACCGGGCAAACCGCAGCCCCGACAATCCTTACGCCCGGCGGTTTTTATGATGATCCGCTAACGATCAGCGCCGCTGCCCCTGACGGCGCCATCCTGCGCTACACCACCGACGGCAGCACGCCCAGTGCCAAAAGCAAGCTATTTCCCGACGAGGGACTGACCATCAAGAAAACCACGGTCCTCCGCGTCCGTGCCTTTGCCGATGACAAGGTGTCCTCCGTCACCGTCAGCGCCAGCTATTTTATCGGTGACACGCTGCAAACGCCCGTTGTGTCGCTGGTGACGGACGACAGCTATTTCTTTAATAAAAAGACCGGCGCACTCGTCAAGGGAACCGGCAGCATCCCCAACTTCGACAAGGAGCTGGAATACCCCGTCAATATCGAATATTACAACATGGACGGTCTGTGCGAGATCAACCAGATGGGCACGTTCACCTGCTCCGGTCACTCCGCCCGCGTCAATGCACAGAAGTCTATCGCCCTTTATGCCCGCAAGGCCTACGGCGAGGATCGCTTCGTCTTCAACCCGTTCCCGACCCGCGATTACGACAGCTATAAATCCCTGCTGCTGCGTGCTGCCAATTCCGACACCTACGCCACGCGCATCCGCGATATCGTCGCATCGTCGCTGGCCGAGGACGAAGGCATTCTCTATCAGGACCATGTGGTCATTCAGGTGTATCTCAACGGCCAGTATTGGGGCCATTATAACCTGCGTGAAAAGATCAATAAATACTTCATCGCTCAGTATGAGGGTGTGACGGACGAAAACGCCATCGACAGCATCGACATTCTGGCCCGCACCGGCACCGACCGCTTCACGCAGAACGGCCATAACGAGGACTGGCTGGAGCTGTGCGATTTCTGCAAAAAGAATGATCTGAACGATCCTGCCAACCTGAAATATGTCGAGGATCGCCTGGATATTGACAGTTTGTTCACCCACGCCGCCTATGAGATCATTCTGGGCAATGTGGACTTCACCAATGTCCGCGTCTACCGCGTGCCCGGCGGCAAGTGGCGTTATCTGCTGTTCGACGTCGAGGCCTGCTGGCGCAATCTGGACAAAACGCCGCTGGAATACTATATCAAGCCGCTGAACGGCAAGATCCAGGGCTTCCGCCACGAACCGCTGAACGCGCTGCTGGCCGTGCCCGACATGAAGGCCCGCTTCCTGACCCGCGTTGCCGACCTGCTGGGCACCAGGTTCGAGTGGTCCTATGTCGAGAGCCGCTTCGATGAAGTGCTCGCCCAGTTGGACCCGATCCTGGACCGGCACATCGCCCGCTGGAAAAACATGAAGCGCAGCAACTGGGAGACCAACATCAGCGCCACGAAGTATTACGCCCGTGTGCGTCCGAAGAAGATCCCCGGCCTTTTGCAGAAAGCCATGAAGCTGACCAACGCCGAAGTCGATCAATACTTTGGCGAGGTACTGCAAAAGCTCGAAATCACCAACACCAAATAACCCCTGTCCCCCCCAAGAGTGCAACAAAGCCTCATGCTCTCTCCCGCAAACCCAATCAACAAACATGCTCGCAACCAAGCTGCGGCCCAGAATGGGTCAAGGGGCTGCGCCCCTTGCAGATCCAGGGCAGCGCCCTGGTCGCGCCACAGCGCGAACCCCCGTGGGTCCAGGGGCAACGCCCCTGGAATCGTTCATTCAGCACAAGACGTGCTCAAAAATAGGAGGAATACAGATGAAGGTTTGGAATGGCTATCAGAAAGGCGTAAACCTGGGCGGATGGTACTCCCAGTGCGACTATAGCAAGGAGCGCTTTGACCACTTTATCGAGAAGGACGACATTTTCACCATCAAGGGCTGGGGTCTGGACCATGTGCGTCTGCCCGTGGACTATAACCTGGTGGAGACGGAACAGGGCGAGTACATCGAGGAAGGCTTCCAGCGCATCCAAAAGGTCATCGACTGGTGCGGCGAGGCGGGTCTGAATCTGATCCTTGACCTGCACAAGACCTTCGGCTACTCCTTTGACAAGGGCGAGAAGCAGGAAGGCTTCTTTGAGAGCGCTGCCTATCAGGAGCGCTTCTGCTGCCTGTGGGAGCAGTTTGCCAGACATTTCGGCAGCATCGGCGAGCGCGTCTCCTTCGAGCTGCTGAACGAGGTGACCGACAAGTCCGTGTCCGCCATCTGGAACAACATTGCCGACCGCTGCATCAAGCGCATCCGCGCCATCGCGCCCAGCGTCAAGATCCTGGTGGGCAGCTATTGGCACAACAGCGTTTCCGCCGTCAAGGATCTGTCCATGCCCCAGGACGAAAACATTATCTACAATTTCCACTGCTACTCCCCCATGGTGTTCACACACCAGGGTGCGCCGTGGGTCGATAACATGCCCCATGAGTTCCGCTTTGCCTTCGACAGCAGCTATCAGGCTTATCTGGATGCCGCCGCTTCTCTGGGCTATTCCATCGACAGCCCCGGCTTTGCCGTGCAGAGCGACCTGAACAAGCCCCTGGGCAGCGAGTTCTTTGAGGCCGACTTTGCCGAGGCCATTCAGGTGGCGGAGGAACGCGGTGTCATGCTCTACTGCGGCGAGTACGGTGTGATCGACCGCGCCGATCCGGTGGACGCGCTGAATTGGTACAAGGCCATCAATGCAGTGTTCGAGGCCCATAACATTGGCCGCGCTGCCTGGAGCTATCGCGAGATGGACTTCGGCCTGTCCGACGCACACATGGCGCCGGTGCTGAAGGAGATCCTCAAGTACCTGTAAAGCCAAAGAAAGCGCACATCCAATGCGGTGTGCGCTTTCCTTCGGTTCGCATAGCCGTCAGCAGCCAATGAACAGGAGGTACCCCATGTATTCAGCCAAACAAGTCATCGTCATGCGCAAGGATCTGCAAATGCGCAAGGGCAAGATCGCCGCGCAGGCCGGTCATGCCTGCGTCGAAGCCGTGCTCCGCGCCATGGCCCGGGATCAGCTTCTCTCCCACGTCGCCTATGAGGACGGCCAAATGTTCCTCACCGACTGCGATAACCTTGATTTTCCCGTCATCCATTGGTGTGCCGACGGTGAAGCCAAGATCTGTGTCTATGTCAACAGCGAAGCCGAGCTTCTCGCCATCCACGAAAAAGTGACCGCCGCCGGTCACATCTCCGCCCTCATCCAGGACGCCGGTTTCACCGAATTCCACGGTGAGCCCACCCTGACCTGCCTCGCCATCGAGCCCCTTCCGAGGGACGTTGTGGACGAGTTCACAGGCGGATTGCCGCTGTATTGAGGTCGCAGTCCTGCCCCGACGCCCTGCCAGGGGATGAATACTCCCCTGGACCCCGCAAGGGTGCAGTCTCTTGAGCCACGCTTTGTATATGGTTGAGGCTGCAATTGGGCTTGGGCGCAAATCACTTATCCAGCCAGCGGCGACGGGCCGTCTCCATCAGAATGCAGAACGCCTGGCCCTCAGGAGCTACATGCGGTGCGTCAAAGTGCGGCACACCGCATACGTTCCGAACAAGACCATATTCGTCGATCTCCTGGCAGGCTGCTGCGTAGATGCGTTCCGCCGCTTCGGCGTAGGTATCGTCCAACCAACCTTCCTTCATGCCCCGGTACATGCAGTAGGCAAACATCTGCCCACAGTTGACCTCGCGGAAGGAAGACGGATCATCCATCACGTCATGGAACAGCCCGTCCGCCCGCTGGTAATGCAGCGCCGCGTCGAGCAGCAGCCTGACCCGGTCGATCAGGCATTGTCTCTCCGCTTTGTGCGTCTCCGGCAGCAGCCCGATGATCCGGGTCATGCCTGCTGCCGCCCATCCATTGCCAACGCCCCAGGCCGCCTTGCGGATCATGCGCTGCGCCCCGTCGTCCCACTGGTGGGAGAGCAGCCCGATTTCCGGGTTGAAAAGTGCCCGCCAATAACCGTTTATCTGCCGCATCGCCTCGTTCACATAGCCTGCCCGGGCCAGGAACGGCGGCAGCATATAGAACGAATCGACCCAAAACTGCTTAGAGCGGCACAGATGATATACGATCCCCTCACTGCTTCGCGGCGCATTCTCCAGCGCCCACCGGAGCAGTTTTTCTTTTGCCTCGATCAAACGTGCGTCGCCGGTTTGCTCACAGGCAGCGATCAGCGCCTCGCCGATGGCGCAGGGGTCCGTCGCCGCATCACCCGCGCCAAGCATCGCACAGCGCCCGTCCTCCGACTGCCGGTTGACCGCTTCCACCGCCATCAGGATCGCCATTTCCGTCTCGCCGGCTTCCAGGAACGCCTGGGCAACCGTCCCCTGCTCCCAGTTGTGCCGCTGCATCGCCAGCGTGGCCCGCTTGACCCGTTCCAATGTCTGATCGTTCATCCGAACCTCTCCCATCTGTGTCATTTCAAAAAGTCCGACGGTCCGCAGGGAGCCGCCGGAGCAACATCGTTGTTATGCCATTAACGGCACGGGCGAATCACGCCGCCCACCACCGTCATCACGGGCTTCTGATTCATGATTTCATCCGCCGGGATGGCGTCGAACGCCGCCGGGAACACAGACAGGTCCGCCAGATATCCCGGCGCCACCCTGCCCAGACGTTCCTCCAGGCCTGCCGCCATTGCCGCCTGTACGGTGTGGCACTCGACCGCCTCCGTCACCGTCAGCCGCTGCTCAGGCAGCCAGCCCTCCGCCGGTGCGCCGTCAAAATCCTTGCGGGTCACCGCGCAGTAGATATTCTTCGCCGGGCCCAGCGGCTCGACGGGACAATCGCTGCCCGAAGAAATGCACACGCCGCTGTGCAGCAGCGTCGCCCAGTTGTAGCTGCTCTTTTCCAGCTCCTCGCCCACGCGGTCCCGACAGATATGCAGATCGTACTCGGTAAAGACCGGCTGAGCGTAGACCATCGCGTGCTCGCGTGCAATCCGCTCCAGCAGTTCCGGCGTGGTGATCTGGCAATGGACGATGCCGCTGGGCAAATCATCCGTACCAGGCACCGCCTGCCGCGCATACGCAATGGCGTCCAACACGCTCTGCGTCGCCGCGTCGCCGATGGCATGGACAATGAACGGCATGACAAACCGATGGCTCTGCGCCGCCAGGCGGTTCAGCTCCGTCTGCGGATAGATCGGTACGCCCGTGCGGCCAGGGCGATCCGCATACGGCACGCTGATCCAGGCCGTGCGCGCACCCAGCGAGCCATCCGCATACAGCTTGCGCGGTCCGATCCGGTATAGGTCGCTGCCCTGACCATAGGTAAAGCCCGCGTTCACAAACTCATCCCACTGCTCATCCGTGGGCAGGGCACACTGCTGCACCACGCGCACGGGCATACGGCCTTCCTTCTCTAACCGGCGATACGCCTCTGCCACCGTGTGCATCGAATAGCCGCCCGTCCCGAAGTCGTCGGAATAGATGGCCGTCAAGCCCGCGTCCGCCGCCATGCTCATTCCGGCATGCAGCAGTTCCATACAGACTTCAACGCCCGCGTCTCCATCCTCCGGGAAGATCAGGTTGATAGCATTTTCGTTGAAAATGCCGCGTTCCAGGTCCATCTCGCCGCCCTCGGGCACATGCGTCTGCGCCGTAACGCCCGCCTGCTCAATGGCGAGACTGTTGGCAATCACCATATGGCCGCAAACGCGGGTCAGGCGTACTGCGCGTCCAGGCGCCGCCGCATCCAGCTCAGCGCGGGTCGGCAGCCGCTTGTCATCCCATAGATCCTCGTTAAAGCCGCGTCCGTCCAGCACCTGTCCCGCCGGCAGCTGCGCCGCGCGCGCTGATACCGCCGCCAGCGCCGCTTCGCGCGTGCGAATGGCATTCAGCTCCAACTCGCGGGAGGTGATTGCAAGATTCAAAATATGCAAATGTGAATCGATCAGTCCCGGATAGGCCGCTGCACCCTTCAGGTCGCAAATCTGCGCATCCTTGGCCGCCATGGCCTGCGTCTCGTCGTTTGTGCCGACATATACAAAACGTCCGTCGTGCACCAGCGCCGCCTGTGCTTCCGGCTGGTCCGGATTCATGGTGATGATGCGTCCATTGATGAAAAGCTGTTCCATCCTTTGTTTCACCCTTCCTTTGGTTCCATTATAGGGTCCCGCAGGCCACTTGTCAAGCAGCGGAAGCCCTTGCTTCGCCGCTCTCCGGACCGACCGTTATCCCTCGATGAATCTTGCGATCTCCTCCACCTCGTCCGAGAACAGCACATGCGCCATGGACCCAGCCGCAATAAAACCCGCCGTCTCCATCTGCGCCAGCTGCCGCCGGAAGGGCTCATAAAATCCGTTTGTGTTGACCAGCACCGACGGCTTGTCAAACACCCCGATCTTTGTCAGCGTGATGGCCTCGCTGATCTCGTCCAGCGTGCCGATCCCGCCGGGCAGGGCGATAAATGCATCCGCCAGATCCAGCATCCGCTGCTTGCGCGATGCCATGCTGTCCGTGGTGATGACCTCGCTGCACCAGGGCTGCGGCCTCTCGCAGATGAACGGCACGTTGCCCGGCACGACGCCGATCACCCGGCTTCCGCCCTCAAAGGCTTCCTGCGCCACCAGGCCCATCAGGCCCGAATCGCCTCCGCCGTAGACCAGGGTATGTCCCCGACTGCCGATCCATTGTCCCAATTCGACCGCCGCTTTCCGCCAGGCCGCGCCTGCGCCAAAGCCTGATCCGCAATATACTGCGATCTTCATCCGTAGTCCTCCTCACTCAATCAGCCCATAGGCGCAGTACATCGTCAGCATGTGCTGAAGAAGCATCTTGCGGCCCATCAGCTCCCGATAGGTGACCGTCTTTGTCTTATCCTCCGCCTTGAGCCTGTCCATTTTCGCCGTGACGTCGGCATAGCTCGTCTGAACATCAGCCAGCATTTTCTCAAATCGTTCCTCGCGATCCATCCGCAGCCCTCCCCGCTTCTGCTTTCCGGGCCTTCATCCTCAGAACGGATACGCCTCGCCGGTGTTGGTGATGAAGCGCGGACCGGTGCGGTCCTCGCGCTTTTCCTCAAACAGCACGCGCAGGATCTCCGCCGCCTCGTAGGAGGACAGGGGCGCCGGATTGTCCGGTCGGCCATCCGTGCGGATCCAGCCGGGATGCACACAGAACAGGTTCAGCTGCGGATCATCCTTAAAGGTGTTCACCAGGTTGATGGTCGCCATGTTCAGCGCGGCCTTCGCCATGCCGTAGTCGATCATGTTGGTGCGGTAGCAGCGGCCAATGCTGCCCGCCTCCGAGGTGATATTGATAACCAGCGCCGTTCCAGCCGCCGCCTTCAACATGGGATAAAACGCCTTGATCACGCGCATCGGTCCCACCGCCGTTACGTCCACCGTGTGAGCAATATAATCCAGGTTCGCGTCGAAAAAGCCTTTGTCGCAGTCCGGCGACACGGTCACGGCGTTATTGACGATCAGATCCAGATGATCCAGCTGGCCGCGCAGCTCCTCTGCCGCATGGTTCACAGACTCGCTGCTGCCAATGTCCATCACCAGCTCGATCAGCCTTTCACCATAGGTTTCCTTCAGCTTGGCAAGGTCCGCCGACGGCTTGCGGACCGTCGCCACCACCGTGTCGCCCTGCTCCAGATACCGCAGGACTAAGTTATACCCCAACGCGTAGCTTCTTCCGGTTCCGGTAATCATCACATGCTGTGCCATTCTGTTTTTCCTCCTGATATTGATTCAATTTTGCACAAGTCCCTATGTGTCCATTATACACGCATCCTCGTCTGGCCGCAAGCCCTTGTCTGCGCCGGGAAAGGAAAATCCCTGCCCCGGAATCAACCGGAACAGGGATTGGAATCCATTGTGGTGTCAGACAAGAACAGCTTACGCCTTTCCGTCCAGGCGCTCCAGCAGATCCCACACACCCAGCATGTACTGAATGCCCAGGGCACGGTCATACTTGCCGTAGCCGGGGCGGCAGACGCCGGGGCCTTCCTCCCACAGCTGACGGCCATGGTCGGGACGGATGTAGCCGTCGAAGCCGCAGTCATGGTAGGCGCGCAGGATCTCGATGATGCCGGTTTCGCCGCAGCAATCGCGGTGAGCAGCCTCGGAGAAGTCGCCGTTCGGGAAGTGATGGATATTGCGGATATGGGCAAAAGCAATGCGGTCGCAGTGCTTGCGGATAATATCGGCGCAATTGTTGTCGGGGTTGGCGTTCAGGGAGCCGGTGCACAGCGTCAGACAGTTGTACTTGTTGTCCACCATCGTCAGCAGCTTGGCGCAGGCGGCCTCATCCACCATCAGGCGGGGCAGACCGAAGATGTCCCACGGCGGGTCATCCATGTGGATGGCCATCTTGATGTCGGCCTCCTCACAGGTGGGCATGATGGCTTCCAGGAAATACTTCAGGTTATCCCACAGCTTTTCCTTGGTCACGGGCGCGTAGGCCTTGAACAGCTCGTCCAGCTTGGCCATGCGCTCAGGCTCCCAGCCGGGGAAGGTCATGTTGTACTTCTCGGTGAAGCTCATGATATACTCGGCCATGGCCTTGTAATCATTCTGGATCATGTCCTTCTGATAGAACAGGGCAGTAGAACCGTCGCCAACTGGGTGGAACAGGTCGGTACGGGTCCAGTCGAAAACCGGCATAAAGTTATAGCAGATCACCTTCACGCCAAATTTGCCAAGGTTGCGGATGCACTGCTTGTAATTCTCGATCAGCGCGTCGCGGGTGGGCAGACCGATCTTGATATCGTCATGCACATTGACGGACTCGACAACCTCGGCGTCAAAGCCATACGCATGGATCTGATCGACAACTTCCTTGATCTCCGCTTCTTCCCAGATCTCGCCGGGCATCTTGTGATGCAGCGCCCAAACAATGCTGGTCACACCGGGGATCTGCTTAATATCCTTCAGCGTAACAGGATCGTTATTCTCACCATACCAGCGCCAGCCCATTTTCATCGCCATGAGCAACACTCCTTTGATTGATTTTGGGGTAGTCTCTTGTCTGTCCTATTCGACAGAAAACGCCGGATTCCTGCTTTGCCCGCCGGAAGAAGCGCATTGTTCCTGCCTGGCCGCCCCATGATGATTGGTACGCTTTTGGTACGATTTCTGTGATATACTATGTTTGTTGGTTCATGCGCATCCGCATGTCTGCAATCCTTGCTCCACGGAGGAATCGCCATGCCGCTTCAAATATCGCAGATCAATGCTCCCATGCTGGGAATGAGCTTTCTTTATTCGCTGATCCTGCTGATCTCCAGCTTGCTCAAAAAGAACAAGACCATGATGTCAGCCCCCTTTATCGCGGTCTGTGCCCCGTCACCATCATGCAGCTGGTCGCCTTTCTGGAATGGCTGTGGCAGCCAGGCGTGTATTCCCAGGCACTGTTTCTGTTTTTTCTCATTCTGGAGTATGCGATGGAATTCCTGTCCGCCGCTGCATACTACTGGTATGTGAAAAGCTATCTGTATGCTGTCACTCACCCGCTGGAGCACAAGCGCCCTTCCCAAGAGAAGAAGCTCTTGAAATGGATCGTCATCATCGGTGCGGCGGCGCTGCTCCTGATCCTCAGTTCTCTTGAAACCGGGTGGCTCTACCGCATCGACATGCAGGACACATTGATCTTCACCCCCGCATACCCGCTCGCATTCTTCTGCTGCTTCATCTGGTCGGTCGCTTCCGTTGCCGCATTGTTCCGGGCACGTAAGACCCTGCCCATGCAGCTGTTGCTGCTGATGGTCAGCTATGTTCTGATCCCCACCGTCTTTTTCATCTCCGACATGGTCACGGGCATGTCGCTGGGTTGTGTCTCGTCAGCTGTTGTGTTCTTCCTGATCTTCGTCTGCATCGACAACGCCCAGGGCGAGCGTCTGCTGGAAAACAAGGCGCTGCTCGCAAAGAAGGAAGCCGAGATGACCGAGACAAAGATGGAGCTGATGATGTCGCAGATCCAGCCGCACTTTCTCTACAACGCGCTGTCCTCCATCGCTTATCTATGTACGGAAGACCCCGCCGAGGCCGAGAAGGCCACCAACGAGTTCTCCAGCTATCTTCGCGGCAATCTGCAATCCATCGGCGCCAAAGCGCCCATCCCCTTCGACATCGAGCTTCGCCATGTGGAGCAGTATCTGCGCATTGAGAAGCGCCGCTTTGCCGATCGGCTGAACATCGTGTACGACATTCAGGAAAAGGATTTCCGGATTCCCGCCCTCACCCTACAAACGCTGGTAGAAAACGCCGTCCGCTACAGCGTCAGCGCCAAGTATGAGCCCACCACGGTGACGCTCCGCTCCCGGCAGACGGCACGCGAATATGTGATCCAGATCATCGATGACGGTCCCGGCTTCGACACGACCGCCAAACCCAACGACGACCGTCGCCACATCGGTCTTGCCGGCACCAAATACCGCTTGGCGGAAATGATCGGCGGCTATCTCGACATTGACAGCGTCATTGGTCACGGCACAACCGTGACCATCCATATTCCGAAGGAGGAACAAGCATGAAGATCCTGGCAGTTGACGACGAGCAGATGCAGCTCCGGCTGCTTGAAAAATCCATCCTGAAGGCCGTTCCCGGCTGCGAGCTGCTGTGCTTCAGCAATTCCGTCGAAGCACTGGCCTGGGCGACACAGAACAAGCCCGACGTCCTGTTTTCCGACATTCAGATGCCGGTTATGACGGGCATTGAGCTGGGCAAGGCGATCAAAAAGCTGCATCCGCAGACCAACATCGTGTTTGTGACCGGCTATTACGAGGACTACGCCGTGGAAGCCATGTCCCTTCATTTCAGCGGTTATCTGCAAAAGCCTGCCACCGCCGAGGCCGTTGAGCAGGAGATGCAGAACCTCCGCTATCCCCTGCCCGTGCCCGATGAGCAGAAAAGAATGAAGGTCCAGTGCTTCGGCAATTTCGAGATCTACGTGGATGGAAAGCCGCTGCATTTTGAGCGTCAAAAGACCAAGGAGCTGTTCGCCTATCTGGTCGACCGCCGCGGCGCCCAGGTCACCAGCAGTCAGATCTGCGCCGTCATCTATGAGGACGACAGCAATGAGAGCAACAACAGGGCCGACCTGCGCAAGAGCACGTCCGACCTGAAAAAAACGCTGCAATCCATCGGCATGGAGGGGGTGTTCATCAAGGGCTTCAATACCTTTGCGCTGGACGTCAACCAGTTCTCCTGCGACTACTATGACTGGGAGAAGGGCGAGGCCTACGCCATCCGTGCCTTCCGCGGCGAATACATGAGCCAGTACAGCTGGGCCGAGGAGACGCTCGGCCAGATCCTGGACATGTGATTCTGCCAAGGCCGGTACGCTTTCGGTACAGCTGCGGTACGCTTGCGGAACGGCACGCATGCTATCATGACCAAGAAAGGAGGAGGTTCGCATATCGAACGAATATATACTGATCGTTGATAACCTGACCGACCGCCAGCAGGCGCTGGTGAATGTTCTGGATCAGATCAACGAGCAATTGTATGAGCTGCCGACCGTGAAGGTCTGTGAAACACCGGCTCAGGCGATCGATTTCTCCTCCACCCATGACTGTCCGATCGTCTTTACCGGCGTCGATCTTCCCGGCATGAACGGCTTTGCGATGATCGAGCGGATTCGTGCGCTGAACCGCCGGACCAATTTCATCCTGCTGGCCGATCAAAAGGAGTACATCATGCACGCCCTGATGCTGAAGCTGCGCCTGAGCGGCTCCATCATGGGTACACCAGACCTGGAAAATGTCCAGGATCAGCTGGATAACCTCTGGTTCCCGCTCTCATCCTGAGCGCCGCGCTGAACGCCCGTGCAGTCACGCACAGGCGTTTTCTGATGCGCCCTCCGCTTATCCGCGTTCTTCTGGCGCAGCGCTATGAAATGTGCTATACTACCCATATCCCGATATCGCAGAGGTGAACGCATATGGCAACCGCATCGACGCTTGTTTTCCGGCAGATCGGCATGGCGGAAAAGGAACTGGCCAAGGCTCTGTTTCGGAGCGTATTTACCATCGAACCCTGGAACGACGACTGGTCTGATCCGGTGCAGTTGGACCTGTATCTGACCGACCTGATGGGCCAGAGCAATTCCCTGACCTACGGTCTGTTCGAGGATGAGCAGCTGATCGGGCTGTCCATGGGCCGCGTCAAGCATTGGTTTTCCGGTACAGAGTACAGCATTGACGAGTTCTGCATCCGCACCGACCGGCAGGGCCTGGGCCTCGGAACCATCTTTCTCCGAAAGATCGAAAACGCTGCCCGCGAAGCAGGTCTGACCCATCTCTTTCTGCTGACCGAAAAGACCGTCCCCGCCTATGACTTTTATCTGAAAAACGGTTTTCACGTGTTGACCGATAACGCAGCCTTTGCCAAGCGGATCTGATTTTCAAAAACGGTCTCTGCCCCATTGACTCTCCCCTTAGAGGATAAGGTATCATCCGAATCGAGATGGAAAGGAGGCATTCGCATGCTGAAAATCGGCGAATTTTCCCGGCTGTCCCTGACAACGGTCAAGGCACTCAGGTTTTACGAGAAGGAAGGACTTCTCCTCCCCGCATCCATTGACGAATGGTCGGGCTACCGCTTCTATGAAACCTCACAGCTCGAAACCGCAGCCAGGATCAAATCCTATCGGCAGCTTGGGTTGTCCATTGAGGACATCCGGCGCATCTTTTCCGGAGAAGACGCGCGTCAGGTCCTGTCAAGCAAGGCCGACAGCCTGCGCCAATTGCAGCGCGAAACAGAGCTTCAGCTTTCCATCATCCAATTTATCCTGGAGGGAAAGAAAATGAAGTATCAGGCAACCGTCAAGGAGATCCCGGAGATGATCGTGTACACCGCCGAAACCGTCCTGCCCCGATACGCCGACAGCATGCAGTGGATCCCGTCGGTCGGTCAGGCGTGCCTGCGGCTGAATCCAGGTCTCAAGTGCACCGATCCGCCCTATGAATTCTGCGAGTATCTGGACAGCGAGCACAAGGAGACCGACATCCACATCCGCCACAGCGAGGCCGTGACCGCCTTTGGCCTGGAAAGCGACCAGATCAAATTCCGTACGCTGCCAGCGGCCCGGGTACTCAGCATCTATCACAAGGGCGCCTACGACACCATCGGCGAGGCCTACGCCTTCATCATGGATTACGCCGAGAAGAATGGCTACGAGGTCGCCGGTCTGGCCCGCGAAAGCTACATCGACGGGATCTGGAACAAAGAATCCGTCGACGAATGGCTCACCGAGGTGCAGCTGCCCATCAAATAAGCAGCCATCCACGGCCGTCGCCGTCGAATGGAGTCGCATCCGCCGGCAGCGGCAGTTCCTCTTGACAACACGCCGATGATTGGGTACGATAAAAGCAGACCACGACCAAGGAGGGACCCTCATGAATCACATCACCTATGAGCAGCTGCAAGCCAACGCGGCCGTTCATACCTATATCGCCATGGAGGATGAAGGCCTCGCGGCGCTGGGGTTCACCGAGCATAGCTTTGCCCATGTGACGCAGGTGGCGGACCGCGCCGGGTATATCCTTGAAACGCTGGGGTATCCGGCGCGTACCGTGGAGCTGGTCAAGATCGCCAGCTACCTGCACGACATCGGCAACATTGTCAACCGCGTCGGCCATAGCCAGAGCGGCGCGATCATGGCCTTCTCCCTGCTGTCCGACATGGACATGCCGCCGGAGGAGATCTCGCCCATCATCATGGCCATCGGCAACCACGACGAGGGCACCGGTCAGCCGGTGAGCGCCCTGGCCGCCGCGCTGATCCTGGCGGACAAGTCCGACGTGCGCCGCAGCCGCGTCCGCAATACCGACAAGAGCACCTTTGACATTCACGACCGCGTGAATTATTCGGCCATCAAATCCGAGCTGAAGATCAACGAGGCGCACACGCTCATCAAGCTCAAGCTGAAAGTCGACACCCAATATGGATCGGTGATGGATTATTTCAGCATCTTCATGGACCGCATGATGCTCTGCCGGAAAGCGGCGCAGGCATTAGGGCTGGATTTCAAACTGATGATCAATGAGCAGCAGATGATCTGAGCATTGCAAAAGACCACAGGCAGTCCGTATGGCGCTGCCTGTGGTCTTTTCCATGTGTTTATTATCACTGGAGGGGGATCACTCCGTCACAATATCATAGGCCTTCTCAAAGACCTCGTTCGCACCAAGCACCGTCGCGCCGGGCTTGTCCGCCATCTCGCCGCAATAGCCCACATCGTCGGCACGGCCTGCCCAGGGCTCCAGACACACGAACGGCGCCCCGCTGTTGGACCAGATGCCGTAATTCGGGAAGCCCGGAGATTTCAAGCCCATCACACGCTCATGCTTTGCATTGCACAGCCAGGCCTCCTCGATCTGACCGCCGTCCACCACCAGCGCATCCTTGGCGAACAGTTCCTCACTCAGCGGCAGATAACCGTCTGACAGCGGCAGCTCATAGACCTCTTCCGGGATGCCGCAGCCGCTGGCCGGGTCCAGCAGGATGTAATTCAGCTGCTGCTTGCCCGGGAACTCCAGGCAGAAATCTTCCTTCCGGCCCCGGCATTCGTCCAGTGCAAACGCGGGATGGGCGCCGATGGTAAAGGGCATCTGACCTTCTCCGGCGTTCGTCACCTTCCAGCTCACGCGGATGCTGCCGCCGTTCAGCGTATAGCCGATCTCCAGCACGAAGTCGAAGGGGTACTTTTCCTTCGTGGCGTCGCTGGCCTTCAAGACCAGCACCGCCTCCGTCTGGGTGTGCTTCACCGTCTCAAATTTCATGTCGCGGGCAAATCCGTGCTGCGAGAAGGCATACTCCTTGCCGCCAAAGCGGGTGACGCCGCCGTAAACCTTGCCCACCACAGGGAACAGCACCGGCGCATGGCGCTTCCAGTACTTCGCATCCGCGTTCCACAACAGCTCTGCGCCGCGCTCCTTGTGATAGATCCGGGTCAGCTCCGCGCCGTCCTCCGCGATCTCCACCAACAGCTTCTCATTTTCCAGAATCATGGTCATCTTCCTCTCTGTCATATGTATGTGTTCCATCATGGTTTGCTGTTATTTTGAGGAAACCTGAGGCTGTGCATTCGTCAGATATTGATTTGCCTCGGTCAGTATTCTTTTTGAGCTTTCATACTGGAAAAGCGGCAAAGCCTCCTCGTATGTGTACAGCGCCGCGCTTGTCAGCGCCTCTTTCTGATAAACTGGCGTCTGATTTTCATAATACCCAATGAAATAGACGATCTCCTTCAGGATGTCCGGCTTTTCCGGGATCAGATGCACGTCGGTCGCGCGGAACGCCAGACACAATTCAACGTCAAGTCCCACTTCCTCCCGAATTTCCCGAAGCGCCGTCTCGGCTTCTGTTTCATTGCCTTCCATGTGGCCCTTCGGGAAGCCATACATTCCCCTCAAATTCTGGATCAGCAGATAATAAATATGATTTGCAATTTTCGTATAAACGACCGCACCACAGCTCTTTTCGTGCTTCATGGCTGCTCTGCCCTCTCATATATCTCACTGCCGCACCAAGCGACAACTGCTGTCCCATCTCTCTTTTCCTCTTGATTATATCACACAATCTCCAAAAGAGAAAGTCTCCGGCAAAACAACCATCAAAAATGCCGATCATTCAGGGACAAAATCCCTGAATGATCGGTCAATATCACTTTCAATCTCAACCAAGCCCCATACTCTGACCCACAAGCGAACGCAAGCAATCGGAGAAAATCAAGCACGGTGCAGAAAGGGTCAAGGGCCTGCGGCCCTTGCAGTTCGAGGGCAGCGCCCTGGTCGCGCCTCAGCGCGAAACCCCCGCGGGTCCAGGGACAAAGCCCCTGGTTACACGGTCAGCTCCTGCTTTTCGCCCAGGATCGCGTTGTTCGCGGCCAGAACAGGACGGATGACGCCGGTCAGATACTCCTCGACCTGCTGGGCGCTGCGGCCGGTGAAATGCTCGGGCTGGAGGATGGCTTCGACTTCTTCGCGGGTGACCATGAAGGACGGATCGGCGCAGATGCGGTCGATCAGGTCGTTCTTGCCGCCCTCCTGCTTCACCACGTTCGCCGCAGCCTGGGAATGGACGCGCAGCTTTTCGTGCAGCTCCTGACGGTTGCCGCCCTTCTTCACGGCGTCCATCATGATGTTCTCGGTGGCCATGAAGGGCAGCTCGTTCATCACGCGCTGACGCACCACCTTGTCATACACCACCAGGCCGTCGCACACATTCATCATAATGTTCAGGATGGCGTCGACGCCCAGGAATGCTTCGGCCACGGCAATGCGCTTGTTGGCGCTGTCGTCCAGGGTACGCTCAAAGAACTGGGTGCTGGTGGTCAGCGCCGTGTTCAGGGTGTCGGTCATGACATAGCGGGCCAGCGCGTCGATACGCTCGCAGCGCATGGGGTTGCGCTTGTAGGGCATGGCGGAAGAACCGATCTGATGCTTCTCGAAGGGCTCCTCCATCTCCTTGAAATTGGCCAGCAGACGCATGTCGTAGGCGAACTTGGACGCAGACTGCGCCACGCCGGACAGCACGCTCACCACCTGATAGTCCATCTTGCGGCTGTAGGTCTGACCGGACACAGGCACCACCTTGGTGAAGCCCATCGCCTCGGCAATATCCTGCTCAACTGCCTTGATCTTCACGGAGTCACCGGCGAACAGCTCCATAAAGCTGGCCTGGGTACCCGTCGTCCCCTTGGAGCCCAGCAGCGCCAGACTCTCAATGCGGAAGTCAATCTCGCACAGGTCCATATACAGCTCGTTCAGCCACAGGGTGGCGCGCTTGCCGACGGTGGTCAGCTGCGCAGGCTGCAAATGGGTGTAGGCCAGGGCGGGCATAGCCTTGTACTTGTCGGCAAAGTCAGCCAGCAGGCCCATGACGTTCAGCAGCTTGCGGCGAACGACCTCCAGGCCCTGACGCATGATGATCACATCGGTGTTGTCGCCCACATAGCAGCTGGTAGCGCCCAGATGGATGATACCGGCCGCCTTCGGGCACTGCAGGCCGTAGGCATACACATGGCTCATCACATCGTGGCGAACCTCGCGTTCGCGCTTCTGGGCATCCTCGTAGTTGATGTCCTCGGCATGGGCCTCCAGCTCGGCGATCTGCTCGTCGGTGATGTCCAGGCCCTGCTTCTTCTCGGCCTTGGCCAGGGCGATCCACAGCTTGCGCCAGGTGCGGAATTTGTTGTCCTCAGAGAAGATGAACTGCATCTCCTTGCTGGCGTAGCGGGTAGAGAACGGGCTGATATAGGAATCATGTGCCATGATGTTCTTCCTCCTTAGTTCGTTTGGACGGCGGCATCCATCTCAGCGATGCACTGCGCCATGCGCGCCAGCATCTCCTGTGCCGCCGGTTCGGTCTCCGGCACCTCCAAAATGCCCAGCAGCGAATACCGCATGAGCCTGTCCGTCAGCGCCTTGCCGGGATTGCGCCCGTGCAGCGCCAGATCGGCTGCCCGGTGCATGATATCGTCAAACAGCGACAGCTCTGCCGCCGTCTCGACAATCGGATCGATCTGTTGGGTGGCCAGCGTCGCGTCTCGCGCCGACAGGAGCGCATCGGTCGAAACCTTGCCCGCCAGCGCCACCGTGCCGTAGAATAGCCCCAGCGCATAGGTGATCGCAAAAGCATGCTCCGGCCTGGTATACCCCCGCGGCAGCTTCGTCCGCGCCAGATCCACGGCCCAGGTGAGCATCGCCACGCCGATCTTGGCCGCAGGTTCGGCTGCCCCAGCAGGCGCCTTCACGACGTCGTCCATCCCACACTGTTCCGCCGTACTCAAAAGACGATTCATAACAACGTCCTTTCAGAATCTATCTTCCCTGCCTCATTCCAGCCACATAAAACATACGACCTGCATGGAGCCTCGCAACTCACATACTCAAACCCACATGCGCATGCAGCCTGAAAGCGAAGTCAACTCAATCGCAGAAAGGGGTCAAGGGGTCTGTGACCCCTTGCAGGTCCAGGAATA
>R21__coassemble_656_pt1 | contig 27290 bp, 26 predicted proteins | sample R21__metabat2_low_PE_059 | metagenome-assembled genome bin R21
TTAGTATACAGGTAAATCCACGTGCTTTGCAATCAGGGGGCACTACATATTGTCTGTTCCCATATTAAAATGCATAGAGATGCGCCGCAGATTTTTCGTTCTGGCTAAGCTGAGTGGAGGGATGCGTACTGGAGGTACGCTGACCGCAACGAAGTAACGCCAGAGCGGAAAAGATGCAAGCAGATCATGCGTTTTGATTTGAGGATAGTTTTATTCACTCACGACCATAAAGACTTCCGGCGCGTCACAGGTGACCAAGATGCTTTCCTGATTGAGCTTGATCCGCAGCTTCTCCGCCAGCCGGCAAATATCTTCCCGCTTCAAGCCGACGATTGCCAGCACCAGACTGTTTTCCACCACAAACGTCCCATTCGCCATCATATAGCCGCCGCGCTGCTCCTCCAGCGAAAATGCAATGCGATAATCCTTGCAGATTCTGCTGACGATCCGGATAAAATCTTCCTTGGAGCACAGCTGCTTCATTTTTTCCTTGTCATTCATCCCGATATAGATATGATACCGGTCATTTCGTCCCAGTTCCCTGACCATCCTTGTTCCACCTTCATTATTTATCCGTAATCCTGTTTTCTGCTCTGCACAGGCTGCACTCGCACCCATGCCCGTTGATCACGCCCATCGCCTGCAAGTACGAGTAGATCACCGTCGATCCCACAAAAGTCATCCCGCGTTTTTTCAGGTCCTTCGAAACGGCGTCCGACAGCGGCGAGGTGGTTCTCATCCGGTAATCCTCCACCACCGTCTCCCCGCCCGTGAATCCCCAGATATACCGGTCGAATGACCCGAATTCCTTTTGGATTGCCCGATAAACCTGGCTGTTCCGCACGCTGGCACGCACCTTCAGGCGATTTCGGATGATCCCCGGATCGTTCAGCAGTGCCTGGACCTTGTCCTCATCATAGGCTGCCACCTTCTCCACGTCAAACCCGTCATAGGCCCTGCGGAAATTCTCGCGCTTATTCAGCACGCATTCCCACGACAGCCCCGCCTGGAATGATTCCAGGATCAGCAGTTCAAACAGCGCATGATCGTCATGCAGCGGCCGTCCCCATTCCTCGTCGTGGTACCGGATATACAGCGGATTTTTCGTCCCGGCCCATACGCAGCGTTCCATTCTTTTCCTCCTGTCAAAGTGCCCGCCGCCGCATATCCTGATGCTGGCAGGCATTGCCGTCCCTCATTCGTTATCATGATTGTACCCGTTCTTTCCGTCCTTTGCAAGCATTCCATGATTATCCGCTTGCATTTTCCCGGATATGTGTTATAATTCATTAGGTCAAAGATAGTCAGTTTTCCGATGAACACCGCAAGTGAGGGATGAACCATGCGACTGAGTGATTCCATCGAAACCTTTATCAAAACCATGCTCTCCCAGGACGAGACGGAGGTCGAGCTGAAGCGCAACGAGCTGGCCGAGTATTTCAACTGCGCTCCCAGCCAGATCAATTATGTGCTGGCCACCCGCTTCACCCTGGATGACGGCTATGTGATCGAGTCCCGGCGCGGCGGCGGCGGCTACATCCGCATCGTGCGCGTCGTCGAGACCGCGGCCCAGCGCCTCACCTACCTGATCAACGAGCGCATCGGCGCCGCCATCAGCGAGCCGGAGGCCATGCGCCTCATCGCGCAGCTGGTCCAGCAGCAGGTCATCACCCGCGAGGAAGGCGCCATCATGCAGTCCGCCGTCTCCGGCCAGGCCCTGTCCATCCCGATCCCCGACGCCATGAAGGACGCTATGCGCGCCAAGCTGCTCAAATCCATGCTGACCACCGTCGCCCGCCAGAACCGGACTGGCGTATAATGTCCCCGACCAACCGCGAAAGGATTGATTTCCTCTATGATGTGTGAAGAATGTAAGACCCGCGAAGCCGTGTACTCCGTCTCGGTCATGGTGGGCGACGATATGACCACCCGGCATCTGTGCGCCGAGTGCATGGCCCGGATGAACGCCAATTTTGCCGCGGGCAATATCAAGAACCTTCTCTCCTCCATTCTCTCCGCCATCACCGGCACCGAGACCCCCGAGGAGCCCAAGGAGGACGTGGTGTGCCCGCGCTGCTCCACCACCCTGTCCCAGTTCACCAAGTCCGGCAAGCTGGGCTGCCCCACCTGCTATGAAGCCTTCCGCGAACAGCTGCAGCCCATGCTGCTTCAAATTCATGGCCGCGTGCAGCATGCAGGACGCCAGCCCCTGACCACTGAGGACGCCCAGCGCACCCGCAGCCGTCAGGAATCGCTGACCCGTCAGATGGAGCAGGCCGTGGCCCTCGAGGATTTCGAGACTGCCGCCCGTCTGCGCGACCAGATCCGCGCCATGGCAACCAAGGAGGCGGAAAGCTGATGATCAACAATCAGATCGTTCTGTCCTCTCGCGTGCGTCTGGCCCGCAATTATGCCGACCTGCCCTTCAACGCCGCCGAAAAGCCCGAGGAAGCCGCCGTCTGCATCGCCCGCACCACAAACGCCCTCACCCTTTCCGGTGAGCGCGACCATTATCATCTCATCCGCATGGCCGACCTGAGCGACGTCCAGCGCCGTTCTCTGGAGGAAAGTCACCTCGTCAGCCGTGACCTGCTGCGCGAGCCGCAGACCGCCGCTGTGCTTCTGCATGAGGGAGAGCGCGACGCTGTGTCCATCATGATGAATGAGGAGGACCATCTCCGCATCCAGGCCATCTGCCCCGGCATGGACCTGCTCAGCGCCGCTCAGCTATGCTTCCGTGTGGACGACGCCCTGTCCCGGCAGGCCGAGTTCGCTTTCGACAAGCAGCTGGGCTACCTCACCGCCTGCCCCACCAACACCGGCACCGGCATGCGTGCCTCCCTGCTCATCCATCTGCCCATGCTCACCCAGTTCAAGCAGATGGGCAGCGTGGGTCAGATCGTCGCCAAGGTCGGTCTGACCATCCGCGGCGTGTACGGCGAGGGCTCTGACGCGCTGGGCAACATCTACCAGGTCAGCAACCAGGTCACCCTGGGCCGCACCGAACAGGAGCTTGTGAGTGCCGTGACCACTGTCGGCCATCAGCTGTCCGATATGGAGTGTGCCCTGCGCGACCGCGCCATGCGTGAAAATCACCTGGCTACCGAGGACAACATCTTCCGTGCCTGGGGCCTGATGAAGCATGCCCGCCTCATGACCCTCAACGAGTTCTACAAGCATTGGTCCTGGGTGCGCATGGGCGCCTCTATGGCGATGCTCCCCGTCAATCTTGATGTGCTGGACGCCATGCTGGAGCAGGTTCAGGACGCCCACCTTCGCGCCTTTGCCGAGCAGCCCCTGGAGGGCGCTGCCCTCAACGAAGCCCGTGCCAGCCGCATCCGCAGCATGCTCAAGCTCCCGTCTGCCGTATAAGGAGGAACCTATGGCCATTTTCGGACGTTTTACCGAGCGCGCCCAGCGCGTTTTGACCGCAGCCCGCAACACTGCCGCACAGATGCATCAATCCTATGTGGGCACCGAGCATCTGCTGCTGGGTCTTCTCAAGGAAGACGACAATATGCCCAATGAGATCGCCAACAAAGTCACCTACGAGCGCATCCGCGACATGCTGGCCTTTGAGCAGGAGGATGAGCGCACCGAGATGACGGGCGGCCGCTTCGACATGACGCCCCGCACCAAGAAGCTGGTCGAGCGCAGCATCATGGAGGCCCACAAATTGGGCCAGAGCTACGTGAGCGCCGAGCATTTCTGGCTCGCCATCCTTCGTGAGAACGAAGGCATGGCCGCCAACCTGCTCCATCAATTGAATGTCGATTTTCAGCGCGCCCTCGAACAGCTGCTCCAGCTGCTCCGCATGGAAAATGCGCAGAATAACGACGGCGCCGATACCGTCGACGGTCCCCGTCCCCAGAGCAAGGGCAGCAGCAAGGCCCTGGACAAGTACACGCGCGATCTGACAAAGGCCTCCGAGCAGAACGAGCTTGACCCCGTCATCGGCCGCGACACCGAGATCCAGCGCATCATCCAAATCCTCATCCGCCGCACCAAGAACAATCCTGTCCTCATCGGTGAGCCTGGCGTGGGCAAGAGCGCCGTCGCCGAAGGCCTGGCCCAGCGCATCGTCTCCGGCGCGATCCCGGAAATGCTGGTCGGCAAGCGCGTGCTGTCCCTGGACATCAGCAGCATGGTCGCAGGCAGCAAGTACCGCGGCGAATTTGAGGAGCGTCTCAAAACCTGTATGGACGAGATCCGCAAGGCCGGCAATGTGATCCTGTTTATCGACGAGATCCACACCATCGTCGGCGCCGGTCAGGCTGAAGGCAGCCTGGACGCCGCCAACATTTTGAAGCCTGCTCTTGCCCGCGGCGAGGTGCAGTGTATCGGCGCCACCACTCTCGATGAATACCGCAAGCACATCGAGAAGGACACCGCCCTGGAACGCCGCTTCCAGCCCGTCACCGTGGGTGAGCCCAGCCACGCCGAGGCCATCGACATCCTTTTCGGCCTGCGCGACCGCTACGAGGCGCATCACAAGGTGCACATCACCGACGAAGCCATCAAGGCCGCCGTGCATCTGTCCGACCGCTACATCGCCGACCGCTTCCTGCCCGACAAGGCCATCGACCTGATGGACGAGGCCGCATCCCGCGTGCGCATCGCCTCCTTCACCGCGCCGCCGGACGTCAAGGAGCAGGAGCAGCAGCTGGAAGCCGTCCTCATCGAGAAAAAGGACGCCATCAGCCATCAGGACTTTGAGAAAGCCGCCTCCCTGCGCGATCAGGAGCGCTGCCTGCGTCAGGAGATCGAGCAGAAGCGCGCCGCCTGGAACCAGAAGCAGTCCGCCGCCCGCGACGTGGTCACGGAGGAGGACATCGCCCAGATCGTCGCCAGCTGGACCGGCATTCCCGTCAGCCGCATGACCGAGACCGAGGCTGACCGTCTGCTGCACATGGAGGACACCCTGCACGCCCGCGTCATCGGCCAGCAGGAGGCCGTCAGCGCCGTCGCCCGCGCCATCCGCCGCGCCCGCGCCGGTCTGAAGGACCCCAAGCGTCCCATCGGCTCTTTCCTGTTCCTTGGCCCCACCGGCGTTGGCAAGACCGAGCTGTGCCGTGCGCTGGGCGAAGCCATGTTCGGCGATGAAAACGCCGTCATCCGCATCGACATGAGCGAATACATGGAAAAGTTCACTACCTCCCGCCTGGTCGGCGCCGCTCCCGGCTACGTCGGCTATGAGGAAGGCGGTCAGCTGACTGAGGCCGTCCGCCGCAAGCCCTACAGCGTCGTCCTCCTGGACGAGGTCGAGAAGGCCCACCCGGACGTGTTCAACATCCTCCTGCAAATCCTCGAGGATGGCCGTCTGACCGACAACACCGGTCGCGTGGTCAGCTTCAAGAACTGCATCATCGTCATGACGAGCAACGCCGGCGCTCATCAGATCAACACCGCCCGCAGCCTTGGCTTCGGCGCCGCGCCCATGGCCGACGTCCGCAGCTATGAGCTGATGAAGGACTCCGTGATGAAGGAGATCACCGGCCTGTTCCGTCCCGAATTCCTGAACCGTCTGGACGAAACCATCGTGTTCCACGCCCTCTCTGAGGACGACATCCACACCATCACCGGCATGATGCTGGACCAGGTGGCCGAGCGTCTGGCCGAGCGCGACGTGTCCCTGTCCTGGGACGCCGCCGTTGTCGCCAAGCTGGCCAAGGACGGCTATGATCCGAAGTTTGGTGCCCGTCCCCTGCGCCGCGTGATCCAGCGCACCGTCGAGGACACGCTGAGCGAGGAGCTGATCGCAGGCCGCATCGCGCTGGGCGACAAGCTCTGCCTCACCGTCGAGGACGACCGAATCACAGTCGCCCGCACCTAAGCACAAGAAAACTGCCGCAGCATCCCGCTCGCGGCAGTTTTCTTATGTCCGTATGATCTTACTTTCTTCTTCCCTCGCGGCTGCGGTTCACGCGCTGCACGGGCTTGGCCAGCTTCGGCGCGGCCTGCTTGGCTGCCGGGCGCTGCGCAGTCTTGGGGCCGACCTTCGCCGCAGGCTTGACCTCTGCCGCCTCCTTGGGCGCACCCGCCGCACGGACCTTGCCGTCGCAGCCAATAACGATGGGCTTGCCGCCCTTGGGCAGCGCAGCGGCCTTGCGCGGCTTATGCTCCGGCACAGGGTTACCGTTCTTGGTCAGCTTAGCGGGACGTTCCGTCACGGCAGCGCGGGGCTGGCGCTGCTTGGGTTCGCTGGGCGTGAGCACCTCCATGGGCCAATCGCTTTTTTCCTCATGCAGGCGCTTGCCGATCAGCTTTTCCACCTGGTTCAGCTGCTTGACCTCATCAATGCAGCAGAAGGAGATGGCAATGCCCGTCCTGCCCGCGCGGCCGGTGCGGCCAATGCGGTGGACATAGGCTTCGGGCTCCATGGGCATATCATAATTGATGACATGGCTGAGGCCCGCAATATCAATACCGCGGGCGGCAATATCGGTTGCTACCAGCACCTTGCTCTCACCGAGCTTGAACCGGGTCAGCGCCGCCTGGCGGGCCGCCTGGGACTTATCGCCATGGATGCCGCAGGCGTCGATCCCGGCGCGGCTGAGGTCGCGCACAATGCGGTCCACACCATGCTTGGTTTTTGAGAACACCAACGCATTTTCCACATCGGGCTGGTTGAGCAGGTAAGCCAGCAGATGCTTTTTATTCGCCTTATCCACATAGTACATCCACTGGTTGATGGCATCCACGGTCGAGGACACCGGATCGACCTTGACGCTCTCGGGGTCATGGAGCAGGTCCATGGCGAGCTTTTCGACCTCCAGCGGCATGGTGGCGGAGAACATCAGCGTCTGGCGCTTTTCGGGCAGCTTGGCGACGATCTTACGCACATCGTGGATAAAGCCCATATCGAGCATGCGGTCAGCCTCGTCCAGCACAAAGGTTTCGACGAACTCCAGACGGACATAGCCCTGATTCATCAGGTCGAGCATGCGTCCGGGGCAGGCGATGACGACATCCGCGCCGCGGTGGAGCGCTTCGACCTGGCCCTGCTGGTTCACGCCGCCGAAGATGACAGCGGGGATCACAGGCGTGCGCTTGCCGTACTGGCGGAAGTTCTCATAGATCTGCAAGGCCAGCTCGCGCGTGGGGGTCAGGATCAGCGTGCGGATCGTGCGGGGCTCATTGAACCGGGCGGGCTTTTTCGCCAGGTTCTGAATGATCGGCAGCGCAAACGCCGCAGTCTTACCCGTACCCGTCTGTGCGCAGCCCAGCACGTCGCTGCCCTTCAGCACCAGCGGGATCGTCGCCTCCTGAATCGGCGTCGGCTTTTCATATCCACTATTCTTCACATTCTCCAGCAGCTGCGGAGTCAATCCCAGATTTTCAAACGAATTCATACACCATTTCCAATCTAAAAATTCAGCGCTCCTCGCGCCTCCCGCATTATACCACACTTTTTCTCCCCACGCAACCAGGGGCTTTGCCCCTGGACCCCACCAGGGCCGCGATGTGGCCCTGGACCCGCGAGGGTTTCGCCCTTCGGGCGACCAGGGCGCTGCCCTGGACCTGCAAGGGGCATAGCCCCTTGACCCGTTCTCGGCCCGGCTCGCGCGTCCTCTACGGCTTGAGCGCCGATGGGGCTTTTATGTTTCGCGGCTTGATTGAGGATCGAAAAAGGCAATTGATCAGGGGCCCAACCCTTGATCAATTGCCTTTTTCGTGCTGGTTGCGTGGACATGCGGCGTTGAAGTTACTGCGCCGCAGAAATCATGCATTCCTTTACGCCCGGCTTATGACTTCATCATTGTTTTTCTCTAAATGTGAGGGATTGTGCCATCATTCTTCGGTCAGCTCGACGAAGGCCATGATGTCCACATCCTTCTTTTCGCCGCCGAAAATGATCTTCATTGTCTTTTTGCCCACGCTGCGGCAGATCAGCGCGGACGACGGGCCGCCATCCAGGTTGTAGGCCCATTCGGGCGCAAAGTTTTCCAGCAGGAAATCGGTGGCGTCCAGCAGGGTCAGACCGCTGTTGTTCGTCGCGGTCAGAATCACATAGTTGTTCTCGTCCACCTTGGCGATGATCGTGCGGGTCGCCCGATGGTTGGCCCACGCCCACTCGCGGTCCACAATGCTCTCGTAGTTCTGGATCAGCGGACATTTCTCGTAGAAGGACCAGGTCTGTGTCGGCTCGGCTGCCAGCACATCCGCAGGCATCTCGCCCACGTGCAGGTGCAGACCGTCCTCCTGCAGGGTCAGGCCATAGAACGGCACATCCTCCAGATTTCGCAGCACCTCGCCATCCACCACCGTCACGCTGCCCAGGGGCGTGTAATAGTAGTCGGGACTCTTGCCGGGATAATTGTCCGGGATCTCCGGATAGGTCTTGCTCACATAGCCGCTTCCGTTGATGACCAAGGCGGCGCCGGGCACCTTTTTCGCCATGTCCGAAGGCAGCGCCAGATTTTTCTTCCATTTGGACGTCGCCTTCTTGATCTGCTTGCCCGGCTCCTGCATCCATACCCGCGTCACATAGCACAGCGTTTTGCCGATTTTGCCCTTGTCCACCGTATATTTCAGCGTCTCCGTGTCATAGGTGCGCACGCCTTCCTTGATACTTTTCCATGCATAATCCGTCGCAGCGGTCGTTTCCGCCGCGCACATGGCAGGAATCATCAGTGCGATCAGGATCGCCATCAAACGCTTCATTTTGTTCGCCTCCGCTTCTATCTTATCACAGTTGAAAAAAGTTTTCCACAGTTTTTCAAGGAAAGTGCAATTCTACCTTTCATTTCCGCCTTTTTCTGTACAAATCGTGTGTTTTTCTCTCCGCCCCGTTTACCTGCTCCCCTGGTTTGTGGTAGGATTAAGGCAGACTGAAATCACATCCGAAAGGCTGATGATCCACGATGAAGCTCACCGATTACTCGATGTTCCTGCCGGATTATTCCGTCGGTCCCAAGGTTTATGACAAGATTCCTGATCTGTGTGTGCCCTACGGCACAAAGGTGCTTTTCATCGGCGTCCGCAAAGCGCTTGCCGCCGCCCAGCCCAAGATCCTCGCTGCCATCGCTGATGCACCCTTCGAGGTTCTCGGCACCCTGATCTACGGCGAGGACTGCACCTATTCCACCGTCGAGACCCTGCGTGCCAATACTCTCTATCAGCAGGCCGATTTGGTCTTTGCCGTCGGCGGCGGCAAGGCGCTGGACACCGCAAAATGCTTGTGTATTGACGACAGCAGGCCCATCTTCACCTTCCCCACCATCGCCTCCAACTGCTCCGCTTGCACCGCCGTGTCCATCATGTATCATGACGACGGCACCTTCTTCAAGCCGCATTTCTTCCCGCGTCCCGCAAATCACGCTTTCATTGATACCGAGATCATCGCCAAGGCGCCCACCCAGTACATGTGGGCCGGTATCGGCGACACCTACGCCAAGTTCTACGAGTCCACAATTTCCTCCCGCGGCGAGGACCTCCAGCACTTCACCGCCCTCGGCGTCGCCGTGAGCCGCATGTGCCTTGATCCCCTCGTCACCTACGGCCCCCAGGGCTATGCCGACCATTGCGCCGGTCTTACCACCGACGCCGTCGAGCAGGTCATTCTGGCCATCATTGTTTCCACCGGCCTGGCCTCCAATTTCCTCACCCGCGACTTCACCCCCGACTACAACAGCGGTCTTGCCCACGCCATCTTCTACGCGCTCACCGCCTATCCCGTCACCGAGGCCGAGCATCTGCACGGCGAGGTCGTGGGCTTCGGCGTCCTGTTCGCCCTTCTTGTCGACGGTCAGGAGGATGAGTTCCGCAAGATCTACGCTCTGAACAAGGCCATTGGCCTGCCCACCAAGCTGTCCCACATCGGCATCACGCCCGAACAGTTCGAGGAAACGATCCAGCGCATCCCCACCATGTCGGACGTCCGCCATTATCCTTACCAGGTTACCCCTGACATGCTCCGCGCCGCCTGGATGCGCATCGAATCCGAGCCCTAATTTTCTGGACACCCTAAGTTTCTCACTCTGATGCCCCCAAGGCCCGCATCCCCCACCAGCACTACAAACCTCCGCGCCGCGTCATCGCGCGCCCTTACGCAAAAATGAATTGGTCAGGGATTGAGCCCCTGACCAATTTATTTTTGCGACCCTAAGACAAGCAGCGGCCCAGAACGGGTCAAGGGAACACGCCTGCCCAGTGGGCAGTCCCGCGTAGCGGAAAGTGTTCTGAAGCATAGCGAAGGCTGCCCCTGGTTGACGGCCCTGGATTCATTTGTTATAATAGGTATGGACAACTGCATTCGCAATGAAGGTGTCGGGTGCTCCGAGAGGAGAGGGGCCCGGTGAAAAGGGAAGCCGGTGAGAATCCGGCACAACAGCCATTACTGTGTTTGGCGGGAAGGGTGGACATGAGGCCATTGGACCTTTGGTCTGAGAAGGCGTTCATCCGGAAACTGTGTTTCACGCCATCAGCCAGGAGACCTGCCTTGATTGTGTCGAACCAATTTCCTGGGCAAGGGGGAAAGAGGCGAATCGCGGCGCAGGCAGATGAGCTGCTCTTTTGGCGCTGCGATCCACTGCTTCTGTGCATACCTGCATAGAGGTTTTTCTTTTTCATGCGCCTGTGAGTGGCACGCACGGAAATGCAGCCGCGCGCAAGAGAAAGGACGGTATACCCATGAAGAAAATCCTTGGTCTGATCCTGGCCTGTGTGATGCTGCTGTGCGCCGCATCCGCCCTGGCCGACGTTCCCGCAGTGGAAAGCAGCCTTGAGCTGTCCTACGCGAAGAACTTCTCCGTCGATTACTGTGAAGGCGGCTACAAGCTGCTGACCGTCAAGAACGGCGACGCTGTGGTCGCCCGTTTCCTGACCATCCCCGAGGGCGCTGAAGCCCCCGCTGCGCTGGACGAGGACATCGTGACCCTGCAAATGCCCATGAGCAACCTGCTGGTGTCCTCCACCCCGACCACCTCCCTGATCAACGCCATCGGCGCCCTGGACGCCATCACGCTGACCACCACCGATTATGACACCTGGTACATCCCCGAGGTCAAGGCCGCCATGGATAACGGCGCCATGACCTATGTCGGCAGCTATAAGGAGCCCGATTTCGAGCTGCTGGCCGCCGCTCAGCCCTCGTTCTCCATCTTCTCCACCATGCTGGAGAGCGTGCCGGACGTGGCGGAAAAGCTGACCGAGCTTGGCATCCCCTATATGCTGGACGAGTCCACCTATGAGGAGCATCCCCTGGCCCGCGTCGAGTGGATCAAGCTCTACGGTGCGCTGCTGGACAAGGAAGCCGAGGCCAAGGCCGCTTTCGACGCCCAGGAGGAGCTGATCGCCTCCATAAACGCCGAATCCACCGGCAAGACCGTCGCCATGTTCTATATCACCTCCAAGGGTGCACTTTACGCCCGCAATGGCGGCGACTACATGGCCAAGATGCTGTCCCTGGCCGGCGGCGAGTACATCCTGGCCGACATGAACCCCGAGAAGTCCGGCACCCAGCAGATGGAGATGGAGGAGTTCTTCTCCAAGGCCAGCGAGGCTGACTGCATCATCTACATCTGGTCCCTGGGCGGCAAGCCCGCCGACATGGCTGCTTTCCTGGAGCGCAATGAGATGCTCTCCGAGTTCAAGGCCGTGAAGGAAGGCAACGTCTGGTGCACGACCCCCGATTATTTCCAGATCTCCAACACCCTGGGCGAGATGGTGGCCGACATGAACCGCATGCTGACCAACGAAGACCCTGAGGTGACTGCGTTCACTTACCTGTTCAAGCTGCAGTGAACCGCGCACGCCTGCGCTTTCGCTGCGGCGTGATGTTCGTGCTGCTCGTGGCGGCGTTTCTCATGCTCATCGTGGTGAACGTCAACACGGGCAGCATTTCCATTACGCCCGGCGAAGTGTTCCGCATCATCCTCTCCGGCGGCAGCGACGGCACGCCCGCAGCCAGCGTCATCTGGAAGATCCGTCTCCCCAGACTCCTGGCCGCGGCGCTGCTGGGCGGTGCGCTGTCCGTGTCCGGCTTTTTGCTCCAGACATTTTTCCATAACCCGATCGCCGGACCTTTTGTGCTGGGCATCTCCTCGGGTGCGAAGATGTTCGTGGGCCTGGTGATGATCGTGCTGCTCACCCGCATGTCCAGCGTGCCATACTCGGCCACCATGCTGGCCGCCTTTGCGGGCTCCATGCTGTGTACCGGATTGGTGCTGCTGTTTTCCCGGCGGGCCAAGAGCATGTCCATGCTGCTGGTCATCGGCATCATGATCGGCAATATCTGCTCTGCTGTCACCGATTTTCTCATCACCTTCGCCAGCGACGCGGATATCGCCAACCTCCACGCCTGGTCCATGGGCAGCTTTTCCGCCATCTCCTGGGCCAACCTCCAAGTGACCGCCGTCGTCATCCTGGTATCCCTCGCCGCTGTGTTCTGCCTGTCGAAGCCCATCGGCGCGTTCCAGCTGGGCGAGAACTATGCCCAGAGCATGGGCATCAATGTGCGCGTGTTCCGCGCGGTGCTTATCACGCTTTCGAGCGTGCTCTCTGCCTGCGTCACTGCGCTCACCGGCCCCATCTCGTTTGTGGGCATCGCCGTGCCGCACATCACCAAGCAGCTCTTTGGCACCGCCAAGCCGATCGTCATCATTCCCGGCTGCTTCCTGTGCGGAGGGGTGTTCTGCATGCTGTGCGATCTCATCGCCCGCACCGCCTTCTCACCCAGCGAGCTCGCCATCAGCACCGTCACCGCGGTCTTTGGCGCCCCCGTCGTCATCGCCCTCATGCTGAAGCGTCAAAGGAGGTCAACGCATGCCTGATTCCATCGAGCTGGCCTTCTCCGCCTCCGGTCTGTGCGTCGGCTATGAGGGGAAGCCGCTGATCTCAGACATTGCCATCCAGCTGAAAAAAGGCCAGATCCTGACATTGATCGGCCCCAACGGCGCCGGCAAGTCCACCATTCTCAAGAGCATCACCCGCCACTTGATGCCCATCGCAGGGACTGTCATGATCGGCCGCGAGGACATGCGCACCATGAACAGCGCCGCCCTCGCCAAGCGTCTCTCCGTCGTGCTCACCGAGCGCCTGACGCCCGAGATGATGACCTGCTGCGACGTGGTTGCCACGGGCCGCTATCCCTATACAGGCCGTTTCGGCCTGCTGGGGCCGCATGATCATGAGGTCATCGACCGCTGCATCCGCATGGTTCACGCAGAGGACATTGCCGACCGCGACTTCAACCAGATCAGCGACGGTCAACGCCAGCGCGTCCTGCTGGCCCGCGCCCTGTGCCAGGAGCCGGAGGTCATCGTGCTGGATGAGCCCACCTCGTTCCTCGATATCCGTCACAAGACCGAGCTGCTCAACATCCTCCTGGACATGGCCCGCACCCAGGGCATCACCGTCATCATGTCCCTGCATGAGATCGACCTGGCCGCCAAGGTGTCGGACCAGGTCCTGTGCGTCAAGGGCGATCATATCGACTGTGCCGGACGACCGGAGGATGTGTTCACCGAGCCGCGCATTCTTGATCTGTACGATCTCACCGGCGGCAGCTACAACGTGCTTTTCGGCAGTCTGGAGCTGCGCCGCCCGGAGGGAACGCCGCGTCTGTTCGTCCTGGCTGGGGATGGCTGCGGCATTCCCTTCTATCGTGCCCTGGAGCGCAGCCGCACGCCCTTCGTCACTGGCATTCTCTTTGAAAATGACGTTGATTACGCCGTTGCCCGCGCCCTGGCCGCCGAGACCTTCTCTGTTCCCGCCTTCGGGACTGCGGATGACGCTGGCATCGCCCACGCTGAATCCGCGCTGCTGGATTGCGGCGCTCTGCTGCACACCGGCGTCCCCATCCGCGAGGGCAACGCTTTCAACAACCGGCTCATTGAGCTGGCCCAAACCCATCACCTGCCGATATTGAGGGAACTGCCATGAAACCGATCCTGATCATCAGCGTCGGTCCCGGTCGGGACGACCTGCTCACCATTGAAGCCCGCCGCGCCATCGACTGCGCAAACGTCATTTTCTGCGCCGCGCGTCACGCCGTTTTGGCGCAGGGCCGCCCCACCGAGGCGCTTTTCCCCTTTGACGCCGCTTTTGCCCACATGGCGCAGCTTCGCGGAGATGGGGCTGAGGTTGCCGTGCTGGTTTCCGGCGACGCAGGACTTTACAGTCTGCTGCCGCGCCTTGTCGGGCACTTTGGCGCAGATGCTGTCCGCGTTTTGCCCGGCGTCAGCGCTTTGCAGGCTTTCAGTGCCGCCGCCGTGACCCCCTGGCAGGACGCCGCCATCCTTTCCGGCCATGGCCGGCCGCTGTCCGCCGCAGCGCTTTGCCACGCAGCCCGCACCAATCGCCGCGTGTTCCTCTTTCTTGATCAGGCGCATGATCCCGCCTGGATTCACCAGGCGCTGACCTCCGGCGGTTTGAGGCACGTCCGTCTGACCGTTGGCGATCGCCTGTCCTACGCCGACGAGTATGTCGGCCCCGCCGAAGAACATGATTGCTCTGCCCTTTGCATGGCCATGCTGGAAAACGATCAGCCGGAATCCGGCCTGCCGCCCATCGGCCTGCCCGATGACGCCTTTATCCGCGGCAAGACGCCCATGACCAAGCGCGAGATCCGCATCCAGGTTCTCGCCGACCTCCACCTGACGCCGGACGCTGTCGTCTGGGACGTGGGAGCCGGAACCGGCAGCGTGACCGTCGAGTGTGCCCGCCAATGCCCGTTGGGCCAGATCATCGCCATTGAGCAGAACGAGGATGCGCTGTCCCTCATCCAGCAAAATATCGCGCATTTCCACCTGCCGGGCGTGTTCGTCATCTCCGGTCACGCCCCGGAAGCATTGGCTGATCTGCCTGCGCCCACCCATGTTTTTCTCGGCGGTACGGGCCGCCAAACTGACGCTATTCTGGATCTGCTGGAGGCCATGAACCGGCCCATCCGCATTGTTGCCACCGCCGTGACGCTGGAAAGCCTGCAAAATCTGCATGCCCGCTTCGCCCGCTATGACGACGCCACCGCCGTCCAGCTCTCTGCCGCACGCCTGTCGCCGGTCGGCAGCTACACCATGTTCCAGGCGCAGAATCCCGTATTCCTCTTTGCCGCAACGATTGGAGGCACGCTATGATCTACTTTATCGGAGCCGGTCCCGGCGCGGTGGACCTCATCACGGTCCGCGGCATGAAGCTGCTGGGCAAGGCCAGCCTGGTCATCTATGCCGGTTCGCTGGTCAATCCCGAACTGCTGACCTATTGCCGCGCGGACACTGAGATTCTGAACAGCGCCTCGATGACCCTTGAGCAGGTCGTCGAAGCCCTGCGTGCCCACGCTGCTGATGAAGTCGTTGTCCGCCTGCACACCGGCGATCCGTCCCTGTACGGCGCTATCCGCGAGCAGATGGACGCGCTGGATGCCCTCGGTCTTGCCTATGAGATCGTGCCCGGCGTCAGCTCCTTCTGCGCCGCTGCCTCCGCTCTCAAGGCCGAGTACACCCCGCCGGGCGTCAGTCAGACGGTCATCATCAGCCGCATGGCGGGCCGCACCGCCGTGCCTGAGCGTGAAAGCATCCGCTCCCTGGCCGCCCACGGTGCGACGATGGTCCTGTTTCTGAGCGCCGCCATGCTCCCACGCCTGTGCGAGGAGCTGCAAGCGGGCGGCTACGCCCCGGACACGCCTGCCGCCGTCGTCTACCGCGCCACCTGGCCGGACGAGCGTATCATCCGCGGCACCGTCGCCACGCTTCCAACGATGGCCTCCGACGTCCGCAAAACGGCGCTGATCCTGGTCGGCGGTTTTCTTGGCGACGGTGCCATCCGCTCCATGCTCTACGATCCGCACTTCTCCCATGAGTTCCGGGAGGCATCAAAATGAAGCTGGACGCCATTGCCTTTTCCGCGCAGGGGCAAGCGTGGGGAGAAGTTCTTGGCATTGACGTGACCCGCGGCGTGCCCGTCATGCAGTGGGCCCGCGAGCACTTCGAGCAGGCAGACGCCCTGCTGTTTATCGGCGCCTGCGGCATTGCCGTTCGTGCCATTGCGCCGCTGTGCCGCAGCAAGACCACCGATCCCGCCGTCCTGGTGATGGATGAGGCGGGCCGCTTTATCATCCCGCTCCTCTCCGGTCACATCGGCGGCGCCAATGAGTTGGCCGTCATCCTGGCCGAAAAGACCGGCGCAACCCCCGTCGTGACCACCGCCACCGATGTGCGCGGCATTCCCGCCATTGATACCTGGGCCGTCCGCAATAACTGCGCCATCGAGAATCCGCGGGCCATTCAGCCTGTGTCCTCGGTGCTGCTGGACGGCAAGTCCGTCGGCGTGATGATCACCGAGCGTACCCTGACCCCGCCCTATCCTGTCACGCTGACGCTGCGTCCCCGGACGCTCGTCATCGGCATCGGCTGCAAGCGCGGCATGCCCGAAGCCCGTATCGAGGCCTGCGTCACGCAGTTTCTGCAGGACAACGGCCTGTCGCTGTTGTCTGTGCGTGCCCTGGCGAGCCTGGACCGCAAGGCCGACGAACCCGGCCTTCTGTCCTTCTGCGACAAATACCATTTTCCATTCCTGACCTATCCTGCCGAAGCATTGATGGCGCTGCCCGGTGTCTTTTCGCACTCCGAGTTTGTGCTGAAGACCACCGGCGTCGACTGCGTTTGCGAGCGCGCCGCCGTCATGGCGTCCGGCCACGGGCTGCTCATCGGCAAGACCACATTTGAGGGCGTCACCCTTGCCCTTTCGGGAGATGAAGCATTATGATCCATGTTGTCGGCATCGGTCCCGGTCACCGCGAAGGCCGCACGCTGGAGGCTCAGCACATTCTGGAAGACGCTGATCTGCTGGTGGGCTACAGCATGTACCTGGACCTGATCGCCCCCGATTTTCCCGGCAAGCCCACCTTCGCCACCGGCATGCGCGGCGAGCGTGAACGCTGCGAGGAAGCCCTGCGCCGATCCCGTGCGGGGCTGTGTGTGGCGCTGTGCTGCTCTGGCGACAGTCAGGTCTATGGCATGGCCTCCCTGCTGCTCGAAATGGCGGACGAACATGATGAGATCGTCGTGATTCCGGGCGTCACCGCGGCCCTGTCTGCCGCGGCCTGTCTCGGTGCTCCCATCAGCGGCGACTTTGCCGTCGTCAGCCTGTCCGATCTGCTCACGCCCTGGGCTGTGATCGAGAAGCGTCTGACCGCTGCTGCCATGGGCGATTTCGTTTTGGCCCTCTATAATCCCGGCAGCCGCACCCGCACCGACCACCTGACCCGCGCCTGTGACCTGCTTCTGGCCCACCGTGCCCCCGCCACGCCCTGCGGGCTGGTACGTAATATCGGTCGCGAAGGGCAGTCGCACAAGCTGCTGACGCTTTCCGAGCTGCGCGATGAGCCCGTCGATATGCTCACCACCGTCATCATCGGCAATAGCGAAACCCAAGCCCGTTTTGGTCGTCTGGTCACGCCCCGGGGGTACCGCCTATGAGCGCCCTGCGTGAAGGCTTCACGACCGGCAGCTGCGCGGCAGCCTGCGCCCTGGCCAGCTGTCTGTGGCTGCGCGACGGCGAATGTCCGCCCCGCGTCGAGCTGGTGGTTCCCGCTGGAAAGACGTATGCGCCGACCATTCTTCCCCGCGAGGATGGCTGGTGTGCCGTCATCAAGGATTCCGGCGACGATCCCGACGTCACCAATGGCTGCGAGGTCCGCGCCCGGGTCGAACTGCGTCCTGAGGACGGCCCCGTCCGCTTTCACGCGGGCGAAGGCGTCGGCGTCATCACCCTGCCTGGGCTCAAGCTGCCCGTGGGCGATGCCGCCATCAACCCCGTTCCCCGGCAGATGATCGAGGGGGCGATCCGCAGCATATACCCCACCCGCGGCGCAGACGTCACCGTCTCTATCGTCGGCGGCCGGGAGCTGGCTGCAAAAACCTTCAATCCGCGGCTGGGCATTGAGGGCGGTCTGTCCGTGCTCGGTACCAGCGGCATCGTGCGTCCCATGAGCGAGGAAGCCCTGACCGAGACCATCCGTCTAGAGCTGTCCATGCGCCGCGCCCAGGGCGTCACCGACCTGATCCTTGTCTTTGGCAGCCAGGGCGAGACAGCCATGAACGCGCTGTTTCCGGGAAAGCCCTGCGTTCAGATCAGCAACTTTGTGGGCTTTGCGCTGGACGCTGCGGCGAAGCTGGGCTTCACCCGCTTGATGCTTGCCGGTCAGCCCGGCAAGCTGGTCAAGGTTTCCGGCGGCAGCATGCAGACCCACAGCAAATACGGCGATGGCCGCCGTGAACCGCTCATGGCCCATCTGGCCCTGATGGGCGCACCCCTGCCGCTTTTGGAGGCGGTCCGCCAAAGCGTCACGCTGGACGGCCTTATCGCCCCCATTGCCGAGGCTGGCTTCGAGGCCGTGTGGAACCGTCTTTGCCAGGCCGCCTGCGACTATTGTGAAGCGCGTGTCCGCCACGCGCTGCCTGTCGATACCATCATGCTTGACGCCGCAGGCCGCGTCATCGGCCAACATCATTCCTAAGGAGGAACCGCCATGTCCGACCATAAGCTGCATCTCTACACCGGCGACGGCAAGGGCAAGACCACCGCTGCCATGGGGCTGGCGCTGCGTGCGCTGGGCCACGGTCAGCGCGTGCTGATCGCCCAGTTCATGAAGGATGGCCGCTCCGGCGAATTGGCGTCCCTCGCACAGCTGCCCGGCGCCGTTGTCTATCCCGCCAAGCCCATTCGCGGCTTCACCTTCCGCATGTCGCCGGAAGAATTGGCCGAAGCCCGCGCCGAGCAGACCGAGCAGGCCGTGCAGCTCACCGCGCTGATCCAGGACACGCATCCCAGCACGGTCATTCTGGACGAGCTGGGCATGGTGCTGTCCTCCGGTTTGGTGGACGAGGAGACTGCCCGTGCGCTGCTCGCCGCCGCTCTCGAATCCGCCGAGACTGTCGCCACCGGCCGCCGTGCGCCGGACTGGCTGCATGAATGCAGCGATTATGTCAGCGTCATCACCGCCGAAAAACACCCCTTCATCACCGAACATCTGCCTGCAAGGGAGGGCGTCGAATGGTAAACACGATCAAGCCCATGGACATTGAGCGCCGCAGCATGGAGATCATCGAATCCGAGCTGACCGTCGAGCTGGCCCCGGACGTCAAGCCCATTGTCAAGCGCGTCATCCACGCCACCGCCGATTTCTCCTTTGCCGAGAGCCTGCATTTCACCCCCGGCGTGGTGGACTATATTCATGGCCTGCTCCGCGCCGGTGCGGCCATCGTCACCGACACCAACATGGCGCTCTCCGGCATCAGCAAGCCCGCCACCGGCAAATTAGGCTGTCAGGTCCAATGCCTGATGGCCGATCCCGCCATCGCCGCCGAGGCCAAGGCCCGCGAGGTCACCCGCGCGCTGGTCAGCATGGAGCACGCCTTGCGCATTCCCGGCCCGAAGCTGCTGGTCTGCGGCAATGCCCCGACGTTCCTGCTGCCGCTGTTCGATGGCCCTATTCCCGCTGATACCGCCGTGATCGGCGTACCCGTCGGATTTGTGAACGTGGTCGAGGCCAAGGATATGCTCTGGCAGAGCGGTATTCCCTGCATCACCGCCCTGGGCCGCCGCGGCGGCAGCAATGTGGCCGCCGCCATCGTCAACGCCCTGCTCTACGGAATGGAGGGCGTTCGCGCATGAGACTGCTCATCGCAGGCACCGGCAGCGGCTGCGGCAAGACGACCGCCTCCCTGCTGACCATGGCGGCGCTGCAATTGCGCGGCCTGTCCGTCGCCCCCTGCAAGGTCGGCCCGGACTATATCGACCCTGGTTTTCACCGCGTTATCTGCGGCCGCCCCTCGCAGAATCTCGATACTTTCCTGACCGATCCCGCCGATATTCCGTGGCTCATGCAGACGAATGCCGACGTCACGGTCATCGAGGGCGTCATGGGCTTCTACGATGGTCTGGACAGCGTGTCCATGCGCGGTTCTGCCTGGGAGCTGGCGCAGCTCACCTGCACGCCTGTCCTCCTGGTAGTGGACGCCTCCGGCGGTGCGGCCAGCGTGGCCGCCCAGGTCAAAGGCTTTCAAACCTTGCGTGAACCCAGCATGCTGGCCGGTGTCATCGTCAATCGCGTGTCCGGCGAGCATCATTATCAGCTGGTCCGCGAGGCTGTCGAGCGTTTTACCGGCCTTCCCTGCGTCGGTTATCTCACCAAGAACACCGCGCTCACCTTTCCCAGCCGCCATCTGGGGCTGATCCCCGCCGACGAGCTGCCTGACGTCCGCGCCCGCATTTTCGATGCCGCCAAGGACGCTTCCGCCACGCTGGATCTGGATTTGATGCTGACTCTGGCCGCCGCCGTACCAGCCTTGCCTGCTCCGGAAAAGACCTTTCCCGTCCGTTCGCCCTACCGTCTGGGCGTCGCCATGGACGAGGCCTTCAGCTTTTATTATGACGCCAACCTGCGCGTGCTGACACAGATGGGCTTTACGCTGGTGCCCTTCTCGCCGCTGCATGACGCTGCTCTGCCCAACGCGCTGGACGGTCTGTACCTCGGCGGCGGTTTCCCGGAGGTATTCGCCGCGCAGCTGTCCGCCAACACCGCCATGCTCACCAGCATCCGCGCCGCGCTTGAATCTGGCCTGCCCTGCTATGCAGAGTGCGGCGGCATGATGTACCTATGCCGCGCCATCGACGATCATCCGATGGTTGGTTTCTTCCCGGCCCGCTGCCGCATGACCGACCGCCTGCAGCGCTTCGGCTATGTCCACGTGACCGACCGCACCGGCTTGATCTTCCCCGCCCATGAGTTCCATCACTCCGTCACCGAGCCCGACGGGCCTGTCTCCTATGCCTATCAGGTCGTCAAAGCCTCCAATCCATCCCGGACCTGGGCCTGCGGCCTGGAGCGTGGCCGCACCCTCGGCGCCTATGCACACCTGCATTTCCTCTCCCATCCGGAGATCATCGGCCGCCTGTGGCCGGAGAAAGCGTGAATCCATGACCATCATTTTCGGCGGCACCACCGAGGGCCGTGAGCTGGCCATCGCTGCCCACGCCCGCGGCGAGGACATTCTGGTCAGCGTGACCAGCGAATATGCCCGCTCGCTCCTGCCTGCAGACATTCCCTGCCGTGTCGGCGTGCTGGACGAGCCAGCCATGCTGACCTTTCTCGCCACTCAGCACCCCGATCAGGTCATCGACGCCACCCACCCCTTTGCCATCCAGGCCACGCGGACCATCCGCGCCTGCTGCGAACAGCTGAATCTGCCGCTGACCCGCATTGAGCGTCCCACCGAAACCGCTACCTGGCGCGACGCCGTGGAATGGGTTCCTGACACCGCCGCTGCCATTGCCGCGCTGTCCCGCACGTCAGGCTCCGTCCTGCTCACCACAGGCAGCAAAACCTTGCTCGACTATGCCGCCGCCCTGCCGCCGGAGCATCTTTGGGCCCGCGTTCTCCCGACCCACGCCGCGCTGGACATCTGCCTGGACGCCGGACTGCCTCAAAACCATATTCTTGCCATGCAGGGGCCATTTTCCGCTGCACTGAACGCCGCGCTCTATGATCAGCTGAACATTGCTGTCATGGTCACGAAGGATTCCGGCGCGGCGGGCGGTGTGGATGAGAAGATCCTGCCTGCCCTGGCCCGCGGTATTCATGTCATCGTCATTGCCCGTCCATAGCCTGTGGCTGTGTCCGGGCTTGTTTTTCGCCCGGAAATCATGTACAATGGACCCATAAGGGGGACCTGAAATGAAAACGCTGATCCATCACGGACGTCTGATCGACCCCGCCAACGGCGTCGACGCGCTGCTGAATTTGCTTGTGGAGAACGGTAAAATCGTCTGGGTCGGCACGGCACAGCCCGACGCCGACCATTCCATCGACGCCTCTGGGCGTGTCGTCTGCCCCGGCTTTATTGATCTTCACATGCATGAGGACCCGGTCGGCCCTGATGGCCGCATTGCCTGCTCCATTCTGAACAGCATGCTGTGCATGGGCGTGACCACGGTGCTGGGCGGCAATTGCGGCATGAATGTCTGCAATCCCGCCGATTATCTGGACCTGGCCGACCGCGACGGTGCGCCGGTCAACATTGCCATGCTGGCCGGGCATGAGTATTTCCGCGTGGCCGCCGGCGCTGTCGACAAATATGCTCCCGCCGCCGAGGACCAGAAGCAGCGCATGGCCGCCGGAATCACCGACGCGCTGTCCCGCGGCTGCATGGGCGTCTCTTTCGGTCTGCGCTACATTCCCGGCGCCGACCGGGATGAGTTCTATCGCGCCGCTGCCGTCTGCCAGCCCGGCCATCGCCTGATTACCGCCCATGTCCGCGACGATGCCGATGCCATCTTTTCTGCCATTGATGAGATGGCCGGCGCCGCCATGGCCTACGATCTGCCACTGCAAATCTCGCACATCGGCAGTATGGGCGGCTTTGGCCAGATGGCGCAGGTCCTTCAACAGACCGACGCCTATCGTCTGAACGGCCTTGATATCATGCTGGACTGTTATCCCTACACGGCCTTTTCCACCATGATCGGCGCCACGACCTACGACGACGGCTGGCTGGAGCGCTACCACTGCGATTACAGCGTGCTGGAGTTTGCCACCGGTAAATACCGCGGCCAGCGTGCCACGCCCGAAACCTTTGCCGAGATGCGTGCAAATGACCCCGCCGCGCTCACCGTCTGTCACGTTATGCGCTCCGAGGACATTGATCTTGCCCTGCGTCACCCGAGCGTGATCCTGGCCAGCGACGGCCTGACCAATGGCGGCCAGGGGCATCCACGCGCCGCAGGCACCTTCCCGCGCCTGATCGCCAAGTATGTCCGCACCGGCAAGCTGGACCTGTACACCGCCATCGCCAAGATGACGTCCATGCCCGCCCAGCGTTTGCATCTGCCCGCCAAGGGCCGCTTGAACGCGGGAGCCGACGCGGATATCGTCATCTTCGACCCAGAGCGCGTCCGCGATCGTGCCACCTTTGCCGAGCCCGCTCTTGCGCCGGAGGGCATTGACTATGTTTTTATCGGCGGACAATTGGCCGCGCAGGACTGCCGGATCGTGAATCCTGCCTGCGGCCATGCCATCCGCGCCTGACCAATACAAGGAGGACACTATGCCGAAATACATCATGGCCCTGGATGAAGGGACCACATCCACCCGCTGCATCATCTTTGACGAGCACGCCAAGCCCTGCGTCATGACGCAGAAGGAGTTCACCCAATACTTCCCCCAGCCCGGTCAAGTGGAGCATGACGCCCAGGAGATCTGGCTGGCGCAGTACGCCGTGGCCGCTGAGGCCATTGCCAAGCTGCATCTGTCCGCGTCAGATATTGCCGCTATCGGCATCACCAACCAGCGCGAGACGACCATCGTCTGGGATCGCCACACCGGCGAGCCCATCGGCCCGGCCATTGTCTGGCAGGATCGCCGTACCGCCGCCTACTGCGACGAGCTGTCTGCCCGCGGCCTGACCGACCTGTTCCGTCAAAAGACCGGCCTGGTCATCGACCCCTATTTTTCCGCCACGAAGCTGCGCTGGATGCTGGAAAACATCCCCGGCGCCCGCGCCCGGGCTGAAAACGGCGACCTGCTCTTCGGCACGGTGGACACCTGGCTGATCTGGAAGCTGACAGGCGGCCGCGTTCATGTGACGGATTATTCCAACGCCGCCCGCACGATGCTTTTCAACATTGTCGATCTGACCTGGGACGAGGAGATTCTGCGCGAGCTGAACATTCCTGCCTGCATGCTGCCCGAGGTCAAGCCGTCCAGCTGCGTGTATGGTGAGACGCTGCCGGAGCTTTTCGGCGGCCCGATCCGCATTGCAGGCGCTGCGGGCGACCAGCAGTCTGCGCTCTTTGGTCAGACCTGCTTTGAGCCCGGCGATGTCAAGAACACCTACGGCACCGGCTGTTTCCTGCTGATGAACACCGGCGATCAGCCGATCTTCTCCAAAAATGGCCTGGTCACGACCATCGCCTGGGGGCTGAACGGCAAAGTGACCTACGCGCTGGAGGGCTCGGTGTTCGTGGCCGGCTCTGCCATTCAGTGGCTGCGTGACCAGCTTCACCTGATCGATTCTGCCGCCGACTGCGAGTATTTTGCACGCAAGGTACCGGACACGAACGGCTGTTACGTCGTGCCCGCGTTCACCGGCCTGGGCGCACCCTACTGGGACGCCTATGCCCGCGGCTCCATCGTCGGCCTGACCCGCGGCGTGAACCGCTATCATATCATCCGTGCCACCCTCGAATCCCTTGCCTACCAGACCTTCGATGTGCTGAAGGCCATGGAGGCAGATTCCGGCGCCAAGCTGGCAGCCCTGAAGGTGGACGGCGGCGCTTCTGCCAACAATCTGCTTCTTCAGCTTCAGTCCGACATTCTTCAAGCGCCGGTCATCCGTCCGGTCTGCGTCGAAACGACCTCTCTCGGCGCGGCCTATCTGGCCGGTCTTGCCGTCGGCGTCTGGTCCGACCCGCAGTCGATCCTCAGCCATGCCGCCGTCGACCAGGTCTTTGGGCCCGCCATTCCCCGGTCCTTGCGCGACAAAAAGATCCATGGCTGGCACCGCGCCGTGCGCACCGCCTTCGCCTGGGCCAAGGACGATTGATCGTCTGCCGTTTGCTGGTACAATCCGGTACAAAATAGGACGAATTTTCCTCTTGCGGAGAGGGTAAGGATGTGATATAACCCACTGGGCAGGGGTTCCTGCCGAAACAAAATTGTGATATAATGGGTAGGTCAGAGTATGGCACGTTCTACGGTGAAGGATCTTACAGTCGGATCGCCGATGAAGCTGGTGATCGGGTTCGCGGCGCCGCTGCTGTTCGGTTTTTTATTCCAGCAGCTGTACAGCTTTGTGGACACGGCGATCGTGGGCCGGTATCTCGGCGCGACCATGCTGGCCGCTGTGGGCGACACGGGCTCGATCAACTTTCTGATCCTTGGTTTCTGCCAGGGCTTCTGCTCCGGCTTTGCGATTCCGATCGCGCAGTCATTTGGCGCCAAGGATGAGCAGAGCCTGCGCCGCTATGTGGCCAACGCCGCCTATCTGAGCGGCGTCTTTGCCGTGCTGATGGCTGTGCTGACCGCCGTTTTCTGCCCGACGCTGCTGCGCTGGATGAACACGCCGGAGGAGATCATCAACTATTCTGTCTCCTACATCCGCGTGATCTTCATGGGCATCCCCGTGACTGTGCTCTACAACATGGCCGGCGGCGTGCTGCGTTCTCTGGGCGACAGCAAGACGCCTGTCTATTTCCTGATCATGGCGTCGCTCGTCAATATTGTGCTGGATCTGTTGTTCATTCTGGTATTCCACATGGGCGTCGCCGGCGCGGCCTGGGCCACGCTCATCAGCCAGCTCTGCTCCGGCACCGGCTGTCTGATCGTCATGAAAAAGCGCTTCCCCATTTTGAAGCTCTCCGCCGACGACATGCGATTCCGTCCGACCTTCGCCCGCAAGCTGGCCTTCATCGGCCTGCCCATGGGACTTCAATTTTCCATCACGGCCATCGGCTCGGTCGTCGTGCAGTGGGCCGTGAACGGCCTGACCGTGACAGCGGTCGCTGCGGTAGCAGCCGGTGCGAAAATCAGCATGTTCTTCACCTGCATTTTTGATGCGCTGTCCGCAACCATGGCGACCTTTGCCGGCCAGAACATGGGCGCCCGCAAGCTGGATCGTGTGGATGCCGGTCTGCGCGCCGCGTCCATCATCGGCGTGATCTACTGCCTGCTGGCCACGTCCATTATCTTCCTCTTTGGCCGCAATCTGCTCAGCCTCTTTGTCGATGCCGACGCAGACCCGGAGGTCATGCAGCTGGCCATCCAGTATATCCGCACCAACTCCGCATTCTACATTCCGCTGCTGTTTGTGAACATTGTCCGTCTGTCCATCCAGGGCATGGGTTATACCCAGGTGGCCATGGTGGCCGGTTTCCTGGAGATGGTCGCCCGCACGGCGGTCGCCACGCTGCTGGTGCCCGTCATGCAGTTCAGCGGTGCGTGCCTTGCCAACCCTGCGGCCTGGATTCTGGCCGATGTGTTCCTGTTCCCCTGCTATTCTGTGATCATGAAACGGCTGCGCAGCCGTCTGATGCCTGCCGCGGCCTGACTTTTCTGAGATTGGGAGGATCTGACCATGCTTCGTAAGATTGCCTCTTTCACCATCAATCATGACCTGCTCACGCCCGGCATGTACGTTTCCCGCATCGACGGCGATGACGTGACCTACGACCTGCGCCTCAAATTCCCGAACCAGGGCGACTTTGTGGAGCAGGGTGCGCTGCATACCATCGAGCACCTGGTGGCCACCTATATCCGTTCCTCCTCCTGGTCTGACCAGGTGGTGTACTTTGGCCCGATGGGCTGCCGCACCGGCTTCTATATGATCCTGCGCGACAGCGTGTCCAAGGAGAACGCCATCGCGCTGGCCCGCGACGCGTTTGCCTTTGCGGCTGATTATGAGGGCGAGATCCCCGGCGCAAAGAAGATCGAGTGCGGCAACTATCTGGAGCATGACCTGCCCGGCGCCAAGGCGGAGGCCGCAGCCTATGTGAAGGTGCTGGCGAACTGCACGCCCGCCACCATGGTCTATCCTGAATAACCCCGCGACCAAAGAAACGGAGACACGACAGATGAAGATCCTCTTTCTGGCCGACCTTCATGGCAACCTGCCCGCCACGCTGGCAATGGAAAAGCAGATCGATCTGATCAAACCCGATACCATCTGGTTCCTGGGCGATGCGGTAGGTAAAGGGCCCAGCAATGCCGAAACCTGCGACTGGGTGCGCACGCACTGCGATCATTTTGTGGGCGGCAACTGGGATTATGGCATCGGCGGCAAGGAGTATGAGGCCGATGAGTATTTCTGGGATCAGCTGGGTCCAGAGCGGATGGCTTGGCTGAATGGGCTGCCGCTGGAGGATGAAGTGACCATCAGCGGCACCAGGTTCCGCCTGTTCCATGGCCGTCCTGTCACGCAGCTGATCCAGGCCCAGACCGACAGCGAGATCATGACTGCGGCCTTCACCACGCCGGAGAAGGGCGAATTTGGTGGCGTCATCTTTGCCGACAGCCATCGTCCCTTCATCCGCAGCCTCCATGCGGGCTATATCATGAACTGCGGCAGCGTCGGCAACAGTACCGGCGTTCCCCGCGCCCATGCCCTCCTCCTCGAGGGCGGCCCCAACCCCGGCGATCCCCTCCTGATGACCGTCATCTCCATCGACTACGACAACAATGCCGCCGCCGAAATCGCGCGTCAGGACCCCGAATTACCGCACAAGGAGTCGTATATTAAAGAAGTTATGACCGGGTTTTATTCGAGGTAAGGGGGGGGGGGGGGGGGGGGCCCCGC